>Ga0209458_1000210_pt1 | contig 27511 bp, 27 predicted proteins | sample WorMetLIZAISLAND_FD_187411 | JGI IMG/M metagenome (GOLD analysis project Ga0209458, IMG submission 187411) | Marine gutless worms symbiont microbial communities from Max Planck institute for Marine Microbiology, Germany - Inanidrilus manae... ...
CCGATGCCCTGCGCAGCGCACCACCAGCAACCCGAAACCACGGCAAGAACCGCTTCGACACACACCACGAACGAAATCAGTTCATCCGCAGCTTCGTCGATGCCTACAATCGAACCAGACTCAGGTACCTTGGATACAACGCGCCAATCGAGCGTCTGAACAATCACCCGGGACACAACACGCAAGCCGGGGTCTACGGGGTGCGAGTAGATTTGAACCGAACGGGTTTTACGACGCGAACTCGAGATCGGCGGGCGAGATCAGGACGCCGAACTGGGCGCACCAGATGACGACGCTCGCATAGTTCTCGAGGTCCACGCCCGCCGGGATCGGGTATCTCTGACTGCCCTCGAAGGCGCGCAGCTTGCCGAGGTCGATGAACATGGTGTCCTTGACGCTGGCGGAATCACGGATCTGCGCCTTCGGGACAAGATAGACATGGTACGCAGGGCCCGGTCCGACCTCGAAATCCGAGCCGAGAAAGACGACCTTGTCATAGACCGTGACCGCCCCCGAGCCGTAATGGATCGGATCGGACGGATTGGCGTGGATGAAGGTGCCGCGGGCAACGACGGTGGTCTGTTCCTCCGCCGTCAGCGTGTCCATCGCCGCAGGTGGCGGGAACACATAGGGGAAGGCGAAAAAGCCGACGGCGACGCCGAACGCCGTCCCCAGGATGCCACCCGCCAGAAAAATCGCTATCGCTCGCCACATGGAACAGTCTCTCCGCGTTGCCGGTCGTATCCGGGTCGTCAACCGTGATCCGGGATACCTTCATAGGCTTCCTCGCCCCACACCTCCTCGACCTGCCGGTTCCGTCCGCAGGCCCAGCGGTAGTAGCGGTACCGCACCGGGTTCTTCTTGTAGTAGTCCTGGTGATACGTCTCGGCCGGAAAGAACGGACCGGCGGCAACGATTCCCGTCACCACCGGCTTGCCGAGTGACGCCTCCGCATCCTGTTTGGACGCCTCCGCCAGGCGGCGCTCCTCGTCGTTGCTGACGAAGATCCCCGTGCGGTAGGAGTCACCGCGGTCGCAGAACTGACCGCCCGCATCGGTGGGGTCGACAGAGCGCCAGAATGCCCTGAGCAATTCCGCGTAGCTGACCTGGCCCGGATCGTAGCTGATCTCGACGGCCTCGAAATGCCCGGTGTTTCCCGCCGTGACCTGCTGATACGTCGGGTTCGGGACGATGCCCCCGGTGTAGCCCGAGACCGTCTTCAGCACCCCGGGAACACGATCGAAATCGGATTCGACGCACCAGAAGCAGCCGCCGGCAAAGGTGGCCGTCTTCACTTCCGCCGCGTGCAGCCCGCCATTGAGCGCCCCGATGAGAACTGCCGTCACGATGCCGACCAGCCGTAGTGTCATGTCACGCCCCCGAAGCCATACCCTGCACCATATGGTCTCGGCCGCCGTCTTTCACGGCATTACGACGGTCACAAATTCGGGATGTCGCGGTGAGACGCGGTCCAGGCGCCCCTGACCGTCGACTTAAGGGGCGCTTCTGGCCTGCCGGAAGGCACTTGGCGTCTGACCGGTGCCGCCTTGAAGGCCTGGTTGAACGGGCCGATCGAGGCGAAGCCGAGACCGAGCGCAATGCTCAGGATGGGCTCGCGGCGGCGCCTTCTTGGTCCTGTGGCGTCTGGTTTTCGAGTTTGCCGAGCAGACGGCTTCGGTTCTCCGTGATGACCTTGGCTGAGAACTCGAGGCCGGCGCGGATCCGCGCCGTCCGGCGCAGATCGGCATGAGTCAGCAGCCAGATGTCGCGCGACGGGTGCGGCGGGTGCCTGGTAATTCGCACGAGCCCGGGGTCCCGGTCGGCGATGAAGCAGGGCAGCATCGCAATCCCCAACCCGGCCCGCGCGGCGGCCACCTGCATGCGCAGGGTGGGAAAGCTGCCCCAGACCGGCACCGACGGGAACTCCGTCTTCACGATCCATTCCGGATGGCGCGTGTCATGGAATTCCCATCCCAGCCAGCGTGCGTCCGTCGGCAGGCGCACCGGGTTCACGTCCTCCAGGTAGCCGGGGGCCGCGTAGACGCTGTCGTGGTAGGGAAAGAACCTGCGCCCGACCAGGCTGGACGGCGGATTGTTGTCCATCCGGATGGCGATATCCGCTTCTCGCCGCGAAATACCCAGGAAATCCGTCGTGGTCTGGATCTCAAGCTCGAGATCCGGGTACTGGGCCGCGAACCCGGGCAGCCGCGGGGCGAAGGCGTGTTCGGCCAGCGGTTCCGCCATGGTGATGGAAAGCCGCCCTGACAGCCGCGTGTCCTGCCCCGAGATGCGCCGCTGGACATCGAAGATCTGCTGGGCAAACGGCTCGGTGACATGGCGCAGTTCCTCGCCGGCATCGGTGAGTTCCAGGCCCTGCGGACCGCGATCGAACAGGCGGACCGCAAGCGTCTTCTCCAACTGTTCGAGACGGCGGCTGATCGTCGAATAATGAACCCCCAGCGCTTCGGATGCGCCACGCACCGTGCCGGTGCGCGCCAGCGCCGTGAAAGTCCGGATGTCCTCCCAATCGGCTTCGCGCAGCATGGAGTCCGACATGGAAGGCGCCCCTGATGTGCAAAATCGCAACAGCCAGTTGATGTATTTCGCATTTCATTTGTAAATCTGCAAATCTATCTCTGGGTCGTCATCATGGAACAGAGGACGACCCCCCATGCGCAATCCCACCCTGAAATCCATTGCTCGCGCCGCGACGTTGGCCATCAGCGCCTCCCTTGGCGCGGCGGAAGCGCTGGCAGCATCGACCACTGAATTCACCCTGAAGGGAGGTGCGCTCATCGAACTCGTGTTTTTGCAGGACGGTGATGCGGGACTTCTGCCGGAGTTTGAGACCGCAATCGAAACGGCCGGTGGCGACTATCTGGTCGGCTTCGACGTGGTCAAGAATCTGGCGAAGGACCATTCTGCGACACGGGTCGCCATGGTCCAGTGGTCAACCGCTGCGTCACGGGCCGCCGCCGACGCGATCTACGCCGACCTGGGCACGGTGCTGAACGACACCGGCTTCTTCGTCGTGCAGGCCGACACCGCCGTGGCACTGGATCATGACAAGATCTACGACTTCACCAGCGCCTGGACCATCGCGAAAACGCCCGAGGAGATGGGGATCGTGATGCAGGTGATCGGCCACTACTTCCAGAAAATCGGGCCGATTGTGGACGAGTACGAGATCGCCACACGTGCCTTCATGATGCGACACCCGGCCGGCGCAGAGCTGGCGCCCGCCTTCACGCCCCAGATCACTGGACTGTTCGAATGGCGGTCGCTGCAGGACCACGCGAGATTCCAGAATGACCCGCGCTGGTTGGAACATGTCGACATCCGTAACGCCGTGCTCGCGCGCAAGGAAGACATCCTGCTGATGCAAGTGGCCGACTGACGGCCCCGGGCACATCTCCACCAAGCCCCGCTGCCGCAGCGCTCACGCCACCTTCCTGATTGATCGGAGCCCACCATGTCCGACACTTCGCCTGCCTATCTGCTGGTCCAGATGACCGTGACCGATCCCGAAACTTATTTCGCCGAGTACGCGGTGCCGTTGCTGCAGATGTTCGGCAAGATCGGCGCCCGCGTCCTGGTCGCCGCCAATGACCCGACCGTGCTGGAAGGCCAGTACGCCCAATCCAACACCGTGATCGTCGAGTTCCCGTCTCTGGCGGCGCTGGATGACTGGTACGAGTCAGCGGCCTACCAGCCCCTGAAGGCGCGCCGCATCGAGCTGTCGGAAGCCGGCAAGACGCTGATGCTGCGCCTGCCCGCCTTCCAGATGCCGTCGTAGTGAAGAAACCCGTCATGAAAGCGATGGTCATCGACGGTTTCGGCGGGCCGGAGGTCTTCCGGCTGGCGGACATCGACAAGCCCGTGCCCGGCCGGGGGGACGTGCTGATCGAGGTCCGGGCAAGTTCGGTCAACCCCGTCGACTGGAAGATGCGCAACGGCTTCGCGCAGTTCCTGGTGCCGCACTTCCCTGCGGTGTTGCACCCGGATTGCGCGGGCGTCATTGCCGACGTCGGCGATGGGGTCGAAGGCTTTGCCGTCGGTGACGAGGTCTACAGTTTCGCCACCGGCCTGGTCGGCAAACCGGGCGCCCTTGCCGAGTTCATGGTCGCCGACGCCGCAATGGTGGCGAAGAAACCCGCGGGTCTCAGCTTCGAAGAGGCGGCAAGCCTGCCATTGGTCTGGGTCACGGCGTGCCTTGTCTTGTTGGAACGCACCTCCGCGCCCGAAGGTGCCAGCCTCCTGATCCAGGGCGGCACCGGCGGCGTGGGGTTCGTCGCCGTGCAACTGGCCGCGCATCGGCTGAGGCTCGATGTCTACGCCACCTGCGGAACCGACGAGAAGTGTCGCATCGCCGAGAGCCTGGGCGCCAGGAAGGCCTTCAACTACGCCGAGGTTCCTGTCGGCGACATGGTCCGGGATGCCACCGGCGGCCGTGGCTTCGACGTGGTCTTCAATACGCCCGGCGCCGCGACGATCAATGCGTCCGTCGAAGCCGCAGCCTTCGGCGGCACGATACTCGACATCAACGGCGCCTTTCCGACCGCCGGCAACTTCCAAGGCAAGCAGCTTGGCTTTCTGAGCGTCTTCGCCGGCTATCCCATTACCCACGGTTTCGATCAGGAGAAGGTGGGCCGCTTCCTTAGCGACCTGACCGGCCTGGTTGACGCCGGGAAGGTCCGACCGCTGCTCGACGAATCGCGCTTTACCTTCGCCGACGTGGGCGCCGCCCACGCCTACCAGGAAAACGGCGACCCCACCGGCAAGGTCGTGCTCAACGCGGCCTGGTAGCCCCATCCCGGGAGACGACAATGACTGCAGCTCTTCCGCTGATCTCCGCCGGGCTGGGCGGTGTTCTGATCATCATGAGTCAGACACTGATGCTCAGCGTCGGCATGCACCGCACCAGGACCAAACGCGGCGTCGGCTATGGCGACGATGTGACGCTGGAACGGAAGATCCGCCGTCACGGCAACCTGATCGAGAACGCGCCGATGTTCGTTCTGGTGTTGGCGCTGCTGGAGATGGCCGGCGGGTCACAAACCGCCGTGCTGGCGTTCGCCGGCGTGTTTCTCATCGCGCGGATCTGCCACGCAATCGGTTTCAGCTCGCTGTCCGGATCGCACCAGGCCGACAGCTTCAATGTCTTCCTCGGCCTGCGCGCCGTTGGCGCCACGACGACCGCGCTGGTTGGCATCATGCTCGGCGGCTACCTGCTGTTCACGCTCAGCAGCCTCTGAGGTGGACGGGCGCGATGGTCTGACCATCGGCCTTCGACTGTCGATCGTCGATCCGAAAAGCAAAGGGCGGACCATGTTGGTCCGCCCAGAGCACTTACGAGAAGCATTTCTCTCTTTTGGCAAAGGCGCCTGATGACTCCACTCGGGCGGCCTTTCCCCTGAGATCATGCAAGGTCGAAGCGATCGAGGTTCATGACCTTGTTCCACGCCGCAACGAAGTCCTGCACGAACTGCGCCTGCGAGTCCTGACACGCGTAGACTTCGGCCAGGGCCCGGAGCTGGGAGTTCGACCCGAAGATCAGATCGACACGGGTGCCGGTCCACTTCAGGTCTCCCGTTGCGCGGTTGCGTCCCTCGAACACGTCCTCGGCGTCCGAGGCCGCTTGCCAGGTGGTGCTCATGTCGAGCAGGTTGACGAAGAAGTCGTTGGTCAGCGTCTCGGGCTGTCCGGTGAAGACGCCGTGCTGCGACTCTCCGACGTTCGTACCCAGCACACGCAGACCGCCGACCAGGACCGTCATTTCGGGCGCCGTCAGCGTCAGCAGCTGGGCCCGATCGACCAGCAACTCCTCGGCAGATACGGTGTACTTGCCCTTCAGGTAGTTGCGGAAACCGTCGGCGATGGGCTCGAGCATGGCGAACGAGGCGACGTCCGTCTGCGCCTGCGATGCGTCCATGCGGCCCGGCGTGAACGGAACCGACACGTCGTGCCCGGCCTTCTTCGCCGCGGCCTCGATGGCAGCACAACCACCGAGGACGATCAAGTCAGCGAGAGAGACCTTCTTGCCGTCCGACTGCGCGGCGTTGAAGTCCTTTTGGACCGCTTCCAACGTTTCGAGCACGGTCGCCAGTTGGGCCGGCTGGTTGACGTCCCAGTCTTTCGCCGGCGCGAGGCGGATGCGCGCACCGTTCGCCCCGCCGCGCATGTCGGAGCCGCGGAAGGTTGCCGCCGACGCCCAGGCTGTCGACACCAGTTCGGAAACGGTCAGACCGGCGTCGAGGATCTTGGCCTTGAGCGCGACGATGTCGGCCTCGCCGATCAATTCATGATCGACGGCGGGGATCGGGTCCTGCCACAACAGCTCGTCCGCCGGCACCTCGTTGCCGAGATAGCGCGCACGGGGGCCCATATCGCGGTGCGTCAGCTTGAACCACGCCCGGGCGAAGGCGTCGGCAAGCTCGTCCGGGTTCTCATGGAAGCGCCGCGAAATCGGCTCATAGATCGGGTCCATCCGCAGCGCCATGTCCGCCGTCGTCATGATCGGCGCGTGCCGTTTCGACGGATCATGGGCATCCGGTACCGTCGTCGCGCCGGCGCCATCCTTGGGCACCCATTGATGCGCACCGGCAGGGCTCTTCGTCAGCTCCCATTCGTAGCCGAACAGAACATCGAAGTAGCCGTTGTCCCACTGAATGGGATTGGTAGTCCATGCGCCTTCGATACCGCTGGTGATGGTGTCGCCGCCCTTGCCGCTGCCATGGCTGTTCTTCCAGCCGAGGCCCTGCAGCTCGATCGGGGCGCCTTCGGGTTCCGGACCGACGAGCGCTGCATCGCCCGCGCCGTGGCATTTGCCGAAGGTGTGTCCGCCGGCGACGAGCGCGACGGTCTCCTCGTCATTCATCGCCATGCGCGCGAAGGTCTCGCGGATGTCCCGGCCGGAGGCGACGGGATCCGGATTGCCGTTCGGGCCTTCCGGATTCACGTAGATCAACCCCATTTGGACGGCCGCGAGGGGGCTTTCGAGTTCCCGGTCGCCGAAATAGCGTTCGTCGCCGAGCCATTCGGTCTCCGGCCCCCAGTAGATGTCCTCTTCCGGCTCCCAGATGTCTTCGCGCCCGCCGGCGAAGCCGAACGTCTTGAAGCCCATCGACTCGAGCGCACAGTTGCCGGCGAGGATCATCAGGTCGGCCCAGGAAAGTCGCTTGCCGTACTTCTGCTTGATCGGCCACAGCAACATGCGTGCTTTGTCGAGGTTGCCGTTGTCCGGCCAGCTGTTGAGCGGCGCAAAGCGCTGACTGCCGGTGCCCCCGCCGCCGCGGCCGTCCGAGGTGCGGTAGGTGCCGGCACTGTGCCAGGCCATCCGGATGAAGAGCGGGCCATAGTGACCGTAGTCAGCCGGCCACCAGTCCTGCGATTCCGTCATCAACGCATAGAGGTCCGCTTTGACGGCATCGAGGTCGAGCTCCTTGAACGCCTCGGCGTAGTCGAAATCCTTGCCCAACGGATCGCCCGCGGGCGGATTCTGGTGAAGAATCTTGAGGTTCAACTGGTTCGGCCACCATTTGCGGTTCGACATGGCGCCGTTCGAGGTGGGCAGTTGATGCCCGCCCATTACCGGGCATTTGCTTTCTGACGCCTTAGGCAAACTGTTCATGGGTTGCTCCCTTCATGTCATCGGATGCATTCGAGCGCTCCAACAGCGCTGCGCCTGAGCGCCATTCGAGCCGATTGAGGCGGTCTTTTGGGGGGTCGGCCGAAGGAACCCTGAGCGATGGCCAACCGTTGGGCCGCGCCGGTCACAGACCATCGCAGTGCCAATCAGCGTCGTCGGCGTGGGCCTGCTCGACACGGCAACCTCCTCCATGACCGTGACAGAGACATAGGGCGGGGGTTGAAATAAGATAAATCGTTTAAATCTATCTTTTTGATCGTATTTGCGGATGACAGAACGTACGCTTCCGTTCCCTGCGTAACAGGCGATACCCCACGATGAACACGCGCGATCTCGAGTATCTCGTTGCCGTCGCCGAGGAGCTCCATTTCGGACGCGCGGCGGAACGCTGCCATGCGAGCCAGCCGGCCTTGAGCGGGCAATTACGCAAACTGGAGGACCATCTCGGTGTCAGGGTCTTCGAGCGGACGAAGCGGCATGTCCGGCTCACGGAGATCGGCGCTCAGATCGTGGCGCAGGCAAGAGAGGTTCTGCACCACGTCGATACGATGGAAAAGATCGCCTCGGCCAACAGGGAGCCATTAGCCGGGACATGCATCCTCGGCATGCCGCCGACGATCGGCCCTTTCTTGACGCCGCTGCTATTACCGGCCGTCAAGCACTACATGCCCGGTCTTCATCTGGACCTTGTCGAGGATTTCACCGATCACTTGGAAAATCAGTTGGCGGACGGCGACCTGGACATCGCGATCCTTGCGACGAGCCCCGCGCGCAAGATCCTGTCGGAAGTTCTTCTGTACGACGAGCCGTTCTGGGTGGCGATGCCCAACGACCACCCGCTGACGCGAGGCGACGCCGTCGATGTCGAGCGGATCGAGCCGAGCGAACTGTTGCTGCTATCGGATGGCCATTGCCTGCGTGATCAGATCTATGAGGCCTGCAAGATAGACAGAACCCGCGCATCGGGCGACCGCGGACCCAGGACCCAGAAAACCAGCCTGTCGACCATCCTGTCGCTCGTCGGATCCGGCAATGGCATCACGCTGGTGCCGGCGATGAGCCTGTCAGGCGGCTGGGTCACGGACGCGGGCATCTCCGTCCGCCGCGAACAGAGCGGAACCGCCGGACGCACCGTCCGATTGACCTACCGGAAAGGCTACCATCGCATGGCGTTGGTCGAGAGGCTGGCGGATATCGTCGCCGGAATCGTGCCGGACACTGTTCGTCCCGCAAGACGCTAGGGAACGCCGGAGCCGATCGGCAGATCCTGTCGGTTTGATCCGGCGTTCCTGGCAGACGTCGAGCGCAGGCCAGGGGGCAAGTCCAGGGTATTGTCAGGCATGCACGACCCGCAGCGATCGAAAATCCGTGTCGTCCTGCCGGCGATGCTGGCGATCCAGTCCTTCGGCACCATGTGCAGCTTCGCCGGTGCCGTCGTCGCCGTCGAGGCCGCCGCCGATCTCGGCGTGCGCTCGACCAGCATCGGCGTCTACATGTCGGTCATTTACGTGGTCGGCATGCTGGCGGGGCTGGGGGTCGGTGGCTTCCTCGCCCGCTTCGGGGTGATCCGCAGCTGCCAGGTCGCCCTGCTGGCCGGCGCGCTCGGCCTCTGGCTGGTCGGTGCGCTGCCGTTGTGGCCCGTGGCCCTTGTCTCGGCGGTGCTGATCGGCGTCTGCATCGGCCCGCTCAACCCGGCTGGCTCGCGCATCCTGGCCCGGCACTGTCCGCCACCGTGGCAGCCCCTGGTGTTCTCGATCAAGCAGACCGGCACGCCGATGGGCGGCATCCTCGCCGGACTGATGCTGCCGCCACTGATGGCACTCACCGACTGGCGCGTTGCCGTCATCGTCATCGCCGCGCTGCCCCTATTTACCCTGATCGGCGTGCAGCCTCTGCGCCGCCAACTGGACGACGATCGCGATCCGGCGGTGCGCATCGACCTGGCCGGGGTCACCGAAGCGCTGCGGGTGGTCGTCGCCAGCCGGCCGCTGGCCACGCTGGCCGCCGCCGGCTACTGCTACACCTTCGCGCAGATGGCCATCCTGGCCTTCGTGGTGATCTATCTGGTGGAGGCCAATGGCCTGTCGACCGAGTTCGCCGGCGGCATCTTCGCCCTGATCCACGGCTCGGCGATCCCGGCACGCATCTTCTGGGGCGCGGTGGCAGGGCGGGTGCTCAGCAGCTGGGTCCTGCTCGGCCTGATCGGCGTGCTGATGGCGGCCTCCATCGTGGCCATGAGCTTCTTCACCCCGGCCTGGCCGTTCTGGCTCACCGCACTGGTCGCCGTCACCTTAGGCGCCAGCACCAACGGCGTGCTCGGCCTGCTGCTGTCGGAGTTCGCCCGGCTCGCCCCGCCGGGCAAGGTGGGCGAGGCCACCGGCGGCGGCCAGTTCTTTCTGTTCTTCGGCATCGTCAGCGGTCCGCCCATCTTCGCCGCCGTGGTCGAAATCGGTGACGGCTACGCCAATGCCTTTTATCTGATTGCCGCCGTGACCCTGGCAGCCGGCGTCTTTCTGCTGCTCACGGCCCGGCAGCGACGGCTGCCGCGACCCGGCCTGGCGCCCTAAACCTCACGGTCCGGCCCTGTCGCGGTGCCGTTGGCCTCGCCGGTCTGGCGCAGCGCCGACTGGGTCAGCACCGGGCCGATCAGCTCGAACACCACCGTGCTGCCGATGGTCACAGCGACGATGGTCTCGCGCAGCTCGGGGAAATGGTTGCCGGCGACCAGGGCCATGCCGACCGCGACCCCGGCCTGCGGCATGAGGGCGGCGCCGATCCAGCGCCGCTGCACCGCCGGCAGGCCGCTCCAGCGCCCGCCGAGCCAGCCGCCGAGAAGCCGCGACAGGGCCCGCAGGACGATATAGCCGCCGCCGATCAGGCCGATGTCGCGCAGCTGGTCCAGCTCCAGCGTGGCCCCGGCAAGGACGAAGAACAGCACCATGAACGGCCATTCGATGTGCTCGATCTCGTGGAACGGCCGCTGGTGGTGACTCGCCAGGTTGACGACGATGGCGCCGGCGATCATGCCGGCGAGCAGGAACGAGGCGCCGGCCCAGATCGCCAGGCCGGCGCAGACGAAGACCAGGCCGAGCGCCTCCACCTGGGTCGGCTCGCCGGCCTGCAGCCGACCGGTGAGATAGGCCGCCGGCAGGCCGATGGCGACGCCGACAACGACCGAACCGCCGAGCTCCCACAGCCCGTGCAGCAGCATCACCCAGGCACCGTCGCCGGCCACGGCCTTGAGCGCGACCAGGATCAGCCCGAACAGGATCAGCCCCCAGGCATCGTCGATGGCGACGACGCCCAAAAGGGTGTCGGTGAACGGGCCGCGGGCGCCGGACTGGCGGACCACGTCCTGGGTCGCCGCCGGTGCCGTCGCGGTGGCAATGCCGGCCAGCAGCAGCGCCAGCGCCACCGGCACCCCCAGCGCCAGCAGCCCGCCACCGACCAGCACCACCGTGGTGCCGACCACGGCGAAGGAGACCGCCAGGATCTGTCGGCCGTTGCCGCGCAGCCGGCTCCACGACAGCCGGCCGCCGAGCAGGAAGGCGACCATGGTCAGCGCCGCCGAGGCCAGGAACTCATACCAGTCCTCCACCGCCGCCGGCAGCAGGTCCAGGCCGGACGGACCCAGGGCGATGCCGAACAGGATCAGCAGGGTGACCCGCGGCAGATGCGTGCGCCGGCCCAGCTGGTCGGTGACCAGGCCCACGAGCAGCAGCCCGCCGATGGTCAGCAGCACGAAGTGCAGGGCCATGGCGTTGTCAGTTTTTACCTCGCGACAAGTTCCCGAAATCCCGGCGCAAGCCGGGATCCACACGCTCCGCCGCACCCGTGGATGCCGGCTTGCGCCGGCTTTTCATGATCCGGTGGCGCCGATCCACCCGCCTCAGTCGCCGCGCAGCCAAGCGCGGGCGAGCTGGTGGGCGATGGCCAGCGGCGCCGGCATCCGGAGCTTGCTCTGATCGCCCCAGTTCTTGACCATCTCGGCGACCTGGGCGCGCGGGAACCAGCGCGCCTCCTCCAGCTCGGCCGGGTCGATCTTGATCTCGGTGGTCTCGGCCTGGCCGAAGCAGCCGATCATCAACGAAGACGGGAACGGCCAGGGCTGCGAGGAGATGTAGCGCACGTCGCCGACGACGATGCCCGCCTCCTCCAGGATCTCCCGGCGCACCGTCTCCTCGATGGTCTCGCCCGGCTCCATGAAGCCGGCCAGGGCCGAGTAGGACAGCGGCGCGAAGATCTTCTGCCGCCCGAGCAGGCAGTTGTCGCCGTCGAGCACCAGCATGATAGTGACCGGGTCGGTGCGCGGGAAATGCGAGGCACCGCAGTCCGGGTTGTCGCATTTGCGCGAGTAGCCGGCTTCGCGCAGGCTCGACGGGTGGCCACAGACGGCGCAGAAGCCGTGCCGGGCGTGCCAGTCGAGCATGGAGCGCACCTGGGCCAGCACCGCGCCGACCGCCTGCGGGCTGCTGGCGGCGGCGCTGCGCACGTCGATCCACTTGCCGTGCTCCTTGAACGGCGCGTCCGCCTTCTTGGTGCCGGCGGCGGAGACGTCGACGGCGAAACGGCCGGCGCCGTCCTCCATGCCGAGGAAGACGAGGCTGGCGCCCTGCTCGATGAAGGCCGCGACCTCGTCGCGCCGGCGCCAGGCGATGCCGAGCGGCTCGCCCAGCTGCATCAGCGGCCGCAGCTGCCACAGCGGCAGGAAGCGGGCCTCCGGCGCCTCGAGCCGGGCCTTCAGCCAGTCGGCATCGCGGCGCTCGTTGCCGGCGCGGTCGAACGGGTTACCGGCGAAGGTGTTGGGGTTGGCCATGGCGTTTCCGTTTCTTCTCGCCGCGCTGCTGCACGGCGCGCGGTTCGGCGCGACAAACTGACACATGGCCCGGCGGGCGGCAATGCCGGGCCGACAAGCTCCAGGCGTTGCTTGCGCAAGCGGTGACGAATGACGATATTGCGCCTCGGGAGGTTGGCTTGCGGACGCGCCGCTCGCCAACCCGGTCAGGTCCGAGAGGAAGCAGCCGTAACGAGTCCGGCTCGGGTCGCTCCGCCAGCCTCCCACCGATTTCCTTGCCCACCGAAGGCCGGCGGACGGATGGCGATGGCGCCGTCCGCTGTGCTACCGTTGCCGTCGAGGCGATGAACGACACCCCTGGCACAAACGAAGGCGCGCCCGGCGGCGAGGACTACCGGGTCCTGGCCCGCAAGTACCGGCCACAGAGCTTCGATGCCCTGGTCGGCCAGGAACCTCTCGTGCGCACCCTGACCAACGCCATCCGCCAGGACCGCATCGCCCATGCCTTCATCCTCACCGGCGTGCGCGGCGTCGGCAAGACCACCACGGCGCGGATCATTGCCCGGGCGCTGAACTGCGTCGGGCCGGACGGCACCGGCGGGCCGACGGAGACCCCGTGCGGGCAGTGCGAGCATTGCCTGGCGATCGCCGAGTCGCGCCATGTCGACGTGCTGGAGATGGACGCGGCCAGCCGCACCGGCGTCGACAACATCCGCGACCTGTTGGACGGCGTGCGCTATCTGCCGGTTTCCGCCCGCTACAAGGTCTACATCATCGACGAAGTGCACATGCTGTCGACGGCCGCCTTCAACGCCCTGTTGAAGACGCTGGAAGAACCGCCGGCGCACGTGAAGTTCGTCTTCGCCACCACCGAGATCCGCAAGGTGCCGGTGACGGTGCTGTCGCGCTGCCAGCGCTTCGACCTGCGCCGGGTCGACAGCGCCCTGCTGGTTGAGCACTTCAAGGCGATCGCCCAGGAAGAAGGCGCCAGCGTCGCCGACGACGCCCTGGCCCTGATCGCCGATGCCGCCGAAGGCTCGGTGCGCGACGGCCTGTCGCTGCTCGACCAGGCGATCGCCCATGGCGGCGGCGAGGTCGGCGTCGAGCAGGTCCGCGACATGCTGGGCCTGGCCGACCGGGCCCGGGTCTTCGATCTTCTCGAACTGGTGCTGCGTGGCGATGTCGCCGGCGCCCTCAAGGAGCTGCAGGAGCAGTACCGCCTCGGCGCCGAGCCCTCGGTGGTGCTGCAGGACATGCTGGAGCTGACGCATTGGCTGACCCGGTTGAAGGCGGTGCCGGAGGCGGCCGAGCGGCCGGGGGTTTCGCCGTTGGAGCGCGACCGTGGCCTGAGCCTGGCCGGCACCCTGTCGATGTCGGTGCTGGCGCGTACGTGGCAGATGCTGCTGAAGGGCTTAAGCGAGGTGCGGGCGGCGCCGGCGGCACTGGCGGCGGCCGAGATGATCCTGGTCCGCATGGCCTATGCGGCCGAGTTGCCGACGCCGGCCGACGTGTTGCGCCGGCTGCAGGACGACGCGCCGACAACCGGCGCAGGAACCGGGAACGGTGGCGGCAGCGCGGCCGATGCCGGCGCGCCGACGCCGGCGCAGCCGGCGCCCACGCCGGTGGCCACGGCGCCCGCCACAACCCCGGCCGGCCCGCCGCCGATGGCACCGGGCGGCGGCTCGGCCCAGGCCGCGCAGCTGCCGCAGAGCGCAGCCGAACCGCCGCCTGAAAGCATGGTCCTGGAGGCGCCGCAGCCCGACGCGGCACACGCCGATCCGGCCGACTTCGCGGCACTGGCGGCGCTCTGCGAACGGCGCGACGTGCGGCTCTATCACGACCTGATCGAGAATGTCCGTCCGGTCCGCTTCGAGCCCGACCGGATCGAGTTCAACCCGCTGCCGGCGGCCGCCAGCGACCTGGCTCAGCGGCTGACGCAGAGGCTCACCGAATGGACCGGCCGGCGCTGGATCGTCAGCGTCAACAGCGAGGCCGAAGGCGCACCGCCCCTGGCCGAGCAGCGCCGCGCCGCACGCGAGGCGGTTCTGCGTGACGCCGGCGCGCATCCGCTGGTACAAGCCGTGCTGCAGGAGTTCCCCGGCGCCACCATCACCGACGTGCGGGCGCTGGGGGAAGATGGCGAGGAGGACGGCCAGCCATGAAGAATCTGGGCCAGATGATGAAGCAGGCGCAGGAGCTGCAGAGCCGCATGCAGGAGGTGCAAGAGCGGCTCGAGCGCAGCGAGGTGGTCGGCGTCTCCGGCGGCGGCATGGTCGAGGTCACGTTGAACGGCAAAGGTGAGATGCGCGGCCTGAAGATCGACCCCAGCCTGCTGACCGCCGACGAGGCCGAGGTGCTCGAGGATCTCATCGTCGCCGCGCACAACGACGCCAAGGGCCGGGCCGAGCAACAGACCCAGGACGAGATGGCCAAGCTGACGGGGGGATTGAGCCTGCCGCCGGGCTTCAAGCTACCGTTCTGACCTGCCGATGGCGGCACCCGAGATCGAACAGCTGATCGAGCTGATGGCGCGGCTGCCCGGCCTGGGCCCGCGCTCGGCCCGGCGTGCCGTGTTGCACCTGGTCGGCCGGCGGGAAACCCTGATGACGCCCCTTGCGCAGACCATGCAACGGGCGGCCGAGCATATCCGGGCCTGCGGCAGCTGCGGCAACCTGGACGCCGAGGATCCCTGCGCCGTCTGCCGCGATCCGCGCCGTGACGCATCCGTGCTCTGTGTGGTCGAGAGCGTCGCCGATCTGTGGGCGATGGAGCGCGCCGGCGCCTTCCGCGGCCGCTACCATGTCCTCGGCGGCACACTGTCGGCGCTGGACGGCGTGGGCCCGGAGGAACTGCGGGTCGCGGAGCTGCTCGAACGGGCCGGCCAGGCCGACGTCCGTGAGGTGATCCTGGCGTTGAACGCCACCGTGGACGGCCAGACGACGGCGCACTACCTCACCGAGCGCCTGGCCGATACCGGGGTGACCGTGTCACGGCTGTCGCATGGCATCCCGATCGGCGGCGAACTGGACTATCTGGACGACGGCACCCTGGCCATGGCCCTCAGTGCCCGCCGGCCCGTGTAGGTCGGCAGAGGAGCAGCTTCCTCTCAGCGTCTGCAGCTCAGCGCACCACCGGCCGCAAGGCCCGGACGTGCACGCTGATCTCGCCGTCCAGGTCCTGGACGACGGTGTTGGCCATGGCATGCTCATAGTAGATGCCACGGTCGTCGGCGATGCGCGTGCTGCCTGCACCGTTGACTGGCAGCACGGCAATCAGGGCCAGCGCCAGCAGCCAGACGGCGAACCACACCGTCCAGGCCCTGAGGCTGCTCTTGCCGATCTGCGCCATCACGAGCTCCATCTCTCTGCCTCCGAGCGCCCTGCCCCAGCAGCTTGCCGGCACCGCACTCTCCATGTTTGGAGGTCGGTAACCATATCTTGAAAGTCAATATATCGGATCGATATATTGACCGATTTCAGGTGCGGTTTTCCGCCTCAACTGCCAGCGCCACGACCGGTCAGCGGCGTGACCGGCGACGGTGGCTCCGCGGCGGGCGCTACGCTGGCGGATTCCTCGGGCTCGAGCTGCAGTTCCTCGATCTTTTCCGCCCGCCGGGTGACCTTCTCGGCCGAGGTCGAGATCTCCTTCAGATCGCCCTCGGCCTGGCCGAAGTGGCGCTTGAGGTTGTCGACCCGCTTGTCGAGCCGGCGCACGTCGTCGAGCAGCTTGTGCACCTCGGCCTGGATCACCCCGGCCTGCTCGCGCATGCGCGCATCCTTGAGCACCGCGCGCACGGTGTTCAGCGTTGCCATCATCGTCGTTGGCGAGACGATCCAAACCCGGGCCCGGTAGGACTGCTCCACGGCCTCGGGGAAATGGGCGTGCAGCTCGGCATAGACCGCTTCGGACGGCAGGAACATCAGCGCCGAATCCGCCGTTTCGCCGGGCAGGATGTAGCGCTCGCGGATGTCCGCGACATGCTTCTGGATGGCCGCGCGGAAATCGCGCTGGGCCTGCTTGATGGCGCGCTCGTCCGTCGCCGCGCGCAGGGCGTGGTAGTTCTCCAGCGGGAACTTGGAATCGACGCAGATCGGCCCGGGCGGATTGGGCAGGTGGATCAGGCAGTCGGCCCGCCGGCCGTTCGCCAGCGTCGCCTGGAAGGCATAGGCCGAGGGCGGCAGCACGCCCGAGACCAGGTCCTGCAGCTGGACCTCGCCGAAGGCGCCACGGGCCTGCTTGTTGTCGAGGATCTCCTGCAGCCCGACCACCTGGCCGGCGAGGTCGGCGATGTTGCGCTGGGCCTGATCGATGACGTTCAGGTGCTTGGTCAGTTCGCCCAGCGACTGCGCCGTCTTGGTCGCCGACTGCTCCAGGCTCTCTCCCATCCGCTTGGAGACGCCGTCGAGGCGGTCCTGCAGGGTGCGCGACAGCTCCGCCCGCTCGGCCGCGGTCTGCGCCGCCATCTGGTTCAGCCGCCCCTCCAGGCCGGCCTGCGCGCCGGCCAGGGTGCTCGTGGCCTCGGCCAGCTGGGTCAGCTGGCTGTCGCGCGCGCGCCGGCCGCGCTCGGCCGCCAACAGCAGCACGAGCAGCGCCAGCAGCAGCACCAGCATGGCGCCGGCGACCCCGATCAGCAGCAGTTCCATGGTGTGCAATCCGTCTCGCGGCAGGGAACGGCCATTGTACCGGTTGGACCGGCCGCCCGGCGCGGGCGGCGATCTTGACCGGAAATCAACGGCGTACTACCTAAGCTGAAGAGAACAAGTCGAGAAAATCCAGCGAATCATGGCCCTGCTGCCAATCATCACTGCGCCCGATCCGCGCCTGAAAGTGCGCTCCGAAGCCGTCGACCAGGTCGACGAGGCGGTCCGGCGGCTGCTCGACGACATGCTCGAGAGCATGTATCAGGCGCCGGGCGTCGGCCTGTCGGCGATCCAGGTCGGGGTGCCCAAGCGCATCGTCACCATCGACGTCACCGAGGCGGGGGAGGAACGGCAGCCGCTGTACCTGGTCAACCCGGAGATCACCTGGTACTCGGACGAGACCGCACTCTACGACGAAGGCTGCCTGTCGCTGCCCGAGCAGTTCGCCGAAATCGAGCGGCCGGAGAAGGTTCGCGTGGCCTTCATCGACTATCACGGCAAGGCGCAGGAGCTCGAGGCCGACGGCCTGCTCTCGCGCTGCATCCAGCACGAGCTGGACCACCTCGACGGGGTTCTGTTCGTCGACCACCTGTCGTCGATCAAACGCAGCATCATCCTGCGCAAGCTGATCAAGGCGCGCCGGCAGAAGGCCAGCGCCTGAGGTTCCGGCCCCCGGACCGCGCGCCGGCCGCAAAAGGAGACGCCGCGCCATGACCCTGCGGGTCGTGTTCATGGGCACGCCGGCGTTCGCGCTGCCGACCATTGAGGCCCTGGCCGCGGCCGGTTTCGACATCCCGGCGGTCTACAGCCAGCCGCCGCGCCCGGGCGGCCGCGGCCAGCGCCCGCGGCCCGGACCGGTACACGCATGGGCCGAGGCCCGAGACATCCCCGTGAGGACCCCCACGAGCCTGCGCGAAGCGGCCGAGCAGGCGGCATTTGCGGCGCTCAACGCCGACGCCGCAGTGGTCGTCGCCTACGGCCTGATCCTGCCGCCGGCGGTCCTGGCCGCACCCCGCCTGGGCTGCCTCAACCTGCACGCCTCCAGGCTGCCGCGCTGGCGCGGCGCGGCGCCGATCCAGCGCGCCGTGATGGCCGGCGACCAGGAGACCGCGGCGACGGTGATGCTCATGGACGAGGGCCTGGATACCGGCCCGGTGCTGCTGGAACGCGGCGTCGCCATCGGCCCGGCGACCACGTCGGGCGACCTGCACGACGAACTGGCCGATCTCGGCGGTCCGCTGATGGTCGAGGCGCTCCGCGGCCTGGCCGCCGGCAGCCTGATGCCCCGGCCACAACCGGCGGCGGGCGCCTGCTATGCCGGCAAGATCGACAAGGCCGAGGCGCGGATCGACTGGTCGCGGCCGGCCGCCGTGGTCGCCGGGCAGATCAACGGGCTGTCACCGGTGCCCGGGGCCTGGTTCCCGCTGGCCGGGGCGCGGGTGAAGGTGCTGCGGGCCGAGCCGGCCGCCGGTGCCGGCGCCGCCGGCACCGTGCTCGATCAACAGCCAGCCATCGCCTGCGGCGAGGGCGCGGTGAGGCTGTTGGAACTGCAGCGCGCCGGCAAGGCGCCGTTGCCCGCCGACGGCTTCCTGCGCGGCACGCCGCTGCCGCCCGGCAGCGTGCTGGACTAGCGACGATGCCGCGCTATCGCCTGCTGGTGGAATATGACGGCAGCGGCTTCGTCGGCTGGCAGCGCCAGGACAATGGCCGCTCGGTGCAGCAGGCCCTGGAAGAGGCGGTGGCGGCGTTCAGCGGCTGCGAGGCGACGCTGCACGGTGCCGGCCGCACGGATTCGGGGGTGCACGCCCTCGGCCAGGTCGCCCATGTCGACCTGCCGCGCGCCTTTCCCGCCGACACCGTGCGCGATGCGGTCAATCACCACCTGAAACCGGAACCGGTCGCGGTGCTGGCGGCCGACGTGGTCCCGGACGACTTTCACGCCCGCTTTTCCGCGATCGAGCGGCGCTATCTCTACCGCATCGTCAACCGGCGGGCGCCGCTGACCCTGGACCGCGGTCGCGCATGGCGGGTCAACGCGGCGCTCGATGCCGAGGCCATGCACGCAGCGGCGCAGCTGCTGGTCGGCCGGCACGACTTCACCACCTTCCGCGCCACCCAGTGCCAGGCCCGCTCGCCGGTGAAGACGCTCGACCAACTGGCGGTGGAAAGGCGCGGCCCCGAGGTGCTGGTGCATGCGCGGGCGCGCTCGTTCCTGCACCATCAGGTGCGTTCGATGGTCGGCAGCCTGAAGCTGGTCGGCGAGGGCAAGTGGCAGGCGGCCGATCTGGCTGCGGCCCTGGCCGCCGCCGAGCGCGGCCGCTGCGGCCCGGTGGCACCGCCAGACGGATTGTTCCTGGTCGCGGTGCGCTATCCCGACGAGGACGGCGAGGACTGACGACGGGCCGCTACAACCAGCGATCGGCGCCGGCGTTGATCAGCAGGCTCAGCACCAGGTCGAGAGCGACCACGCCAACCGCCATCAACGGCGGGCAGTCGAGCGCCAGGCGCGTGACCAGGTACTGGTAGAACAGCACCGAGACGTAGGCGAACATGAACACCAGGGTGGCCGCGCCGACCGGCAGCAGGCCGGAGGCGAACAGCAGCGAAGCGACCAGGAACACGACGACGACCAGCACCTGCGACCAGTTCCAGGCAATGATGAACGGCACGTAGGTCTGCGACAGGTTGAGCAGCCGCGCGACCGGGATCATCACCACCGGAAAGGCCACCCAGGCGACGACGAACAACAGCAGGCGGCCAAGCAGGTAGCCACCCAGCGGTTCGGCCATGGCCTCGTCGCCGGGCGCAGCCCGGGTCAGGGCGGCGATCAGCAGGAAGGCCGGTGCGGTCAACGGCGCCGCCGCGAACGAACGCCAGAAGCCGTCGATCGACAGGTTGAAATGCCGCATGGCATCGGCGTCGAGGTGGGCGATACGCCAGGCACCAAAGATTGAGCTGCGCAGTTCCTCGGAGAATGGCATCGGCGTCAGGCGAAGTAGCGGTCGAGGATGCGCCGGTAGATCCGGCTCAGCGCCACGACGTCAGCCACCGGCACCTGCTCGTCGACCTTGTGCATGGTGCGCCCGGCGAGGCCGAACTCGGCCACCGGGCAGTACTTCTGGATGAAGCGGGCATCCGAGGTGCCGCCGGTGGTCGACAGCTCCGGCCGGCGGCCGGTGACCTCGGCCACGGCTTCGGCAATCAGCGCGGTGAACGGACCCGGCTCGGTCAGGAACGGCTCGCCGCCGACGCTGATCTGCAGGTCATAGGCACCGCCGACGCCATCGCATTCGGCCCGCAGCCAGGCGCTCAGCGCCTCGGCGGTGTGCTCGGTGTTGAAGCGGATGTTGAACGTGGCCCGGGCCACGGCCGGGATCACGTTGTTCGCCGCATTGCCGACATCGACGGTGGTAATCTCCAGGTTGCTCGGCTGGAAATGCGCGTTGCCCTCGTCCAGGCGGCGCGCGCTGAGCCGGGCCAGCATGGCGACCAGGCGCGGGATCGGGTTGTCGGCCAGGTGCGGGTAGGCGACGTGGCCCTGCGTCCCCTCGACGCTGAGCCGGCCGGTCAGGCTGCCGCGGCGGCCGATCTTGACCATCTCTCCGAGTTCGGCCGGGTTGGTCGGCTCACCGACCAGGCAATGGTCGAGGCGCTCGTCGCGTTCGGCCAGCCAGCGCAGCATCTTCTGCGTACCGTTGACTGCCGGGCCTTCCTCGTCGCCGGTGATCAGCAGGCCGATGGAGCCGTCGAAGCCGTCACCCCGGACAGCGAGGAACCCGGCCGCGGCCGCGGAGAAGGCGGCGATGGCACCCTTCATGTCGGCCGCGCCGCGGCCGTGCAGGACGCCATCGGCGACCTCGCCGGCGAACGGGTCGCGGGCCCAGGCCTCGCGGTCGCCGACCGGGACCACGTCGGTATGGCCGGCGAAGCAGAACAGCCGGCCACCATCACCCCAGCGGGCATAGAGATTGTCGACATCGGCGGTGCCGGGCTCGGAGAACGGCAGCCGCTGGCAACGGAAGCCGAGCGGCTGCAATGCCGCCTGCAGGGTGTCCAGGGCACCGGCATCGCGCGGGGTGACGCTGTCGCAGCGGATCAGCGCCTGCGCCAGTTGGACGGGATCTATCGGGGCGGTGTCGGACATCGGCCGCGGCGGCGCGGGCCTAGTCGCGCAGCAGCTCGTTGATCGAGACCTTGGAGCGGGTGCTGGCGTCGACCTGCTTGATGATCACGGCACAATAGGTGCTCGGCCGGTCGGGCCCGCCGGGCAGGTTGCCGGGCACGACCACGGAATAGGCCGGCACCCGGCCACGATAGATCTCGCCGCTGTGGCGGTCGACGATCTTGGTCGAGGCGCCGATGTAGACACCCATCGACAGCACCGCGCCCTCCTCGACGATGACCCCTTCGACCACTTCCGAACGGGCACCGATGAAGCAGTTGTCCTCGACGATCACCGGCTCGGCCTGCAGCGGCTCGAGCACGCCGCCGATCCCGGCGCCGCCGGAGATATGGCAGTTGCGGCCGATCTGGGCGCAGCTGCCGACGGTGGCCCAGGTGTCGACCATGGTGCCGCTGTCGACATAGGCGCCGAGGTTGACGAAGCTCGGCATCAGCACCACGCCCGGGGCGATGTAGGCCGAGTGCCGGACGATGCAGTTGGGTACGGCGCGGAAGCCGGCCTCGCGGAATCGGGCCGCGTCCCAGCCGGCGAACTTGGACGGCACCTTGTCCCACCAGGTCGTTTCGTCGCCCGGTCCGCCGGCGATCGTCGCCATGTCGTTCAGCCGGAACGACAGCAGCACCGCCTTCTTCAGCCACTGGTTGACGTGCCAGCCGCCCGCCTGCTTTTCGGCGACCCGCTGGCTGCCGTCGTCGAGCGCGTTCAGCGCCGCCTCGACGGCATCGCGCACCTCGCCCCTGGTGTCGGGGCCGACCGCGTCCCGGTCTTCCCAGGCAGCATCGATCACGGCCTCGAGGCTCGTGCCCGTCATCGCTTGTCCTCCGGTACCTGGCAGAAATGCCGCGGCGCACGATAGCGCCGGGCGGGGCGCTGTCAACCGCGGCCGGGCTCGTCTTCGCCGGTCAGTTCGACCAGCCAGTCGACCAGGTCGTCGGCGGCGTGGTGGACGTGGCTGCCCTGGTGGCCGTGCCGGGCCCAGTCGCTGTCGCCGCGGATCCACACCGTGGTCATGCCCATCTCGGCGGCGGGCACCAGGTTGCGGGCGATGTCCTCGATCATCACCGCGCGTTCGGGCGCGATGTCATGGCGTTCGACCATGTGCTGATAGGGCCCCGGCTCGGGCTTGGGCACATAGCCGGCCTCGGCGATGTCGTACACCGCCTCGAAATGATGGCTGACGCCGAGATGGTCGGTGATCCGCCTGGCATGCGCGGTTGTCCCGTTGGTGAAGATCACCTTGCGCCCCGGCAGGGCGGCCAGGGCCTGATCCAGCCGGGCATCACGCGGGATCGGCGACAGGTCGATGTCGTGCACGTAGTCGAGGAACGGCGCGGGGTCCATGCCGTGCTCGATCATCAGACCACGCAGAGTGGTGCCGTGGCGGTGGAAGAAATCCTTCTGCACCACCCGCGCCTCCTCCAGCTCGACCGCCAGGAAGTCGGCGATGAACCGACCCATGCGCTGGCTGACCTGGGCAAACAGGTTGCAGCGCGCCGGGTAGAGCGTGTTGTCCAGATCGAAGACCCAGACATCGACGGCTTGCGGATCCGGCAAATCAGGCATGTGACCAATCTGTTGCTGGCCCGGGGGCAAGGCAAGCGAAAACCGCCGACAGCGGACACCTTTGCCCTTAACAGGCCGTTAAGCCGGCGCTTCTAGCCTCCCGGGCGGCAGCGGTAGACGAACGAGCCATGCACGGCGATCTGACCAGCCGCAAACAGGGCCCGGGCGTGCCGGCACTCGACGGCGGCCTGAGCTACGAAGAGCAGAAGCGCCTGCTCCAGGACCCCGATCCCGCGGTGCGTCTGGCACTGGCGCGGCGCCACGACGTGCGTCCGGAGATCCTCTACTACCTGGCCAGCGACGCCTCCCCGACGGTACGCCGGGCGGTCGCGGCAAATCCGCTCACACCGATCCAAGCCGACGAACTGCTGCTGGCCGACGCCAGCCCCGAGGTGCGCCAGGACCTCGCGCTCAAGGTCGCCCGCCTGCTGCCGGACATGCCGGCGGACGAGCAGGAGCGGGTGCGCGACGTCACCCTGCATGTGCTGCAGCAACTGGCCGACGACCAGCTCGCCCGGGTCCGCGCCATCGTCGCCGAAGAGCTCAAGGAAACCCTGCAGGCGCCACCGTCGCTGGTGCGCAAGCTGGCGCGCGACGTCGAAGCGATCGTCGCCGCGCCGATCCTGGAGTTCTCGCCGCTGCTGTCGGACCACGACTTCCGCGAGATCATCGCCGCCGGCTGCGCCCAGGAAGCACTGTGCGCCATCGCCCGCCGCCCCCGGCTGTCGCCGGAGGTCGCCGACGCCGTCGTCGCGACCCTCGACGTCGCCGCCGTGGCCACCCTGCTGGCCAACAAGAAGGCCGAAATCCGGACCGAGACGCTGGAGCAGATCGCCGACCAGGCGCGTGACGTCGAAGCCTGGCACCAGCCCCTGGTGATGCGCCCGGAGCTGTCGGTGCGGGCGATGCGGCGGATCTCCGGCTTCATCGCCACCGCGCTGCTCGAGACGTTGGCCGCGCGCACCGACCTGGACGCGGAGACCACGGCCGAGCTGCGCGACGCGGTTGCCGTGCGCCTGGCCAGCGATACCGGCGAGGTCCAGGCTGCCGAGCGCGAGCGCGCCGACGCCCTCGACCAGCGCAACATGCTGGATGACGATGCCGTGGCGGATGCCATCGAGGCGGTCCAGCACGACTTCGTGGTTGAGGCCCTGAGCCTGCGCAGCGAGCTGCCACGACCCTCGGTGGAGAAGTTGCTGCGTTCGGGTAGCGGCAAGGCTGTCACTGCACTGGCCTGGCAGGCTGGCCTGAGCATGCGCCTGGCCATGCGGCTGCAGGCCAAGCTGGCGCGGATCCCGCCGCACCGCATGGTCAACGCGCGGCACGGCACCGAGTTCCCCCTGACGCCCGAGGAGATGGCCTGGCAGCTCGAGGCCCTCGCCTGAGTCGGGCGATGACGACGGAAACCGGCGCCGGGCGGCTGCGGTTAACAGGCCATTAAGCCGGGGTTCCTAGAGTGACGCCGGGCAAACGTGGACCAGAGCATGCGGGACCAGGCTGCGGAGAAGATTGCGCCGGATGACGACGTGCGGCCGCTGCTGGCGCAGCTCGACGCGGTCGCGATCGTCGCGGGCTTTGCCGGTGCCGCCCTGCTGCTGTCGCCGCATGGCGAGATCCTCGATGCCAACGAAAACGCCGCCGCCCTGCGGCCGCTGTTCGGCGCGCAGGGCGACGATGCCCTGAGGGCCGACGTCGCCGCGATGACCGGCAACGGCCATTCGCTGCTGCGCCGGGTGCGGGCCGCCGACGCCGATGGCGAGCGCGTCTACGACCTGATCATGGTCGCCGTGACCACGGCGCAGGCCGAACCGGCGGTGCTGGCCCTCGGGCGCGACAGCACCCTGGACGCGACCCTGGGCCGGGCCCTCGTCGCCTCGCGCCAGCTGTTCCGCGATCTGGTCGATTGCTCCGCCGATTTCGCCTGGGAAACCGACGCCGACGGGCGGCTGTCCTTCGTCTCGCCCAAGGGGGCACTGGGCTATGCCGCCAAGGAGCTGAACGGCCGCCTGGCCCGCGAGCTGCTGGCGCCGCAGACGGCCGACGACGCCGGCATGCCGTTCGAGGCGCAGCGGCCGGTCGAAGAGGTGGAGCTGTGGCTGCGCACCGCCGAGGGCGGTGCCGCCTGCGTGCGCACGTCGGCCCGACCGGTGCGCGACGAGGCCGGCAACTGGCTGGGCGCCCGCGGCGTCTGTCGCGACATCACCGAGATCAAGGCGCGCGAGACCGCGTTGATGCGGGCCCGCGAACGCGAGCAGCTGAGCCGCTCGATCGTCGACAGCATCCGCACCGCCCTGCAGCCGGACGACATGTTCACCGCAGCCACAACGGCGATCGCGACGGCGCTCGGCGCCGACCAGGTGATGATCTTCCGCTACGAAGCGGGCGACGTGGAATCCCTGGCGGCGGAGTATCTCGCCCAGGGCGCCCGGTCGATCACACCGCCGGCGGCGCAGTGGCTGAGCACCGCGCCCGACGCCATCATCGACCACGGCCAGGTCACGGGCCGGCACGCGATCAGCGCGCCCTGCCGCTACCAGGAAGAAACCAAGGGCCACCTGTGCCTGGTGTGGAGCGAGGAGCGCGAGCCGCCGGCCGACGTCGCCGACCTGCTGCACGGTGTCTCCGTGCAGATCGGCATCGTCATCGCCCAGGCCGAGATCCAGGAGAAGCTGGAGCGGCTGTCGAACACCGACGACCTGACCGGCCTGCTGAACCGGCGCGCCTTCACCAACGCCGTCAGCCGTCGCCTGGCGCATCACCAGCGCTACGGGCGCAGCGGCGCCCTGCTCTACCTCGACCTCGACAATTTCAAGGCGGTCAATGACACGCACGGCCACAAGAAGGGCGACGAGGCGCTGCAGCGGCTGGCAGAAATCCTCACCAACGGCAGCTTCCGCGGCAGCGACATTCCCGGCCGGCTGGGCGGCGACGAATTCTGCTTCTGGCTGGAAGAGACCGACCTCGAAGGGGCAACCCATATCGCCGAGGTGCTGCTGGAGAAGTCGGTCGCGCTCGAAGCCTTCTCCGGCAGCGCCGACAAGCCGTTGTCGTTGTCGATCGGCATCGCCATCACCGATCCGGCAACGCCTGAGGACCTGGACGCCCTGCTGGCCCGGGCCGACGAAGCCATGTATCGCGCCAAGCACGGTCGCAAAGGCTGCCTGATCGTCGCGCCGCCGCCGCGCGCCGACAAGCGACGCTGAGCGCCAGCATGCTGAAGGGCCTGTTCACACGCAGCGGCGTGGGGCTGCTCGGCCACAAGCCGATCGACTACGAGGAGCAGCGGCGGCGGGTCCAGGACGCCAACCCGCGGGTGCGCAGCGCCCTGGCCGGTCGCACCGACACCCGGCCCGAAATTCTCTACTACCTGGCCGAAGACAACGCCAGCGAAGTGCGCGAAGCCGTCGCCCGCAACCACGCCACGCCGGTGCAGGCCGACGTCATCCTGGCCGAGGACGACGACAACGAGGTCCGCGCCGGCCTGGCCGAAAAGATCGCCCGGCTGGTCCCCGACATGCCGGACGACGAACAGCAGAAGGTGCGGGAGCTGACGATCTCGGTGCTGGAGACCTTGGCTGCCGACCACCTGGCGCAGGTCCGGGCCATCGTCGCCGATCACCTGAAGCATGCCGACAACGTGCCGCCGGCGATCATCCGGCGGCTGGCACAGGACGTCGAGAGTGTGGTCGCCGCGCCGGTGCTGCGCTACTCGCCGCTGCTGAACGACCAGGACTTGTTGGAGATCATCCGTATCTCCGAGGCCGAAGGTGCCCTGGCGGCGATCGCCAACCGCTCGAGCGTCGCCGCCGACGTCGCCGACGCGATCGCCGCCAGCGACGATACCGACGCCGTGGCCGCCCTGCTCGCCAATGACAACGCGCAGATCCGCGAAAAGACGCTGGACCGGCTGATCGACCTGGCGCCGACGATCGAGCCCTGGCACGCGCCGCTGGTCCGCCGGCCGCAACTGTCGACCGAAGCCGTCCGCCGCATCGCCGGTTTCGTTGCCGCATCGCTGGTCGCGGCGCTGGCGGCACGCAACGACCTGGATGCCGCCACCGCCGAGGAACTGGCCGAGCAGGTGCGCGAGAGCAGCCGGCAGGACGACGGCGCGGCCGACGAACCGCCGGTCGACCGGGCGCGCCGCCTGCATGGTGCCGGCCAGCTCGACGATGAGGCCGTGGCCGCGGCGGTCGGCGCCGGCGACCGCGCCTTCGCGGTGGAAGCCCTGGCCCTGCTCGGCGAACTGCCGGTGGCGACGGTGAACAAGCTGCTCGACCTGGGCGATGCCAAGGCAGCGACCGCGGTGGTGTGGAAAGCCGGCCTCGGCATGCGCCTGGCGATGCAGGTGCAAAGCCGGCTGGCGAAGATCCCGCCGCAGCAGATCCTCAATGCCCGCAACGGCACCGACTACCCGGTGCCGGGCGCGGAGCTGCAGGCACAGATCGACCTGTTGTCCTGAGGCAAAACGTCAGTCTCAGACAAGACCGAAAAGGCTGCCTTACAGCAACTTCGGTTTAGGTAGAATCGCTACCCGTTGACCCCGGCTTTCGTGTCGGGTTGCGCGGGATTGTTTTGACGGAGCTGGCGTAGTCAGAGGTATCTCGTTTCTCAGGGAGCGCCTCGGATCATGCACGTAAAACTGCACGCCAATGCGACCACCACGCCGAAGATCAGGGCCT
>Ga0209458_1000211_pt1 | contig 27466 bp, 26 predicted proteins | sample WorMetLIZAISLAND_FD_187411 | JGI IMG/M metagenome (GOLD analysis project Ga0209458, IMG submission 187411) | Marine gutless worms symbiont microbial communities from Max Planck institute for Marine Microbiology, Germany - Inanidrilus manae... ...
CGTAACCATCGACCACCCGAACCGGATTGTCCTCGTCGACATAGTCATCAAGACTGGACGGAAACAACGTCTGCTGTCCGCGATCCTGGCCTTCAACAAATCGGCTCATCCCGACCTCCAAAGCAAGTGCCAGGATTCTAAACCGATTAGGGCGTTTTCACACAGCCACTCCCAAGTCCAGTCTAACCGTCTCAGATCATCAAATGACAGCTTTCTGCTCGGAATGTCGGCGTCAGACATTATGCCAAATGGACCGGAGATGATCCGAGGCAGACCTTGGGGGTTCAGAAATCGAATTTTGGAATACAACCTAAATCCGTTAACCTTCCGCGTCAGTTTGGATCTCAGGGAGGGTAGCATGAAACGGATCGTAAGCCTGTTTGCAGGTCTCGCGACTATAGTTTGGTCGAGTTCAGGGCATGCCAATGATTGCAAATTAGACCCAAACGTAATGGAGCGGTTCATACCGGTCGAACTTTATCTGGGTGCCGACTGGAGTGGCGACGAGGTCATTCGTCAACCCCAAATCGACAAGGAACAAACGAAAGTAGACCCCCGCGGGAATGTGCTTTCCAGTCACGGTAAAGTCCGGGTTAAAGGCCCATTGAAATGGACCCACCCGGCGACAGGAAAAGAACTGATAGCCTATGAGCGTTGGGCGCCAATGAAGGGCGGTGGTCAATCCAGGGAATTGATAGGTCTTACGGAGAATGAAGATGCTATTGGTCGATTCTGGAGCGATCAGTGGAAGAAATGGGGGATTATGGCGTATGAAAATGAGGCGAAGTTCCCCATTGGGCGATGGAAGCAAGGAGAGGTCCGCGAGTTTGTATTTAAGCGTCACTTTGGGGGTGGAAAGTGGCGTGAGCAAAAGACAATTGTCACGATTGAGAAGCTGTCATGCACATACGGAAAATTCGAGAACGCCTTACAGTACAGGTTCCAATCACCCAGACGCGGCGGTTCGATGGTGGATTACCGGTATATCTTTATCCCCGGACGAGGAAGCAGCCTAACTAAGGTTTTAAGTAGGTGATGACAGAAATGGATGCCCAATCGTCAGCTGATTTAAAGAGTGCTCTAAACTCGGATTGGATGACATTTTTGCTTCCGCCCTTCGCTAACAGCCGACCATCTACAAAGTCGTTCTAAAGCCGTAAAACAGATCCAAAACCAGACTTTGCCGGGAACGCGATCATATGACGCCTTCGGGGGGGTAGACGGCGGTCCTGATCGTGTGCGGTATTGGCCGCTTTTCAGATAATGCGGGCGATCGGCGGCTCCTGAACCATCATAATCGGAAAACTGATCTGATCGAACGAGTCTGTTGGGGTACAGAACCCCTAAGTACTCGATTTATGCGTCACAAATCTCACTCAATGGGTCAATTCCCATCCCCGTCGGCAAGGGGATGATTGTCCGATCCGCCTGATACCAGTAAATTCCCGGCACGGATCACGTTCGGGAGTGAATTATGAAAGTCGACGGCAAACCCTATCGCACCATCTGGCTCGCCGATGACGGCTGGGCGGTCGAGATCATCGACCAGACCAAGCTGCCGCACGAATTTATCGTCGTCCGCCTCGAAGACCTGGATACAGCGTGCACGGCAATCCGCGACATGTGGGTCCGCGGCGCGCCCTTGATCGGGGCAACGGCTGCCTACGGCATGGCATTGGCCATGCGGGCCGACCCGTCCGACGCCGGTTTCGAGAACGCTTACGCGCGCCTCTACGAGACGCGGCCGACGGCCGTCAACCTGCGCTGGGCTTTGGACGAAATGAGGGCACTGCTGACGCCACTCGAGCCCGGTGACCGCGTCGCCGCCGCTTACCAGCGCGCTGCCGAGATCTGTGACGAGGACGTCGCCATCTGCTCGTCCATCGGCGACAACGGCGCTGAACTGATCCGCGAAGCCTGGGAGAAGAAAGGCAAGCCGTCTCTTGCCGACGGCGGAGTCAACGTGCTCACCCATTGTAACGCCGGCTGGCTTGCCACCGTCGATTGGGGTACGGCGCTGGCGCCGATCTACAAGGCCCATGACGCCGGCATCCCGGTCCACGTTTGGGTCGACGAGACCCGGCCGCGTAACCAAGGCGCCAGCCTGACCACCTGGGAGCTCGGCCAGCACGGTGTGCCGAATACGTTGGTGGTGGATAACGTCGGGGGGCACTTGATGCAGCACGGCATGGTCGATCTCGTCATTACCGGCACCGACCGCACGACCGGCACCGGCGACGTCTGTAACAAGATCGGCACCTACCTGAAGGCGCTGGCGGCGCGGGATAATGGCGTGCCCTTCTACGTCGGTCTGCCCGGCCCGACCATCGACTGGACCCTCGCCGACGGGGTCAAGGAGATCCCCATCGAGGAGCGCGATGCCGAGGAGGTCACCGTTATGACCGGCCGCGCCGCGAGCGGCGACGTCGCTGCCGTGACCATCACGCCGGACGGCGCCAAGGCTGCCAACTACGCCTTCGACGTGACGCCGGCGCGCCTGGTCAGCGGGCTGATTACCGAACGCGGTGTCGCCCAGGCATCGAAGGACGGTTTGTCGGCGCTTTATCCAGAAAAGGGCTGAGAGGACGGGCCGCCTTTTCCCGTTGTCGTCAGGGGGTGCCCGCTAAAGCCATGTCCGCTTTGGCACCGCCGATCGGGTATCAAGGCGGCCCGTCCGAGTGCCACGGCTTTCCGAAACCGTCTCAATTGCGCCCGGCCATGACGCCGCCGTCGACATCCCAAGTCGCACCGGTCACCCATGCCGCCTCGTCACCGAGCAGGAAGGTGATGACGTTCGCCACGTCTTCGGCGCGACCGACGCGGCCGATCGGATGGAACGCGTCGAAGCCGTCGCTCAAAGTCTGTTCGATCGCGCTGGGGTCGATAAAGGCGCCATAGATGGGCGTCACGACCACGGCCGGCGATACGGAATTGACACGAATTCCATAATCGGCCAGTTCCATGGCCAGGTGTTCGGTCATAGCATGAAGACCGGCCTTCGCCATGGAATAGGCCGATGACGGTGTCGCCTTGACGGCCTGCTTGGCCCACATCGAACCGATGTTCACGATCGAACCACCTCCATGCGCCTTCATGTTCTCGGCAACCGCTTGGGTAATCGCGAAGAACGCCCGGTTGAGCGCGTGGTAACGATCGAAATCGGCCACATCGTGCTCGAGAAAGGGTTTCGGCGAGAAGGTGCCGGCAGCGTTGACGAGATGGCGAACGTGCCCCTCCTCGTTCTTCACGCGCGCCAAGACGTGGGCCACGCCGTTTTCTGAAAGAAGATCGACAGCGATCGTCTCGACGCTGCCCGGTCCACCGGTCTCGATGTCGGCTTTCGCCTTCGCCAGCTTGTCGGCATTTGAACCGACGAGGATGACGTCGACGCCGCGTTGAACCAGTTGGCGCCCGGTTTCCAGGCCCATACCGCTCGAACCGCCGACGATCAGGGCCACTTCATGGATGCTGGTGTAGGTTGGATTGCTCATGACAAAACTCCTTTATTACAAAACTATCTATCGATAGATAGATTACATAAACCCGTTTATACACTTGTGATTTTTCTTGTCAACATCTATCTATCAGTTGATAGGTATTCAGGAGAACATAGATGGCAGATCGGTCCTCCAAGGCAGAAGAGATTCTCGACACCGCTGAGGCCATGGCACGGGAAAGCGGCTTTTCCGGCTTCAGTTTTCGCGAAATCGCAACCGCAGTCGGCATCAAGTCGGCCAGCGTGCACTACCATTTTCCGACCAAGGATGACCTTGGCGTTGCTATGGTGCAGCGCTACACGGACCGCTTCATGGCCACCCTGGGGGAACCCGACGATCCGGCACGGACCCCTGATAGGGCGTTTCGGGACTACGTGGCCGCCTTCGCCAAGGCCGCCGTCGAGGAACGAAAGATGTGTCTCTGCGGCATGTTCGGTGCCGAGATCCTCGGCCTGCCGCTGACGGTCGCCTCCGAAACGCGACGGTTTTTTGATCTCAACCGGCAATGGCTAAAGGTTCTGTTGGCGCGGTTCGGTATCGACGATGCGGAAGATCAGGATGGGAAAGCGTTTGCCATCATTGCGACTCTGGAAGGTGCCCTCCTGTTGAGCCAGGCCTACGATGATCCGACCGCGTTTGAACGCGCCGTCGCCGGGCTCGGGATTTTGAACCAAAGGGATGACAGTCGATGACGGTTTCGGGCAAAAGGCCTGAAATTTCATCTGAGGTTGACACCGGCGCCGGTCGTTACCGGCCATCGATCGACGCGGCGGCCATGCCGTGACAGAGGAACCGGCTCGCTTTCTTATTTTGCGCTCGTAAAATAAATACCGAGCAGGATCAGAGAAGCAATCAATTCTCCGAAAGTACGGACAATGGCCGAACGAAAAGACAGACCGACGAAATTCTCCCGCTTCGATGCCGACGTGCGCCGGCGTTCTCTGATCGAGGCTACCGCGCGGTGCCTGGTCCGCGACGGCTTCGAAGGGGCATCCGTCCGCCGCATTTGCCAGGAAGCCGGCGTCTCCGCGGGCCTGCTGTGTCACTATTTCGATGGCAAGGACGATCTCGTCGCCACCACATACGACACCATGGCGGCCGACCTTGCGCGCATCACCCATGAGAAATTGACGGCGACGCCGGGGCCGGCGGAAGCCCGTTTGGATGCCTTTTTCGTGGTCAGTTTCACGCCCGAGTTCGTCAGCGAAGACGCCTTGCTGGCCTGGGTTGCCTTTTGGCGGTTGATCCGGACCGACCGCCGGTTCAAGGAGATGCACCGGCGGGTCTACGCCGCCTACCGTCAAGACCTCGCCGATGTCTTGGCCGAAATCGCCACCGATCGCGGATTGCGGATCAATCCCCGCCTGGCGGCCCTGAGCCTGACCGGACTGATCGACGGCTTGTGGCTGGAGCTCAGTCTCGATCCGACGGCCTTTACCCCGGAAGAGGCGATCGACGTCTGCCGGAACTGGGTCGACAGTTTCATGGGGCGGCGGCCGGTCGGGCATTTTGATGGCGACGTGAACGGCGAAACGAATGGGTGACGGCGTGTAGAGACTGGGGGTCGATCGGCGATGACGAATGATTCAGGCAAATAAAGATAAGATCCGCGCTCTACTTAAGAGCATTGAAACCGGCGACCCGGGACCGATCGCGGTGGTCAATGAGGACAAGTATATCCAGCACAATCCGCAGACCCATGAGGGAAGCGAAGGCCTGGCCACCCTGTTCGAGCGCCTGTCCAAGACCTCGCCCCGGGTCAACATCGTACGCGCCTTTGAAGACGAGGACTTTGTTTTCGCCCACACGGAGTACGATTTTTCGCGCCGGAACATCGGCTTTGAGGTGTTCCGGTTTGAAGACGGCCGAGCGGTCGAACATTGGGACAACATCCAGGTGAGATCGGGCCCGAACCCTTCAGGCCATTCCATGGTCGACGGCGCCACCGAAGCCGTTGATCATGACCTGACGGAGAAAAACCGCGCCCACGTCCGGGCCTTTGTCGAAGCCGTGCTGATCGCCGGCGGGCTTGAGCAATTGACGGAATTCATCGAGCCCGGTTCGTTCATCGAACACAACCCCGGACTGACGGACGACCTAAGCTCTCTGCGGGCCGCGTTGGAGGCATCGGACACAGCGGGCCGGTCGATCGACTACCAACGCCTTCACCGTGTGCTGGCGGAAGGAAATTTCGTGCTTTGCGTGAGCGAGGGCGCCTTGGACGGCGCCCATTCCGCTTTCTACGATCTGTTTCGCGTCGATGACGGCAAAATCGTCGAGCATTGGGACACGACCGAAAAGATCGCTCCCCGCCATGAGTGGAAAAACACAAACGGCAAGTTCTGAAGCTCGCGCCGTCGACGTCGATTGGCCGGCACCCGCTGGACCGATCCAATAGCCCCTGTCGTGTTGGCGCATCGATCTCTCCGATGCCAACTCAGGCCGGGGCCAATCCTGAGGTAAAGCTCTTGATACAAATTGAAACGTTAAGACATTAACGAGAAATCGACCGTAAATCAGACCTCATTAGTATTCTTGCAAATTGGTATCGTTGTAGACCAGCGTGGCAGGGCTTTGATCCTAACGCTATGCCTTGTCTGTTGCTGTTGATGGGTCCGGAGATCGATTGCATGTTTGATTTGGGGGTCAAATCATGAAATCACATGTTCTGAAGGCAAAGATCAATTTGCTGCCGGCGTCCGTCGGCGTCGCCGGTCCGCGCACCGGCATAAGCATGTGACTCCCGATGCAAGGCGCCAATGACGATACCAGCGTCATTGAGGCCCTCGGCCGCGCAACGCGACGTCAGTGCCGTTGCGATCGGCGACACCCACCGGTTTCAGTTAGATCGCGGGAGTTAATGTGTCCGAGGTAATACAGACACTCAACATCTTCTGGATCCTCTTTTGCGCGGCCCTGGTGTTCACCATGCAGTTCGGTTTCCTGTGCCTGGAAACCGGAGTCACGGGAACCAAAAACACGGTCAACGTGGCCATGAAAAACGCCGCCACCATGCTCGTGGCGATCATCGGTTATTGGGCCGTCGGTTTTGGCTTGATGTTCGGGCTGACGGCCAACGGTTGGATTTCCTTATCCGCGCCCCTGTTCGACGGTGACGTCACCGGTTTCGAGTATGCCGTCCTCCTTTTCGAGACCATGTTCTGCGGCACCGCCGCCTCGATCGTCTCGGGTGCCGTCGCCGAGCGTATGCGGTTCTGGGCTTTTCTGCTGATCGCCATCTTGGTGGCCGTGGTCATTTACCCATTGTTTGGCCATTGGTCCTGGAACGTCCAGATCGCCGGGGGTGATGGCGGTTGGCTTGAGAACCTTGGGTTCGTTGATTGGGCGGGCGCCACCGTCGTCCACAGTTTGGGCGGATGGGTGGCCCTCGCCACCGTGATCGTCATCGGTCCGCGTATCGGCCGCTTCCAGAAAGGGGAACCCAATCCTCGGGAATTTACCGGCGCCAATCTCCCGTTCGCCATATTGGGCGTCTTCTTCTTCATTCTGGGCTGGATCGGGTTCAACGGCGGCAACACCTTCGAGTTGAACGACCGCGTCCCGGGTATCATCTTCAACACGATTTTGTCGGCGGCGGCCGGCGGCATTGCGGCGATGGCGCTCAACTGGTCGTTCAACGGCAAACCCCGCGTTCTGCCGACCATTACCGGGATTTTGACAAGGCTGGTTTCCATCACGGCCTCGGCCCATGCCGTCGCGCCGATCTCTGCGTTGTTGATCGGGGCGCTCGGTGGCGTGATCGGCTTGACGGTAGCAGAGCTCTTGTTGCGCCTTCGTATCGACGACGTTGTCGCCGCCATTCCCATCCATCTGGGCGGCGGAATTTGGGGCACCCTCGCACTGGCGTTGTTCTCGGAACCCGAATACCTGAAGACGACCGGAAGGTTGGCGCAGCTGGCCGTGCAGGGTGTTGGCGTCTTCGCCTGTTTCGTCATCGGTTTCGTCGGGACCTATGCCATCCTGCGCGCCGTAAACGCGATCGTTCCGCTCCGGGTAACGCCAGAAGACGAGGCGCAGGGACTGAACGTTTCCGAACACGGGGAACAAAGCGAAATCTATCGGCTGGTCAGTGTCATGGCAAAACAAGCCGAGACCGGCGACCTCTCACAGCGCGCCGAAACCAATCCCTTTACCGAAATCGGCCAGATCGGTGGTTTCTACAACCAGGTCGTTGACGCCCAGGAGAAACTGACCAGTAATCTGGAATTGCGGGTCAGCGAACGGACACGGCAATTGCAAAAAGCGAAACTGGAGGCGGAAAAGGCAAGCAGAACCAAATCCGAATTTCTCGCCAACATGAGCCATGAATTCCGCACCCCGTTGAACGCCATCATCGGATTTGCGGCGATGATTGAAGGCGCCATGGTCGGACCTATTGAACGCAAATACCAGGAATACGCCGGCGATATTCGAAACTCTGGCGCGCATCTGATGGAACTGCTTTCCGACATTCTCGACCTCTCCAAAGTCGAGGCGGGAAAGCTCGATATCGACGAACAAGAAGTGGACGTGGCCGAAGTCGTAACCAGCTGCGCCGACATGGTCCGCCTCCGTGTTGAAGAGGCGCGCCTGATAATGTCGACCGAGATCCCGCCCGAGCTTCCAACGCTTTATGCCGACCGGCGACGCCTCAGTCAGGTCCTGGTCAACCTCATGACCAATGCCATCAAGTTCACGGCGCCGGGCGGGCGGATCATGGTTTCGGCCCAGGTCGGCGGCGACGCGGGTATCGTTATCGCGGTCAGGAACACGGGGATCGGCATCGCAGAAGAGGATATTTCCAAAGTCTTGGAGAAATTCGGCCAGGTACGCTTCAACCATATGCACGCCCAGGAAGGCACCGGACTTGGCTTGGCAGTTGCCAACGCGTTAATGGAGCTGCACGGTGGGACGCTACGGATCATCAGCGACAAGGGTGTCGGAACGACCGTCACCGTTATCTTCCCGCCCGAACGTTCAGAAGTTTCAGCCGGTTAGTATTGACGGGCGAAACGACAACTGGGCCTCCCGGACCCCGTCTTCTCCTCGCGCCGCGGCAATGGACCTCCCATTCGTGCATTTTGCCCAAGGCGCCGATCATGGCCAGGTTCATCATGGAACGGGTCTTGGCGTCGATGACCTCGTCGTCCCAGCCGAAGCCCCAGCACCAGGCGGTCATCGGCTCCTGGAAGGGCCGCGTGAATTCATCGGCGGCGGCCAGGTTCTTCTCCACCTATTGAGCACCGAGGGTCTGTTTGCGTTTGGCCAAACCCTTTTCGAAAAGATCGTTGTCCATGGGTGTTTCGGTTCCTTCCTTGACTTGATCGCCCAATTTGACCGCCCTATTTGACCGCCTTATTTGACCGTGAAGGCGACGTTCTTGGTCTGCACGTAGTTCCACAGCGCCTCGCGCCCCTTCTCGCGGCCGTAGCCGGATTTCTTGTAGCCGCCGAAAGGCGTCTCGACACCACCGGCGTACCATTCGTTGACGAATATTTGCCCGGCCTTGAGGTCACGCATGGCCGCTGTCGCCCGATCGAGGTCGGCGGTGAAGACACCGGCGACGAGGCCATAGTCGGTGCCGTTGGCGATCTCGATCGCCTCCTTGTCTTCGCTGAACGGCAGAACCGACAAGACCGGGCCAAAGACCTCGGTTCGGGCGATGGTCATCTCCGGGGTGACACCCGTGAATACGGTCGGTTCCAGGAAGTAGCCCGGCCGGTTGAGCCGGCGCCCGCCGGTCAACGCCGTGGCGCCCTCGGATTCCGCCTGCCGGCACAGGCCCTCGGCCCGCTCAAGCTGTTTGTCGGAAATCATCGGGCCCATGTTGTCACCGAACTCGGGCCGCTCCAGGCCGGGGCCGACGGAAAGGGATTTCGCCAGATCGGCAATGCGATCGGCAATCTCGTCATGAACATCCCGATGGACGATCAGGCGCGACAGGGCCGAACAGACTTGGCCGGCGTTGAAGAATATGCCCCAGCGGACCGAACTCATAACCGCGTCCATGTCGGCATCGCGGTGGACGATGGCCGCCGACTTGCCGCCCAATTCGAGGACACAGGGGACCACGTTGTCAGCCGCCGCCCGGGCGATGGATTTGCCGGTCTCGACGGAACCGGTGAAGACGATCTGATCCACGCCCGCATGGGCGACCAGGGCGGCGCCGGCCTCCGACCCGAGTCCGCAGAGGATGTTGACGGCGCCGGTCGGCAAACCGGCCGCTTCGGCCGCCTCGGCCATGTAGGCGCCGGTCAGCGGGTCGAGTTCCGGCGTCTTGACGACACAGGCATTGCCGGCCGCCAGCGCCGCCGCGAGCGACCGCGCCGCCATTTCGACCGGATAGTTCCAGGGAATGACCTGGGCCGAGACGCCATAGGGCTCATGCACGGTGAAATCGAAATAATCGCCGCCAAGGGGGATCGAGCGGCCCTCCAGGGTCTCTGCCTGGTTGCCGTAGTATTCGAAATAGCGTGCCGCTCCTTCGATCTCGACCCGGGACTCCCAGAGCGGCTTGCCGGCTTCCAGCGTCAGCACCGGCGCGATCTCGTCGATCTTATCGAGCAGGTATTCGCCCATCCGCCGCACCATGCGGCCGCGCTCGACCGGGCGCAGGCCCGAGAGGGCACCGCTCTCGTGGCAAGCCCGTGCCGCCGCGATCGCCCGGTTCACGTCACCCGTGTCGGCCAGCGCCTGTTTGGCGAGGGTCTCGCCGGTCGCCGGGTCCTCGACGGCGATGGTGCCGGCACCGCCGTCGATCCATCGGCCACCGACGTAATTGGGCCAGTAGGCCTTGAGGCCGTCAACCATCGTAGGCCTCGCGGAACCAGGTCTGCAGGGCGAGGATCGAGTGCTCCGATTTGACGCCGCCCTTGGGGTCAATGACCAGAGGGCCAGTCCGGTAGCCACGGCTGCCGAGACCCCGCTGTACGGATTCGACCAGATGCAGGTCCTCTTCGACGGTTGTGCCGCGATCCTGTTGGGCCAAGCGCCTTATGACCTCGGAGTCGACGCCGCCTTCGGAATACCAGCCGCGCCACACGGTCACGCGATCGACGGTCTCGGGGCGCCAGTGATAGGTGTTGAGCACGTTGCCTGGGTAGACCTGAAAGGAAAAGGCCGGCCACAGGAACCAGGATGAATAGTCGCCCGCATGCTCGTTGGCCTCGAGGTCGATTTCATAGCTCATGCGGTCCAGGTTCTGACACTGGGTGGTATGGCGCAGGCAATGGCCATGGGGTTGGATGTCATAGGAGTTTGGATTGACGACGCCGCTGACGAACGTCGGGTGGTTGATGGCGCAGTGGTAGCATTCGGAGTAGTTCTCCACCGAGATCTTCCAGTTGCACTTCTCCTGGACCGGAACCCATTCGAGGGGCGCCAGATCGTCGATCTGCGGCACGAAGGCACGCAGTTCCTCCTCGACCCCGGGGAACCACTCGGCCATCGGCTCGGCGTCCGGGTCCAGGTTGACGAAGATGAAGCCGCAGAAGACCTCGGTCCGCACTTCGCTCAGGCGGATGTCCTCACGGTTCAAACCGGGCACGGCTTTGATGTTGGGGCCGGCGCGCAGCGAACCGTCGAAGTCGTAGGTCCAGGCGTGATAGGGGCAGACGATGGCCTTGCAACTGCCCTCGCCGGAAACCAGTTCGTGGGCTCGGTGCTGGCAGACGTTGTAGAAGGTGCGCACGCTGCCATCCTTGCCGCGGATACAGAAAAGATTCTCGCCGGCAACCTCGAAGCTGAAGTAGTCGCCGCTCTTTTCGAGTGCCGCCAGGTGGCCGGCGAACTGCCAGGTGCGAGACAACAAACCGGCCTTTTCGCCCTCGTAGACGGCCGGGTCCGTGTAGTAGCGGGCCTCGAGCGTGCGCATCGGCGCGCCGGCCGTGACATCCATCTCGTTCATCGCCGGAGGTCCTCCTCGCTCCAATAGATCCCCAGTTCGTGGCGGCGTTCATGGAAACGTTCGATGTTGGCGATGGCGGCATCATCGGCGTCGGCGACGACGAAGGCCATCAGGGTCTCGAGGAAAGCGGCGAGCGCCACCGTCGACGTGAAGAACTGTGGTGTTTCCGTCGGCACGATGAAGCGGTGCGCGGCGGCGCTGAGGATTGGCGCGGCCGGACTGTCGGAAAGCCCGATGATGGTCGCGCCTTTGGCCGCCGCCATGTCGACGGCTTCGACCACCTCGCGCCGGTACGGCTTGAAGGTCATCGCCATCAAGACATCCTCATGGCCGACCTGCAGCAAGCCGTCGACCGGCAGTGAGCCGTCGCTGGGCACCGCCGTTACCGTACCGACGGCCATGCTGGCGAGGTAGGCGAAATTGCGAGCGAAGGCATTGGCGATGCCGACACCGAGCACGTAGGTGGTGCGCGCATTTACGATATCATCGGCCGCCGCCTTCAGCCGCTCGGCGTCGGCGCTCGAATAGAAGTTCTCGATGTTCTCGATGGCGGCGGCGGCCATATCGGCATAAAGGCCGCTCAGCTTGCCGCCCTTCGACAGCGATTGCAGCCAACGGGCCCGGTCCGGGAAGCTGTCGCGGCCCTGGCGAATCTCGTCGCGGAACGGGCGGCGGAACTCCTCGAAGCCGTCGAAGCCGACGGTGCGCGCCATGCGCACCAGGGTGTTCGGTTTGACGTTGGCGGCCCGGGCGATCTCGCGAGCGGAACTGACGCCGATCTCGTTGGGGTTCTCCAGGATATAGGTGGCCGCCTTGTGAAGCTCCGGCGTCAACTCGCCCAGGCTTTCGGTCAACCGGGCCAGCGCTTCATCGGCGCTGACGGAATTGGGATTTGGTACAATCATATTATTCATGATTGACGAGTGTACAAATGTACGATAGCTCTGTCCATTGGAATTCCGCGTTGAATACGGGGCGATTTCCGGCGACGGGAGGATTGAATGGCGGTTCCCGAACAGGCGCGCGTGGTCATCGTCGGCGGCGGCATCATAGGCTGCGGCCTCGCCTATCATTTGGCCCACGAGGGGTGGACCGACGTCGTGCTCCTGGAGAAGGCGGAGCTGACCTCGGGCTCGACCTGGCACGCGGCCGGTCAGATCACCCACTCGACCTCCAGCTTCTCGCTCGGCAAATGCGTCGGCTACAACATCGAGCTCTACTCGACCGTGCTCGAGGCGGAGACCGAACAATCGGTGACCTGGCACGGCTGCGGCTCGCTGAGGATGGCCTATACGGAAGACGAGGTCGATTGGCTCCGCCATACTTTGAGCGTTGGCCGGGCGCTCGGCTTCCGCATGGAACTGATGGACCCGGGGCGCATTGCCGAATTGCATCCCTTCTACAATCTCGACGGCGTTGAGGCCGCAATCTATACGCCCGATGACGGTCACGTCGATCCGGCCGGTGCCACCTTCGCGTTGGCGCAAGGGGCACGGCAGTTGGGCGCCAGGATCGTCCGCCAGTGCCAGGTCACGGATGTTCAGCGCGAAACCAACGGCGAATGGCGGGTGGTCACGGACCAAGGCACGATCCGCTGCGAACACCTGGTCAATGCGGGCGGCACCTATGCCAGGCAGGTCGGCGCCTGGTCGGGGCTCGACGTGCCGACCACCTCGATGACCCATCACTACCTGATCACCGATCCGGTACCGGAGTTCCTCGATCTCGAGACCGAACTGCCTGTCGTCCGCGACGACCGCCAGGTTTCCGGGTACGTACGCATGGAACAGAAGTCGGGCCTCATTGGCATCTACGAGAAGGCCGAGCCCAACGCCATCTGGCTCGACGGCTGCCCGTGGGAGGCCGAACACGAGCTCTTCGACGCCGATTTTGACCGCATCATGCCGTGGCTGGAGAACGCTATGGAACGCATGCCGGTGTTGGCCGAACTCGGCATCAAGCGGGTCGTGCACGGCGCCATCTCCCACCCGCCGGACGGCAATCCGCTCATCGGGCCGGCGCCCGGTTTGCCCAACTATTGGCTCAACTGCGGCTGCCAGATCGGCATCGGTTGGGGACCGGGCCTGACTCGCGAGCTGGCCCGCTGGATGGTCTGTCTGACGTCAGACAGATGGTCCATGGCGCCCCCGACATCAATATGCGCGATTTCGACCCGCGTCGCTTCGGCGCTTTCGCCGACGCCGACTACCAGGTGACCAAGGCCAAGGAAGACTACCTGCTGCGCCACGAGATACCGTTCCCGCATTTCAATCGCCCCGACGGCCGGCCCGTGAAGCCGAGCGCGCTCTATGAGCGCCTGAAGGTGAAGGGGGCGGTGTTCGAGGAGGTCTACGGCTGGGAGCGGCCGCGCTGGTTCGCGACCGGCGGGCTGGAACCGCGCGACTACTATTCGTTCAAGCGCCCGGCCTGGCATGATGCCGTGATGAAGGAGGTCGAAGCGGTGCGCCAGCGGGTCGGCATCATGGACATCTCGGCCTTTTCCAAGGTCGAGGTGTCGGGGCCCGACGCCACCGCCTTCGTCGACCGGTTGATCCCCAACCGCTTGCCGAAACCGGGCCGCATCGGCCTTACCCACCTCTTGTCCGACAATGGCCGTATTGAACTGGAAACGACGGTGGTGCGGCTCGCGGACGACCGCCTTTATTTCACCTGCGCCGCCTTCTTCGAGCAACGGCTGCTCGATCTCCTGGCCTTCCGCAAAAGGGGCGACGAGACCGTCACCATCAAAAACCGCTCGGATGCGTGGGGAGCATTGGCACTCAACGGTCCGCGGGTCCGCGACATCCTCGGCGCCTGCACCGACGCCGCTCTTGAAAAACCCAACTTTCCCTGGCTCGGCGTGCGTGAGATCGATATTACCGGCGCGCACCTGTGGGCCTTCCGCATGTCATATGCCGGCGAACTCGGCTGGGAACTGCATGGACCGCGCGATGCCATTGCCGCCGCCTACGACGCACTCTGGGACGCACTCTGGGTGGCTGGCGAAGCTTACGGCATCGCCGATTACGGATCCTTTGCCATGAACACCATGCGCATGGAAAAGATGTTCAAGGGCGCCGGCGAACTGACCAACGAGGTGACCCTGCCGGAAGCCGACGTCATGCGTTTCGTCAATCTGGACAAGTCGGATTTCCACGGCAAGGCAGCGACGGAGGCCGCCGTTGCGGCACCGCTCAAGTGGCTCTGCGTCTACCTCGCCATCGAAGATGACGGTGTCAACCTGGGTCATGGCGGCGAAGCGGTCCTCAAGGACGGCACCTGTGTCGGCGCCACCAGTTCCGTCGCCTACTCGCCGGCTGCCGGCAAGTTCCTGGCCTTCGCCTACATCGACCCGGAACACGCCGAGCCGGGTTCGATGCTCGACGCTGTCATCATGGGCGAACCGCGGGCGGCCTTGGTCCTGGCCGAGCCGGTTTATGATGCGGCCAACGAGAAACCGCGGGGATAAGGGAGAAAGTGGTTCATGGCTGAGGCGATAGACATCATGCGGGCCGTCGTTTTGACCGGTCATGGTGGTCTGGAAAAACTGGAATATCATGACGACTGGCCGCGTCCGGCACCCGGCCCCGGCGCGGCGCTGGTTCGGGTCGGCGCCTGCGGCCTCAATAACACCGACATCAATACGCGTACCGCTTGGTACTCGAAGGGCGTCACCGGCGGTACCACCGGCGACGCCCAGGAAATGGCGGCGGACGACGATTCCACCTGGGGCGGCCGGCCTTTGTCCTTTCCCCGTATCCAGGGAGCCGACGTCTGCGGCACCGTGGAGGCCGTTGGTGAGGGAGCCGACCCGGCCTGGATCGGAAAGCGTGTCCTCATCGAAACCTGGTTCCGCGATTGGGACGATCCCAATAACCTCGACAAGACCCGGTACCTGGGCAGCGAACTGGACGGTGGCTTTGCCGAGTACACGACGGTCGATCAACGAAACCTGCATGCCGTCGAATGCGCCTTGACGGACACTGAACTGGCGACGTTCGCCACGGCCTACATTACCGCCGAGAACATGTTGACCCGCGCCGATGTGGGCGCCGGCGACGTGGTGTTGATCACCGGTGCCTCGGGCGGCGTCGGTTCGGCCCTGATCCAGCTCGCCAACCGGCGCGGCGCGCACACGGTGGCGATGTCGAGCACCGACAAGGCGGATGCAGTCCGGGCTATCGGGCCGGAGGCCGTCCTTGAACGCTCGCCGGACAACCTCAAGGCCGCGCTCCGCGAAGCGATTGGCCGCGAGACTGTCTCCGTCGTCGCTGATGTCGTCGTCGGGCCGATGTTCCCGCAGTTGATCGACTCCTTGGAACGGGGCGGGCGATACACCTGTTCCGGGGCCATTGCCGGGCCCCTCGTCGATCTCGACCTTCGAACCTTCTATCTCAACGATCTTACCTTCACTGGTGCCACAGTCGTGCCGTCGGGCCTGTTTGCCGACCTGGTCGGCTACATCGAAAGGAGCGAAATCCGGCCGCTGCTGGCCGCCACCTATCCTCTCGCCAGGCTCCATGACGCCCAGCGGGCCTTCATTGAAAAGCACCACGTCGGCAACATCGTCATCACCATGGATAGCTGAGATGAGGATCACCAGCGTTTCCGTCTACCGCACGGACCTGCCCTATGTCGGCGGGTCCTACGGCTGGGGCGCCGGCAATGCCATCACCACGGCACTTTCCACCGTCGTCGTTCTCACCACCGACTCAGGCCTCACTGGTAGCGGCGAATTCTGCCCCTGCGGCGAAAACTACATGGAGGCCTTCTCTCACGGTGTCGAAGCGGCGGCCCGCTTGCTGGCACCGGCCCTACTCAGCGAGGACCCGCGCCACGTCGTACGTATCGAACGATTGATGGATGCTACCCTATGCGGGTACGGCTATGCCAAGGCTCCCTTCGATGCGGCCTGTTGGGACATTCTGGGAAAGGCGACGGACCAACCTGTGTGGATGCTCCTCGGCGGAAAGCTGACGGACGGTGCACCCTTGTACCGGGTCGTACCACAGATGGCGGTCGATGAGACGAAAGCCGAATTGGCAAATCATCGGAAGGAAGGTTACTGCCAGTTCCAGATCAAGGTCGGCGCCGACTGGGAAGCCGACATCGAGACGATCCAAACCGTGGTGCCGCTCCTGGAATCGGGCGAGAAGGCCTATGCCGACGCCAACCGGGGTTGGCGGGTCGACGATGCGCTCCGCGTGGCGCGGGCCACCCGCGATCTCGACTATGTCTTCGAGCAACCCTGCCGCACCTACGAAGCATGTCTGCAGGTGCGCCGGCGCATTGACCTGCCCATGAAACTGGACGAGGTGGTCACCGGCATCGACATGGCGCAGCGGATCGTCGCCGATAAGGCCGCCGAGATGGTCTGCCTGAAGATCTCCAACTTGGGCGGCCTTTCGAAGACGCGGCGGGTCCGCGATTTTTTCGTCGACAACGGCATCCCGGTCGTCGCCGAAGACACCTGGGGCGGCGAAATCGCAACGGCGACGCTTTCCCATTTCGCCGCCTCGACACCGGCGGAGATGCTGGTCAACACCACCGATCTCCACAATTACAACACCCGCTCCACCGGCATGCCGGGGCCGTGTACGGCGGGCGGCAGGCTGTTCGCTTCCGATGATTCCGGTTTCGGTGTCGAACCCGACTACAATAGCCTCGGCGAGCCCATCGCCCGGTATGGAGCCGCCGCATGACCATCGAGCGCATCACGGCCTGGCAAAAGACCTTGCCCCTCAAGGAGCCCTATTGGCTGTCCGGCGGGCGCCTCAAGTTCGAGGCCTTGGACAGCACCTTCGTCCGTGTCGATACGAAGGACGGCATCTGCGGCTGGGGCGAGGGCTGCCCCTGGGGAAACACCTATCTGCCGGCCTTCGGCGGCGGCATCCGCGCTGCCCTCGACCTGTTGGCGCCGGCCCTGATCGGGGAAGACGCGGTCGCTATCGATCGGCTTAACCGGATCATGGACATGACCTTGCCCGGTCATGGCTACACCAAGTCGGCCCTCGACATGGCATTCTGGGACATCTCGGGCAAGCGGGCCGGATTGCCGCTCTACCAATTGTTCGGCGGCGCCGATGGCGAGCGGGTTCTGCTGAACAGCTCAATCCCGACCGGCCAGCCCGAGGTCATGGTCGACGCCGTCGAGAAGGCACGGGCCGCCGGTTACCGAACCCACTCCGCCAAGATCGGCGGAAACGACCCGGCCGCCGACATCGCCCGCATCGAAGCCGTCGAGGCGGCTCGCCAAGCCGGTGAACAGGTGACCTACGACGTCAACCGGGCCTGGACGCCGGGTGTCGCCGTCGAGGTCATGAATGCGGTCACCGCCACCGGCTGGTTCGAACAACCCTGCGAGACCCTCGACCAATGCCGGCAGGTGCGCCGCCGGACCCGCCAGCCGATCATGCTCGACGAGTGCATGGCCGATTTCCAAACCCACCTCAAGGCCTGGAAGGTAGGCGCCTGCGAGGGGGTCAAGGTCAAACCCAACCGCCTCGGCGGTCTGAGCAAGGCGCGGCAAGCGCGCGATTTCGGCGTCGCCGTCGGCTGGCAATTGCATGTCGATGACACGGGTGGCACCGTTTTGGCCGACACCGCGGCCATGCACTTGGCCCTGTCGACGCCGCAAGCGAACCGTCTCGCGTCTTGGCTGGCCCATGCCCACATCAGCGACGATCCGGCGCCCGGCCAGGGTGCCCGCAACGTCGGTGGCTGGACGTGCCCGCCGGACCGGCCCGGTATCGGTGTCGAGCCTGAGGAAACTTGGCTCGGCGAACCGGTTGCGGTCTACACGGGGGCGGCGTCATGAAGATCACCAATGTCCGGCTCTACAAAGTCGCCCTGACCAGCCACGACGCCTACTACATGGGCGCCGGCAAGGCCTGTGAGACGGTAGACACGATCGTTATCGAAGTTCGGACGGATTCGAAACACACCGGTTGGGGAGAGGTCTGCCCCATTCCCCACTACCTGCCGGCCTATGCGGACGGCGTCGCGCCCGCGATCGCGGAACTGGTGCCGGTCCTGATCGGCGCCGACCCGGTCGGCCCGGAAGCGCTTATGGCGAATTGCGACGACCACCTGCAGGGTCACGCCCATGCCAAATCGGCCCTCGACATGGCGCTCTGGGACCTGACCGGCAAGGCTGCCGGCTCGCCGCTCTACCAGGTTCTTGGCGGTCGCCACATGGAAGCGGCACCGCTTTACCACTCGATCACCTGCGTCGGGCCCGAGGCAATGGCGAAAATCGCCAAAGACGCCCTGGCCCAGGGCATCCGGCAGTTCCAGGCCAAGCTCGGCGCCGACAACGACTGGCGGGCCGACGTCGAACGGCTCAGGGCGGTGCGTGATGCCATTGGCCCGGACCCGTTGTTGTACGGCGACTGGAATTGCGGCGCCACCGCTGTCGATGCCATCCGCGTCGCCCAGGCCGTGCGTGACCTCGACATCATGCTGGAACAGCCTTGCGATACGCTGGAGGCCTGCGCCCAGGTGAGACGCGTTTCCGGTCTCGCCATGAAACTGGACGAGAGCTGCCATGACCTGGAGACCCTGATGAAAGCGCAGGCGCTCGGCTGTGTCGACGTCGCCACTCTCAAGTTCTCCAAGTTCGGCGGCCTGGCAGCAATTCGCAAGACCCGTGCCTTGTGCCGCCATTTCGGCATTCTGGCTTGCATCGAGGATACCTGGGGTTCCGACATCGCCACGGCGGCGGCTGCACACATGGCCGTGTCGACGCCCGCAAAGACCCTACTCAACGCCTGCGACCTGTCCGGTTACGTGACGCCGCATATCGCCGCCGACGGTCCGCTGCGTGACAACGCCCGCCTGCGGCCGTCGGACGAACCCGGCCTCGGTATCACCCCCGACCCGGACGTGCTCGGCACGCCGGTCGCCCAATTCGATTAATGGAGGAAACCATGGATGGCCAATCCAATGAACAGAACCAAGACCTATACGACATCGCCGAGCGTGTACTGCCCGGCGCCGGTCTCGGCGGTTATGCGCTGCCCGAAGACGTGCGTTTCGTCATTCGCGAGGGCCGCGGCGGCCGCCTGATCGCCGTCGACGGCCGTGAGTACGTCGATTTCGTCTGCGGTGCCGGGGCGACCATCATCGGCCACGACAATCCCGAAGTCATCGAGGCGGTTCAGCGGCGCGCCACGAAGGGCCTGCATTTCTTCGGTACCCTCAACGACGCCGCGGTCGAATTGGCCGAGTTCCTTGTCGACAAGATCCCCTGTGCCGAGCGTATCATCTTCACGACCACCGGTTCCGAGGCGACGTCCTATGCCATGCGCATCGCCCGAGCGGTCACCGGCAAGCCAAAGATCCTCAAGTTCGAGGGCGCCTACCACGGCAACCACGACTATGCCGCCTTCTCCCAGTTCCCGACGGCGCCCGCCAACTATCCGCTAGCCACGGCCGACATCGGCGGCGTGCCGCCGGCGTTGCAGGACACCATGCTGGTGGCGCCCTACAACGACCTTGAGACCGTTGAGAGCATCCTGTCGGAAGACGCTGACGACATCGCCGCCATGATCGTCGAGCCGGTGCAGCGCATCATTTTCCCCAAGGAGGGATTCCTCGCCGGTCTGCGGGCATTGGCCGACAAGTACGGTGTGCTCCTTATCTTCGACGAGGTGGTCACCGGATTCCGATTGAGCCTCGGCGGCGCCCAAGCCCATTTCGGCGTCAAGCCGGACCTCGCCACATACGGCAAGATCGTCGGCGGCGGACCTTTGGGCTGTGTCGCCGGCGGCGCCGACCTCATCGATGCCACCAATCCCAACCGCAAGGGGCGCGCCGATTATGCTTACATCAACGGCACGCTGCACGGCAATCCGATCGCCGCCGTCGCCGGCCTGGCAACGCTCCGGGTTTTGGAAAGGCCGGGTTTCTATGACGACTTCCACGCCAAGGCGGACCGTTTCCGCAAGGCCTTCCAGGCGGTGCTCGATGAGCGCGGCCTACCGGCCCTGGTTGCCGGCCAGGCGTCGTTCTGGCAGTTCCTGTTCACGGACAAAGCTCCGGCCAACCAGATGGACGTATTGGCCTCCGACTTACCGCGATCCGGGGCCCTGGACCTGGAGCTGATGAAAAACGGGGTCTTCGTGCTACCCAACGTGCGCCGTTTCTTCTCGGCCGCACACACCGACGACGACCTTGAGATGGCGCTTAAGGCCCTGGCGGCGGCTTGCCAGTGTTGAAGAACGGCCAACAAATCGGCGTTTGGAGATAGGGTAGCAAGATGAAAGCCCTCGGCCTGCACCATGCATCAACGCAAGCGAGAGTTTTTAGCCTTTGAAATGTGGGGTTATCAGCGGGAAGTCCGCTAAGACCTCAACAGCGGGCATTCAAACAGATCTAACGCCATTATGCCGGTGATTTCCGCCCAGGGGGATTCGCCGTCAAAAAGCCCGCCGGACCTATTGGTCCGCAATCCGGCCAAGCGCGTCCGGATATCTGGCGGCAGGATGTTCTCTTGATCTCGTCGAATCAGGAATTTTGCTGCGATTTCTTTGAGAACCCTCATCAGAACCCACGGCCCTCGCATATAGCGAGGGCGATTGTATCGTCACCAAGAGGCCGGACCGTAGAAAGTCCAGCGACGTTGAAGGCGATTGCAGGTAACTCTCATCTCAATAAGTCGCACCAGCATCTCATTAAAGAGAAAGTGGCTGGCGCCGCAAAATAAGGGGGGTTGGTGCTATCGCGCTGACCCGAATCGGCCTATTCGATTGGTCGGATTGGAGGGACGAAATCAGTCTAGACGTCAGCGTTTCCGCGGCCTCGGCGAGGGGCGGAAAAACGTCTAATTGTGCCGATCGCAAACTCTCACTTGTCAAATATAGCAAAAAGCGAATATGTTCTCTCCCCAACGTAACCGAGCCTTCTGACAACATACCTCGGCAGGTACAAATGCTCTCCATTAATCCCTTCGCAGAACTTGCGACACTCATCCCTTCGTCCGTCATTCAATTGTACGTCGTCCTCATGGTCGTCTTCGTCGTCGGCGGCACGCTGATCGACGTGATCCATAAGAAAAGCGCCAAATACTTTTTCGAGAACGCGAAAAAGGCCGAAAAGAATAGAAAGCGTGAACTCGGTGGTGGCGAAAAGATGTCGATCGCCGTTCAGACCGTTGCGGCCGACGTCCTGACGTCCGCCGAATTCTGCAATCCGCGTCGCCGTGCGTCGCACCTGCTCACCATGTACGGCTTCGTCATCTTCGTGGCGGCGACCGCGATCCTGGTGTTCGCCTATCCCGGCAATGCCGCCGCCCCCGCCATCCTGCCGCTTCTCTGGCACCTGGGTGCGGCCATGGTCTGCGTCGGCGGCTACTGGTTCTGGTTCTTCATTCGCGTCGATGTGGCTGCCGAAGGCAACCCCTGGAACCGCATCGTTCGTGCCGACATGTTCATCCTGTCGCTTCTGGGGACCGCAACCTTCGGGTTGATTTGGTCGGCGTTGCAGGCCAACGGTGCCGGCGCTTGGACGACCGTATTCCTGGCGCTCTTCATCATCGCCAGCACGGTCCTGTTCGGCGGCGTCCTGTGGTCGAAGTTCGCCCACATGTTCTTCAAGCCCGCAGCGGCTTACCAGAAGCGCATCATCAAGGCGGACGGATCCATGGAAAACATGCCCGAGCTGGGTGACCTGACGGACCCCGAAGTGCAGAAACGCTATCCCGACATCCCGGAATACATGGGTACCAACCCGCCCAACATGGGCCTCGGCATCAAGCGCGAGCAGCCCCGCCACTACTGATCACACGAACACCAATCCTCACGAGTCCAGAGGAGAAAAGGAAATATGCCTACTTTCGTCTACATGACCCGATGCGATGGGTGCGGACACTGCGTCGACATCTGCCCCTCCGACATCATGCACATCGATAAGACCTATCGCCGTGCCTACAACATCGAGCCCAGCATGTGCTGGGAGTGCTACTCCTGCGTCAAGGCCTGCCCGCAACATGCCATTGATGTGCGCGGTTACGCGGACTTCGCTCCGCTCGGCCACTCGGTCCGTGTGGACCGCGACGAGGAGAAAGGTGTCATTGCCTGGCGCATCAAGTTCCGCAACGGCAAGAAAGACCTGAACCTGTTAGCACCCATCACCACCAAGCCCTGGGGCAGGGACATCCCGCAGCTCAGGAGCGTTCCCGCGCCCACCCAAGAGATGCGCGACAGCCAGCTGCTGTACAACGAGCCCAAATACATCCGTTTTGATGATGGCGGTTTGCACACCCTGGAGTCGAATGGCCTCAAGATGAAGAAAGGGGTGGCATACTAATGGCTTACAAAACAGTCGTCGAAGACAACATCGACATTTTGGTCGCTGGTGCCGGCCTTGGTGGCACGGGTGCCGCCTGGGAAGCCCGGTTCTGGGGCCAGGACAAGAAGATCGTCATCGCCGAAAAGGCCAACATCGACCGCTCCGGCGCCGTCGCCCAGGGCCTTTACGCGATCAACTGCTACATGGGCACCCGGTTTGGCGAGAACAATCCGGAAGACCATGTGCGCTACGCGCGTATCGACCTGATGGGCATGGTTCGTGAAGACCTGTTGTTCGACATGGCCCGGCACGTTGACTCGACCGTTCACCAGTTCGAAGAGTGGGGCCTGCCGCTGATGCGGGATGCCAAGAAGGGCACCTACCAGCGCGAAGGGCGCTGGCAGATCATGATCCACGGTGAATCCTACAAGCCGATCGTCGCCGAGGCGGCGAAGAAGTCGGCGGACAAGGTTTACAACCGCATCTGCCTGACCCACCTTTTGATGGACGAGGCCAAGGACAACCGGGTTGCCGGCGCCGTCGGCTTTAACGTCAGGACCGGCGACTATCACGTCTTCAAGTCGAAGACCGTCATCGTTGGCGCCGGTGGCGCGTCCAACATCTACAAGCCGCGTTCTGTCGGTGAAGGCGCCGGCCGTGTCTGGTACGCGCCGTGGTCGTCGGGCTCGGCCTATGGCCTGTTGATCGGCGCCGGCGCGAAGATGACCCAGATGGAGAACAAGATCGTTCTCGCCCGGTTCAAGGACGGTTACGGCCCCGTCGGTGCCTACTTCCTGCACCTGAAGACCTACACCCAGAACGCCTACGGCGAAGAATACGAATCCAAATGGTTCCCCGACCTCCAGAAAATGGTCGGCAAGGAATACCTGGATCCGGAGGTCTCACACCTGACCCACAGGCCGATCCCGACCTGTCTCAGGAACCATGCGCTGATCAATGAGGTCAACGCCGGCCGCGGACCGATCCACATGGTCACCATGGAAGCCTTCCAGGACCCGCACCTGGAAGAGATCGGCTGGCACAACTTCCTCGGCATGACCGTCGGTCAGGCCGTGTTGTGGGCCGCCACCGACGTCGATCCCAAGTACGAGAACCCGGAACTGACCACGTCGGAGCCCTACGTCATGGGTTCCCACGCCACCGGTTGCGGCGCCTGGTGCTCAGGCCCCGAGGACGTCTCGCCGCCTGAGTATTTCTGGGGCTACAACCGCATGACCTCGGTCGAAGGCCTGTTCGGAGCCGGTGACGCTGTCGGCGGTACGCCGCACGCCTTCTCGTCGGGCTCCTTCACGGAAGGGCGCCTCGCCGCCAAGGCCGCTTGCGCCTATATCGATGACGGCAAGGGCGAAGGCATCAAGGTCTCCGAAAAGCAGATCAACGACCGCAAGGAAGAGATCTACAAGCCGATGGAGCACTACACGACGTACCGCAACGAAATCGTCGCCGGCGACGTCAACCCGAACTACATCAACCCGCGGCAGGGCCTGGACCGTCTGCAGAAGATGATGGACGAATACTGCGGCGGCGTGACCGTCAACTACATGACCAACGACAAGCTCTTGAACATCGGCCTCAAGAAGATGAAGGCCATGGAAGAGGATCTCGAGAAGATTGCGGCCGCCGACCTCCACGAATTACTGCGGGCCTGGGAGCTGAAGCACCGCCACCGGACGTCGGAAGCGGTCATGCAGCACACGCTGTTCCGCAAGGAAACCCGCTGGCCCGGTTACTACTACCGGGGCGACGCCATGAAACTGGACGACGAGAACTGGCACGTGCTGACCGTATCGCGCCGTGATCCGGAGACCGGTGAGTACACCATGGAGAAAGCGCCCTGTTATCACCTGGTCGGTGAGGACGAGTAACGAAAAGCCCAAACAGGCGTTCACTTCGAACGCCTGTTTGGGCATAAAAAAGGATCAACAGATAATGTGTTGGTCCTTTTTTATGCTCTGCAATACCCGGCACTTGGCGTCACAGAGACCCTGAGATGAACATTATTGAACTGACCGACGACGAGATTCTTGAAATCGCCAACCCGCTGTGGAGCCACCTCATCAAGTCCTCCAACGATGGCAAGTACGGTGAATTCGTCAGGCATTTCTCCTACAGCCTGCTGCGCGGGTTGAACGAAGTCGAGGTCGGCAGGCAGTTCGCCAATAGCGAACTGACCCGGAACCTGTCCGAGTCGGTCGAGTTCCTGGGCACGATCCGCCGGGGCGAACACGTGACGGTGCTCTATCGCACGCGAAGCACCAAGAAGAAAGGCGAGTGGCTGGGCCGGCTGGTCCTCGGTTACGAAGAGGAAGAGGTCAAGATTTTCGGCGCCTCCATCTTCTGATCCCATGGCGCGGATTTCGGTTGCGGATGAGATATGAGTGACACGATCCAGGACGGGAAGTATGTCGAGCTGACATACAAGGTGATCGACCAGAAGTCGGGCGAGGTGCTCGTCGCCGTCGATTACCCGATCGCCTACGTGCACGGCGCCAACGACATACTGGCACCCATCGTCATCAAGGATCTGGCCGGCAAGACCGCCGGCGACATTATCGAGACTCCGATCGACTGCAATAATCTCTACGGCCCCCGGGACGAGGCCCTGGTCTTCACCGACCGCATCGAAAACGTTCCCGAGGAATACCGGGAAGTCGGCACCACCATCGTCATGGAAAACGAGAAAGGTGAAGCACGCAGCTTTCTTGTCACGCGTATGGATGAGGAGACCCTAACCGTCGACGGCAACAACCCGCTATGCGGCCGGATCGTCATATTCAAACTCGAGATCCTGGACGTGCGCGACGCGACCCCAGAAGAGATCGAGGCCGGCGGGCCGGTCGGCGCCAAGGCGGACGTCGATGAAAAACTGATGATGCCTCTTCATTAGGTCGTTTGTCCCGTCAGACCAGAGAGAGTTAACCCGAATTTTCATGAACCCGTCCTATCAATCCCAACTTGAGAGGTGACTTATGAGCGACGCACCGAAAACCAGGCCCAAGGTTCCCGCCGGCGAAACGGAATACGTGACCACCCGTCAGATGGAGCCCAACGAAAAGGGATTCGTCGGCTACGAGACGACGTGGAAGCCGTGGCAGAAAGAAGCCGAGTACGTCACGCCGAAAAAACCGTAAGCGGGCCAGCCGCGCAGCTGCAATAGCACGCGCGGCCTGATCCCCGTTCCGGCATGCCCGTCCGCCGGGCCGTTTCCTTAGGCTGCCACAGACGCCGCGGCGATCGGTGCCACGCATAAATCACCGTCATACGCGACCGGTCCGTGAATTCGCTTTGATTCACGGCGTTCTTCTTTGCACATTAGGGCATAGCGGCTGAAATGAACGGGCCCGACCGAATCCGGTTCGGAGGCTTGGCCGCCGTGACGAGTTAAGATTTCAACGGATAAGACCATGCCCAAACCACCCGAAACACCCGAGAAAGAAACCAAGGACGACGGCACCATCGAGTGGCGGTTGAAAGGCGAGCTTCATCGCGAAGATGGCCCCGCCGTCGAACGGCCCGACGGCTCGAGAGTGTGGTTTAAGACGGGAAAACAGCACCGCCTGGACGGACCGCGCCCTGCACCGCGAGGATGGCCCGGCAATCGAGTATGAAGATGGATCGAAGGACTGGTTCCTGCTCGGCATTGAGGTCGACGAAGAGGTCGTCATGGATGCCGGGCTCCGCGAGGCGTTCGTCCTGAAACATCGAAACCCCGAGTGAGCAGCGCGGCGATTTCCAGAAGAAACAGGATTTAGGTGGGCCCGCCGCGCGGCGTCAATTCACCGCCACGCTGATAAAGCGCGCGACGATCCCTGTTAAGGGAACAGGCGGAAGGTCCTCGAACGTCTTCGTCAAGGGCCGGCGCCCGATCATCGGCCGCAAATCGATCATGCCGCCCCGGTCGAAAACGACGACGGGCAGAACACCGTTACCGATATCGAAGCCGATGGATAGGAACGCCAGGTGTTCCGATTCCGATCTTCGGGTCATTGCTGTGCTGACGCTCGACCGCAGTGCGGGCCCGGATTTCTCTTTGGGCTGACCTCGCGCCACTGTTACGATTGCCCGAGACTGGGACCGGCAGGGGATGGGGGTTGGAACGCTCGCTGCATAGCCTTTGGACGCGACGCCGAGTGCTTTCGCTTGGTGGCGCTGCAACGGTTGGCGTGCTGACCGGTTGCGGGGTGCCCGCCCAGGACCGACACGCAACCCAACTAAGCGACCTGATTGTCGAAGATGGCCGGGGTTTCTTGAAACTATACGATGACATCGTCGGCAAACCGGAACCCGGCAGCGTCGACGATACAGGGCTACCCTTGGGCGACGTACCGGTCGACGGACTGGCAGAATGGCTGCAAGCCTTCGACTTCAATGCTGATGGCGTCGTCGATCGCCGCGAACTGACCCAGGCGTGGTTGGTGATGGCCGCTGAAACAAACCTGAACCGGAAACTTCGCCCCGACTGCCTGCTGGTGCCAAAGCAGTTGACGGCGATTAGATCAGGGTCTTCGTTGATCGACAACATGCAGCGATTGACCGGCCTGGAAATCAGCCGACGCGAACAAGCCGCGGTCCATGCCCGGCTTCAATCCCACTCGACCTTCCGTATCATCGTGGCGTCCATAAAAGACCGTGGCCGTGTAAAAACGCGGTGTCAGGTTGTCGGATTTGATCTGCGGTTGCTGTTGTGCGCTTTTTTTCGGCGATTTTGCGGTCCTGGAATTGAGACGAAGGAAGCCGTCACGCCTGGATGGCG
>Ga0209458_1000212_pt1 | contig 27183 bp, 21 predicted proteins | sample WorMetLIZAISLAND_FD_187411 | JGI IMG/M metagenome (GOLD analysis project Ga0209458, IMG submission 187411) | Marine gutless worms symbiont microbial communities from Max Planck institute for Marine Microbiology, Germany - Inanidrilus manae... ...
CAGTTGCCGCGAGGTACTCACGGAACTGATCGGTATCATCGGGCCACCTGATCAATGGGTCGCTGATGCGCATGACGCCTGCCTTACCGACTGACGCCGAGGGCGGATTTTGTGGGGATATGTCAGGATCTGACCATGATCGTGCGCCCGGATAGACGTCAGTACCAGGTATTGGATATTCTAATCGAGTTCAAGTTCGTGTCGCTGAAAGAAGCCGGACTCGATGGTAAGACACTCGAAACGATGGATCGCGAGGAACTGCGGATACTACCCGCGGTGCAAAGGAAACAACGCGAGGCCGAAGCGGGTCTGGCACGCTACCAGGCCAAGTTGCAGGCTAAATTCAGCGAGCTGCCGCGCCTGCACAGCTTCAGTGTGGTCGAGATAGGGTTCGAACGACTGGTGTTTTCGCGGTCGGAATCAATTTCCTGCGGACTTGCGCCCTTGGCGCCGTAAATCTCGATACCCAACCAGTAGGGGCGACGCGGATGTCCGAACCCTTGGTGCAGATCGAAAACGCCGTAAGGCGGTTCAAAACACCTGCAAAGGGCATCCTGTCCGTCCTCGATGGGCTCAGCATCACCTTTCATCGGGGTGAGTTTGTCTGCCTCCTAGGCCCATCCGGCTGTGGCAAGTCCACCCTCCTCAACACCATTGCCGGACAAGAGCGGTTGGATGCCGGAGCGATCGGAATCGGTGGCGCCCCAAAATCCACTGCTGAGGAATCGCTCCGCGTCGCAATGGTCTGGCAATCCGATTCCCTCCTGCCGTGGAAGACGGTCCAGGCCAATGTCGAGTTTTCTCTGCTGGTATCAGGGATAAAGGGCGATCGGCGCAAGGAACGCGCACTGAAGTGGCTACGGGCGGTAGGCCTCCAGGGCTTCGAGACCTACTATCCGGCACAACTCTCGGAAGGCATGCGCCAGCGGGTTTCCTTGGCCGCGGCGCTTTCAATCGAGCCTGGCTTGCTCTTGATGGATGAGCCGTTCGGAGCGCTCGACGTCTACACCAAGCTACAGATCGAGAAGGAAGTCGTTCGACTGTGGGAGGCCATGGACGCCACCATCATCATGGTGACTCACGATGTCCAGGAAGCCGTTGCATTGGCCGACCGCGTGGTCATGCTGACCGCGCGGCCCGCGACCGTCGCTTTCGAGATGGCGATCGATCTGCCGCGTCCCCGTGATCTCGACCACATTTATGGAGACCCCCGGTTTCACACCAAGGTGAGCGAGCTATGGCAGGCGTTGACGAACCCCGGCTGAGCTGTCCGTTGCAGCAGGCCTGGAGCCTGGCGGTAGCCCGCCTCGGGTTGGTCTTGTTGGCACTGCTGGGGTGGGAGATCGGTACCCGTTTAGGATTCATCGATCCCTTCTATTTTAGTACCCCGAGCCGAGTCCTGGTCACGGTCATCGAGTGGGCGCACGCAGGTTTTCTCTTCGGCAATCTCGCAGTCACCCTCGGCCAGGCGGCGACCGGCTTTCTGGTGGGAACCCTGCTCGGTATCATGCTGGGGTTCGGTTTTGCAGCCAATCCCTGTATCGATGCTGTCCTACAGCCCTTTATCGCAATCTTGAACGCAATGCCGCGCATTGCGTTCGCCCCGCTCATCATCCTCTGGTTCGGTCTCGGTTTCCTGTCGAAGGTCGTCATTGTGGTCTCGCTGGTGTTTTTTGTCGTCTTCTTCAACACCTACCGCGGTTTCAAGGAAATCAACCCGACGATTATCAGAAACGCGCGGTTACTCGGCGCGACCAAAGCCCAAATGATGCGTCATATCTACCTTCCGGCGACACTGGCGTGGACATTTGCCAGCCTGCGCGTGAGTGTCGGCTTTGCGATCATAGCCGCTGTTCTCGGCGAGTACATCGGCGCCAGCGCAGGGATCGGCCACATGATCGATAATGCCCAGGCGAATTTCGATGCCGCCGGTGTCATGGCCGGTTTGCTGGTATTGACCGTCACGGTTGCGTTGCTCGACGCCGTCCTGTCCGTAATAGAGCGACGTTACTCCCGGCGTGGATCTCATTAGTACCCAATTTCACCTTATTTTTCTCTCTCAGAGCCTCCCAAACGCGTCACGGCAAGGCACCGCGCGCAGGGAATAGCTCACGCTCTTGCCAAGCGCTGTAACGCCGCCTTGGCGCGTTTGGGAGGCTCCCTTCGGGCGCGACGAGAGGCGGCCAGCTGCGGTGTTGCGCGAGCTTGAAAGAGGACTGGCTATTCCTGCGCTCGCGCGCCTCGCATCTGGTCACCTCTCGCCGCGCTGAGAACCAAAAATAAGGTGAAATGGGGTACTAGTACATCATTTCGACTGATATTGCGGGCATAATCCCTTAAGCTTGATGTGTGCCTCCTCCGAGAAATTTGCAATATCAATCGAAACCGGGTACCAGTGCTGCATAGCGAAAATACGGAGATCATTACCCTCCGATCCGGCAATTAACGGCTTGCGTATATAGATCCAATTTAAAAATGGTATTGGTATTTTCACTCTGCTGCGTTAGCTAATCGTACAGGATGAACAGGATGTCCAGGATTAACAGAATTTTTTCCTGTTGTTCTGAGCCTTCGCCGCACGCTTACACGCTTGCTGAAGTCGATCAGCCGTCCGATGTCGATTCCGGTTGCTACCCGCTATTCACGTGCAACGGGTATAACTTACCAACTGTGTTTTCGCCTCGTGGGGCATTATATCTAAGGCATTCAGCTCACGGATAACCGCTGCTTATTTTCCCCGCAAGCACAGTTACCAACAACGAAGAAATCTTGTGTTAATCCTGAAAATCCTGTTAATCCTGTACCATTAGAGGGAAGCACGAACCACCAGGAATTGCTCATATGCTGACTTCTTCTTGGATTTTGTCTCACGGATTCAGGACACATCAATCATCGCCAAGATGTTCAATTTGTTTTTGAACCATTCCTATATGTCAACACCGCCCACTCCTACCGGAGCTACAAATGACACAGCGTCGTCTGTTTCCCGTCATTCCGTTGCTGGTCTTGACCGTTTTCCTGCTGGGGTGTTCGGAGCAACAACGTCCGGTGCGGGTCGCCAGCGGCGGCCATATCCTGAACTTCCTCCCCTTCGATCTTGCGCTGGCCAAGGGGTTCTTCCAAGCAGAGGGTTTGGATCTGGAAGTGACCTACCTGACCGGAGGCACTACGACGGCCCAGGCCCTGTTGGCCGGGCAGGTGGATTTCAGTCTCAATGCCATTGACCACGCCTTCAAGGCCGCCGCGCGGGGAAAAGACAATCTACGCATGGTTGCGCTGATGAACCGCGTGCCCGGCATGGTCCTGGTGGTCGACAGCAGGTACCGAGACACCATCCGGGATATCGGGGACTTGGTTGGGAAAAGACTGGGCGTCACCTCGAAGGGGTCCGGTACCCACATGGTGCTGAACTTCCTGCTCGCACAGAAAGGCGTGGACCCACAATCGGTTACGGTCGTGAAGGCCGGCACCTCCACCTTCCCCCCCGCCCTGGAGAACGGAAAGATCCACGGCGGCATCGCCCTCGAACCCTTTGCTTCGGTCTTGATCGAACAGGGCAAAGTGAGCGTACTGGCGGACCTCAGGAGCATGGATGACACGGTCGAAATTTTCGGGGGACCGTACAGCCTGGTCGGGATCATGACCCGGCAGGATATCATCGCCCGTGATCCGGAGCTGGTACGCCGATTCGTTGCCGCTATCGTCAAGGCCCTGCGCTGGATGTCGGAACACACGCCGGAGGACATTGCAGCCGTGCTGCCGAAGACGGTTACGGGCAGCGACCTGGACCGTTACGTCAAAATCTTGGGTAAACTTCACGACTTCTACACCCTGGACGGGTATATCGACCCGGAAGGCGCAAACAACGTGTTGACCGCGATGGAGTTTTCCGGGGCGTTCGGGGCGGAACGGAGTCTGAATGCCTTGGATTTTATTACGAATGACTTTCTGCCGTCGCAGGTGCGACCCACCAGCCCGGAATCCACAGCCGAGGAGCAAACGGTTGTCCCCGGAATCAATGGGGTCAGACTCGATTGATTTACATTGGATCACGTACCATGGATACCCTGGAATGACGAAGTGTGGGACACTTAGCACAAAATCATAAATCAATCGAGTCTGACCCCATTGATTGAGCTAACCCTGCTCCTTATTGCTGCGCAATCGGCGCTGGAAGTGGCCGAGTAGGCGGAAGCGGATTTTCTTCTCCTGGTGCCTCGAGGCCGCCGCCAGGCGCCGCTTGGCGACGCCGATGAGAGTCTCTTGGACGCCCTTGGCGGTATCGTCGGTCGGCCGGCGCTGGATGTAGGTGCCGTCGGACTGCATGTCCCAGGCGGAACGCTGGTCGGCCAGCTGCGCATCCAGGATCAGCCGCAGCTCCTGGCGCATTTCAGGGTCCTCCACCGGTGCATGGACCTCCACCCGGCTCTCCAGGTTACGCTTCATCATGTCCGCGGAGCCGATGTAATACTCCTCGTCCCCTCCGTTGCGGAAATAGAGGATGCGGGCATGTTCCAGGAAGCGTCCGACGATGCCCACTACCCGAGCGCTTTCGGGTAGGCCGGGGAGCCCGGGGCGGAAACGGCAGGTATCGCGCACGATGAGATCGACCGTCACCCCCGCGCGGCTGGCCTCGTAGAGGGCGCGCGTGACGTCCTTGTCTTCCAGGGCGTTCATCTTGATCTGAATCAGGCCGTCGCGTCCTGCTTCCTGGTGATGAATCTCGCGCCGGATCTTCTCCAGGATGGCGTGCTTCATTTGGTAGGGTGCAACCAGGGCCTTGCGGTACCTGGGCGGCGGCGAGTAGCCGGTGATGAAGTTGAACAGCTCGGTGATGTCCTGCCCCAGGTCCTCGTCGCAGCCCAGTATCCCCAGGTCCGTGTAGAGTTTCGAGGTGCCCGAATGGTAATTACCGGTGCCCACGTGGTAGTAGCGGCGTAGCCGCGCATAGTCCCGGCGGACGACGAAGATGAGCTTGCAGTGGGTCTTGAAGCCCAGCACGCCATAGTTGACGTGGATGCCCTCGGCCTCCAGCCGGCGCGCCCAGCGGATGTTGGCGGCCTCGTCGAAGCGGGCCTTGAGCTCCACCAGCACCGCGACCTGCTTGCCGTTGCGTGAGGCCCGGATCAGGGAATCGAGGATCTTGCCCTCGGCCGAGGTCCGGTAGAGGGTCATCTTGATGGCCAGGACCTTGGGGTCCTCCGCCGCGGTCTCGATGAAGCGCTCTACCGTAGTCGCGAAGGGTTGGTAGGGATGCTGGAGCAGCAGGGGACCGTTCTCGCGGATGATGTGGAAGATGCTGCGGCGGTCCTGGTCGAGCAGCGGATGCTCGGCCGGTTGATGCGGTTCGTCGTGCAGCTCGGGAATATCCAAGGCGGCCAGCTCGAAGAGGTCGCGCATGGCCATCATGCCTTCGGTCTCGAATACATCCTCGGTCTCGTCCAGCCCCAGCTCGGCAGCCAGCATCCCGCGTCGGACCGGGGCCATGCCCTGCTCCACCTCCAGCCGCACGATGGGTGCGAAGTGGCGCTCGCGCAGCTCCGTCTCGATCATCTCCAAAAGGTCGCTCGCCGCCTCCTCGGATGGCTCCACGATGGCGTTGCGGGTGACCCGGAACAGCTCGCAGGACTCGATCTCCATGCCAGGGAACAGCATGTCCAGATTGTCGACCATGAGGTCGTCCAGGGTCACGAAGCTATGGCCGCTGTTTATCGGTATCAGACGCTTGGAGATAGCCTTGGCTACCGGCACCTTCACCCGCGCCATATGGGTCTCGCCGGCGCCGGGGAAGCGCAGGGTCACCAGCAGATTGAGCGCCAGATTGGAGATGAAGGGGAAGGGATGCGCCGGGTCCATGGCCAAGGGCGTGAGGATCGGAAAGATATCGGTGCTGAAATGCTCCCGTAGCTGTTTCCGGATGGCCTCCGGCAGGTCCGCGACCTTGACGATTCGGATCTCGTGGGCCTCGAGCAGAGACAAGAGCTCATCGAAGATCCGCTTCTGCTCCGCGTGCAGCTCCCGGCATACGGCATGACACTCCCTGACCTGGCGGCCGGGGGTACGCCCGTCCACCGAGGTCTTGCGCACCCCGGCAGCGACCTGCTGCTTGAGTCCGCCGATGCGCTTCATGAAGAACTCGTCCAGGTTGTTGCTGACGATGGCCAGGAACTTGACCCGCTCCAATAGGGGGGTACGGGGATCGGCCGCTTCATGCAGCACCCGGCGGTTGAATTCGAGCCAGGTCAGCTCCCGGTTGAGGTAGAGCGCCGGATCGCCGAGGTCGACCTTGGGAACCTCCGGGGGTGCCCGCTCGGGCACGGTTTCCTTCATCTCGGGGCTAGGGTCAGGAGCGGGAACGGCTTGGAGCTTGTTCATGGCAGGATCTTCGGCTGATTGAGCAAGTCGGTGGGACGGTAGCCGTCAGTTTAACAAGCACTACCTGCCGGTGTTTTACCGCTCTGTAATTTTATACCCGCCTGGGGGGAACAGCGGAGCCGTCAAGTTGCTTCCAGCTTCCGGTCGCCGGCAGAGTAGCGTTGCGCTGTGTTACACGCCGTTTCCTGTCTGCGTGCCGGTAGTGGTTGAATTTTAAGTGGTGAAGTTTACCGGCCCCTGCCTCGTCATTCCGCCGGGCTTTCCGAACCGCCAGGGTGAGCGCGTACAAATCTTCCTGAAACCATGATGTTGCCGGATTGGTTCTCCCGGTGCTGGAAGGCTCCCCGTAGGCGCGGGCTTACCCGCGCTTTGGCTTGCCCGCGCTTTCCTGAGGTTCGATCTGCCGGCTTGGTTGCCTCCCGACCCAGCGCCGGCAAGCCGGCGCCTACCGGTCATGGCGAACCACCGCAGGTGCGGCTGACGACCGGAAGCCGGCACCCATCCTGCAAGTTTCCCGAGCCACTTCAACCGTAGACCAGGTCCGGTAGCCAGGTGGCGATCTGCGGCCACAGTGCCAGTGCCCCCAGCATCAGCAATTGGATGAAGATAAAGGGAATGGCACCCCGGTAGATGTGGCTGGTCTTGACCTCCGGCGGCGCCACCCCGCGCAGATAGAACAGGGAAAAGCCGAAGGGTGGGGTCAGGAAGGAGGTCTGCAGGTTGATGGCGATCATCACCCCGAGCCATACCGGGTCCAACCCCATTCCCAGCAGCACTGGCCCTACGATCGGGACCACCACGAAGGTGATCTCGATGAAGTCGAGGATGAACCCGAGCAGAAACATCACCAGCATCACCAGGGCGACGGCGCCCAGGGTGCCGCCCGGTAACCCGCTGAGGAGATCGGTCACCAATTCGTCGCCCTCGAAGCCGCGGAACACCAGGGAGAATAGGGACGCGCCGATGAAGATAAAGAAGACCATGCTGGTGACACTGGTGGTCTGAACCATCACCTCCCGCAGGGTCCCGAGGTTGAGGCGGCGGCGCGACCAGGCCAGCAGCATGGCCCCCACCGCTCCCACGGAAGCCGCCTCCGTCGGCGTGGCCACGCCCCAGAGGATGGAGCCCAGCACCGCCACGATCAGCAGTAGGGGGGGCACGAGTACCAGGAACACCCGGCACCAGAGCGCGCCCGGCGCGATCGTCCGCTCGGATTTGGGGATGGACGGCACGGCCGCGGGACGCAGCCAGGCCACCCCGAGCAGATAGAGCAGATACAACAGTACCAGCACCAGCCCAGGGATGAGGGCACCGACAAACAGATCCCCGACCGATACCGTCTCCGGCGCGAACAGGCCCATATCGAGTTGGGCCTGCTGGTAGGCGGAGGAAAGCACGTCACCCAGGAGCACCAAGACGATGGACGGCGGGATGACCTGGCCCAGGGTCCCGGAGGCACAGATGATGCCCGCGGCGACCCCCGGGTTATAGCCACGCCGCAACATGGTGGGCAGGGACAGCAGGCCCATGGTCACTACGGTAGCGCCAACGATGCCGGTGCTGGCCGCGAGCAGCATCCCCACCAGGGTCACGGAGATCCCTAGGCCGCCGCGCAGGGGGCCGAACAGCATGGCCATGGTGTCCAACAGGCTCTCCGCCACCCGCGAGCGTTCGAGCATCACGCCCATGAACACGAACAGGGGCACGGCGATCAGGGTCTCATTGGTCATGACCCCGTAGATCCGGTTGGGAAAGGCGGCGATGAAGGCCGGATCGAACAGACCGAACCAGTCTCCCACCAGGGCGAAGACCAGCGCCGTCCCGCCCAGGGACAGGGCCACCGGGTAGCCGGCCAGGAGCACCAGGCCCACCCCCAGAAACAGAAACAGGGGCGTGAGCTCAAGCATTGCCATCGTCCCCGCCCGGCGGGAGGATCCCCGGGACGCCGACCAAGAAGAGCCCGCTGCGCAGGATCCAGGCCAACCCCTGGATCAGCATCAGGGCCGGCATGACGATCATCAGGGTCTTGAGCAGATAGACGCCAGGAATGCCCCCCGCCTCCCGCGAGATTTCCATGACCTCCCAGGACTTGAGTACATAGTCCCAGCCGATCCAGGCGATGAAGATACTGACTGGCATCAGGAGCAGGAGCGTACCCAGGAGGTTCACCCAGGCGCGTCCCCGCCGGGACAACTTCTGGTAGAAAATATCCACCCGCACGTGGCCGTTGCGTTGCAAGGTATAGGCCGCCCCGAGCATGAACAGGGCGGCGTGCATGTAGGTCACCGACTCCTGCATGGCGATCCAACCCAGATCGAAGGCGTAGCGCAGCACCACCACCAGGAAGGTGATCAGCACCATAAAGAAGGAAAGCCAGGATACGATGCGTCCGGTCCAGCCAGCAATTGCCTCCAGGGCGACAACCAAGGAACACAAGGTGGCATTGTTCCCTGGGGGCGATATGTGCTCAGGCGTCATCGGCGGTCTCGTTGACGGGCGCGCGCCGGCGCCGGGTAGGTAGATGGACCATGTATTGTAGGTTGGTAAAGGTACGCCGTCTCAGCGTCACCCGTACCCAACACTAAGATCCCTTGAATGACCCGTATCTTTACAAATGAGTCAAGTTTGTGCACGGCACAAAAAATTCACGCTTGGTGGACTTAAGGCGACGTCTCGTCTCGCCGGCTAATCGTACAGGATTAACAGGATGTTCAGGATTAACAGGATTTTTTGTGGTGAAGCGTGCCTGCCGGTTTGGTCAGGGCGTGATCGGGCGTAGAAAATTCAGGAACGACAAGAATCCTGTAAATCCTGTGTAATCCTGTAAATCCTGTCCTATTAGGGTCTTGCGACGAAGCTCGAGTTGGACACTCGTCGGCCTGAGGCGAAGCCTCGCTGGGGATTGGGTGCCACTCTTCCCGCGGCGTGCCCGACATCCGTAGCGTGGGTAGTGGCTAAAGTTTAAGTGATTAAGTTTGCCAGCCCCTACCGTGTCATTCCGGCAGGGATTGCCGGAATCCAGTGCCATGGATGGCAAAAACTGTGGGGGTTCGAATCATCAGGTCGCACAACCATGCCACTTTAAATTTAACCACTACACGGTTTGCGCGGGGCAGGCGTGCCCCAACCTGCAAGCTCAGAACCACCACGCTCACCACATCCTACGATTACCAGCTGAACAGCACCCACTGGGGTAACGCATTGTTCCAGACCCGATCCTTGCGGGCATCCAGCTGCCCGTCCCCGGTGGTATCCAGGAGATAGTAGGGAGGGCTGACCTGAGGCTGCACCTTCACCATATAGAGCTGACCGTGCACCCGATACTCATAGACGGTTCCCTGGCTGGTCTCGATGATGGTGACCTGGGGCTCCACCGTCTCGCCCTGATAGACCGGAGGCGGTAGCTCGGGCGGCGCCGGGTAGGCCTTGGGCTCGGTCTCGCTCCGGGCCGCCACCGACAACGAGACGGTAGCGACGAAGGCGGCGGTAAGGATCAATCGTTTCATCTGGCGTGCAGTCCCGGTCGGCTTGAAAGAAATATGTTAATGGAAAGGGGCGGAGATTGCCCGTCGAAAAACCGATAAATGTCAACACGACCTCCGCGACACCCTCTTCACGGGCCATGCGTATCCGATCGAAGCGTCTATCGATTTGATCCGATACCGACCACAGTCCCGGTACATCATGGATTAGCTCGGGTAGATTGGAGACGGCGATCAAGCCGATACTCAAGATCACGATCAGTGTCGTTTGGTAGTGTTTTAATTTTGTTGTTTCCGAGATTCAGACAGAGATACCCTCATAGCGTGTATACCCAGGACCAACAAAATTACACCGCCACCGCTGAAAGGTTGAACACTTCTTCGTGGTTCGTGGTGTCGTCCAATCGTACAGGATTAACGGGATTTTCAGGATTAACAGGATTTTTCGTTGTTTTAATTGCGGTTAGCTGGAGAACACGGAGTTTAGTGCTGTTGTGGACGTATTGAACGGAAACTGACAGCGGACATCATCGGGGTAGCCTATGCGGTGCATCGTGAGCCCGGCGCTGGTTTTCCAGAGACGGTTTACGAATTCGGAACGCGTGCAACCGTGCGGTGAAAGTCCAGGGCAACACGAAAAAAATCCTGTTAATCCTGAACATCCTGTTAATCCTGTCCTATTAGACCATTGCGACGGGCATTCAGATGAAACCGCAATCGGACAACGGCTAAGAGATAACTGGTAAACACCTACCTGACGGTCGTACTCGCACCCCTGGTAGGGGCCACCGTCCTGGGGGAGTGTATTAACTTTGGTGTTTGCGAGATTCGGACAGAGATACCCTCATAGTGTGTATACCCAGAGCCAACAAAATTACAACACCACCTGTCATTTTCCCTCGAGTGCCGAGAAGAGCGCAATTACGCAGGTGCAGGGTTGACGAAAAAACCCCGCCTGAGCGGGGTTCGGACAAGACTCGGTCCCTGGGGCTGTTGACATTTATCTGAACGCGGGCGATTGCGAGGATTTTTGCGTGCTGACCAGACGCGGCGAGGAGGAATAGCCGGCTTATTTTGACGAGCCGCAACGCCGTCAGCGCGGAAAAGGGTCACAATCGGACCGTGAATGATGAATGTCAACAGCCCCCAACACCGCATCAATGCGCAGGGGCCTCCCCGACACCCTTGGGGACCCGGATGTCCTCGACCAGGTGCTGGATGTGCTCCGGCGGCTCCGCAGTCAGCTTCGAGACCAGGATCGCCACGATGAAGTTGACCAGCGCACCGACCGCCCCGAAGGCATTCGGCGAGATACCCAGGAACCAGTTCGGTTCCAGGTCACCCAAGAAGGCGGTGCCGGGGACGAAGAAGATCCCCTTGTGCTGGAACACATAGGCCATGGTCACACCGATACCCGCGATCATGCCCCAGATGGCCCCGGCCTTATTCACCTTCTTGTTGAAGATACCCATCATCAGCACCGGGAAGATGGAGCTCGCCGCTAGACCGAAGGCGATGGCCACGGTGCCGGCTGCGAAGTCCGGCGGGTGCAGACCGAAGTATCCGGCCAGGGCGATGGCACCGGCCATGGAGATACGTCCCGCCAGCAGCTCTCCCTGCTCCGAGATGCCGGTCCAGAACACGCCCTTGAGCAGATCATGGGAGATGGCCGAAGAGATGGCGAGCAGGAGACCGGCGGCCGTCGAGAGCGCGGCCGCCAGACCGCCGGCTACCACCAATGCGATGACCCAGTTGGGCAGACCGGCGATCTCCGGATTGGCAAGGACCATGATGTCACGGTCGACCTTGACCATCTCGTTGCCCTTCCAGCCGAAGGACTCGGCCTTGGCTGCGAATGCCGCGTTCTTGTCGTCGTAGTACTGGATGCGGCCGTCGCCGTTCTTGTCCTCGAACTGCAGCAATCCGGTGGTCTCCCAGTTCTTGAACCACTGCGGACGCTCGTCGTAGACCAGGTTGCCGGTCTCCTCGCCGACGGGACCGATCTGGATGGTCTCCATCAGATTCAGGCGGGCCATGGCGCCGATGGCGGGTGCCGTGGTGTAGAGAATGGCGATGAAGACCAGGGCCCAACCGGCGGAGCTGCGGGCGTCAGCGACCTTGGGTACGGTGAAGAAGCGGATGATGACGTGAGGCAAACCCGCGGTCCCGATCATCAGGGACAGGGTGTAGACGAACATATTGAGCTTGCTGCCCATGGTCTGGGTCGAGTATTCCTTGAAGCCGAGATCCGTCACTACTTTATCGAGCTTGTCCAACAAATACATCCCCGAGCCGTCGGTCATCTCACTACCCAGACCGAGCTGAGGGATCGGCATGCCGGTGAGGTTGAGCGAGATGAAGATCGCCGGGATCGTATAGGCGAAGATCAGCACGCAATATTGGGCGATCTGGGTATAGGTGATGCCCTTCATGCCGCCGAGAACGGCGTAGATGAACACGATCCCCATGCCCACATACAGGCCCGCCTCATAGCTCATCTCCAGAAACCGGGAGAAGGCCACACCGATCCCCTTCATCTGGCCGATGACATAGGTAATCGATGCAATGATCAGGCACAGCACGGCCACGATGCGAGCGGTCCTGGAGTAGTAACGATCACCGATAAACTCCGGTACCGTGAACTTCCCGAACTTGCGCAGATAGGGCGCCAGCAACATGGCCAGCAGCACATAGCCGCCGGTCCAGCCCATCAGGAACACCGAGGCCCCATAGCCGTTGAAGGCGATCAGGCCCGCCATGGAGATGAAGGAGGCGGCAGACATCCAGTCCGCGGCGGTCGCCATCCCGTTGGCGATCGGGTTGACGCCCTTGCCGGCGACGTAGAACTCCCCGGTCGATGCGGCCCGGGCCCAGAATGCGATGCCGATGTAGAGCGCGAAGGTCGCGCCGACGATGATGTAGGTAAGAATCTTTAGATCATCCACTGGTCGTTTCCCCCGTGCTCAAGATCATCCACTGGTCGTTTCCCCCGTGCTCAATCTTCGTGAACGCCGAATTTCTTGTCGAGCTGACCCATACGCACGGCATAGACGAAGATCAGAACGAGAAAGGTATACATGGCCCCCTGCTGGGCGAACCAGAAACCCAGCCTGTAACCACCGAACGCAATGGTGTTGAGCTCATCCACCAACAGGATTCCGCAGCCGTAGGAGACCAAGAACCAGATGGTGAGCAATATGACCAGCAAACGCAGGTTCGCTGACCAGTAGGCAGCGCGATTTTCGGGTGTCATCAGTAGCCACTCCCCTGGTAGATAGGTTTTTTCGTTCATCGGGGTGACAGGCAACAGCGAACCATCACCATCCGCTCCCCGCCGCACCGGCCCGGATTCGGCGGCGGGACATCCAAACGGGCCGCAGCCTAAGAAGCTGACTAAAAACTAAAATATTGATTTTTAGTTAGAAAAACTACAGATTCCCTCTGGCTCCCAGGCTCCAGAGACTGTGAAAGTATTCGCTTTTCCTGATAGCGGTGGGATGAAACTGCCATATTTCACGCCAAGTGGGGTTAGGAGCGAGCTATGCTGCCTAATTTAGGAAAATTGTGTTCTTCTATCCCTTCCACTCCAGAAATTCAGCAATACTTTCACAGTCTCTCCTGCATGGGAGCATGCTTGCCCCGACGGAGGAGGGATCTTGACGCTCCAGCATCACCAAGCCTGGCCGCTGGAGCGGCCAAGGTGGTGTTCCCACGCTGGAGCGTGGGAACGAGCAGAATCAATAAGTTAGTTCTTAGACAGTCTCTAACCGTTCAGCCCCCACTTCATCATTCCGGCAGGGATTGTCGGAATCCAGTGCCATGGACGGTAAAAACAGCGGGGGGCTGAACGATTACACCGCCGCCCGTTTTGCCGCCGAGGCACTGCGGCCGCCACGGCTGAGCGACATTCTGTTGCCGCCCACCTCGGCCTGTCAACGATCGGCCGTATCCTTCGCGGTTAAGTTAATGGCATTGTCTTGTGGCTTTTTATGGACTCCGAACTGCTTTGCCTTGGTCGCAGCGTCATGTCGCCTCTGGCTTCGAACCGTTCGCTGCGTTCACCACACCCCATGGTTGCACGGCGGTCTTACCGGGAAGGTTAGGATGCGGTGGGCGCGGCAGGTCGTAGGATGTGGTGAGCGCAGCGAACCGCATCATCAACCACTATGGACTGAAAGTCCATAGTCTGGAGGACTAAAATCCTCATCCGTGGACAAGCCACGGACTGAAAGTGAAGGGACTTAAAGTCCATAGTTTCAACTATGATGCGCTTCGCACACTAAAGTTATTGAAGCAATGAACTATCGCCGTGAAAAATCTACATGTGGCAGGTATAGAATAGTCACATGTCCCAAAGATACGACCTCCATACCCACTCGACGGCCTCCGACGGTACCTTGACGCCATCGGAATTGATTGCCCGTGCCGCGCTCAAGGGTGTGGATATGCTGGCCCTGACGGATCATGATACCCTAGAGGGACTGACCTTGGCCCAGACGGCCGCGGATGCCGCCGGCTTGATCCTGTCACCCGGCGTTGAAATCTCGGTCACCTGGGGTGGATGCACTATCCATATTATCGGTTTGGGGATCGATTGTCGGAACCAGGCGCTGCGCGATGGCTTGACGGGGCTGTTGGCGTATCGCCGCCGGCGGGCCGAGGAGATCGGCCGGCGTCTCGCCAGGGAGGGCATCGAGGGGGCGTTCGAGGGTGCCAGGGCCTTTTCCAATGGGCGGCTGATCGGTCGCACCCATTTTGCCCGCTTTCTCGTGCAGCAGGGTTACGCATCGAATGAGCGTGAGGTCTTCAAGCACTATCTGGTCAAGGGTAAGCCCGGCTATGTGGCGGGAGACTGGGCGAGTCTCGAGGCCGCGGTGGGTTGGATCCGCGGTGCCGGAGGACAGGCGGTGATCGCCCATCCGGGGCGCTATCGCTTCACGCGCGCCAGGCTGCTGCGGTTTATCGGCGAGTTCAGGGAGCTCGGTGGTGTGGGCATCGAGGTGGTCTCCGGCAACCACACCCGGGACGAGTGCCTGCTCTTCGCCCGTTATGCGCAAGAGAATCGTCTCCTGGCCTCGGTAGGCTCCGATTTCCACGGTCCGGGGAATCCCCGGACCGGGCTCGGGAGTATGGCCCCGCTACCGAGTTTCTGCACGCCTATCTGGGCCGACTGGGAAGCATAGCGGTTGCCCCGGGCCGTTTCCGGGTAAGCGGGGGAAAATCCGGTATCCATCCATGGCACAGTTTTTCGAAATCCATTCCCAAGATCCCCAATCGCGCCTGATTCGGCGTTCGGTAAACATCCTGCTGGAGGGTGGTGTGATCGTCTATCCCACCGACTCTTCCTATGCCCTGGGTTGTCGGATCGGTGACAAGCCGGCACTGGAGCGTATGCGCGCCATTCGCGATCTGGACCACAAGCACAATTTCACCCTGGTGTGCCGCGACCTCTCGGAGATCACGACCTACGCCCGCGTCGACAACCAGGCCTTCCGGCTCCTCAAAAGTCTTACCCCCGGCCCCTACACCTTCATCCATCAGGCGACCAAACAGGTGCCGCGGCGTCTCCTGCACCCGCGGCGCAAGACCATCGGCATCCGGGTGCCGGACAATGTCATCTGCCGGACCCTGCTCGCGGAGTTGGGCCAACCGATCCTGAGTACCACTCTGATGTTGCCGGCGGATGACAGGCCCCTCACCGATCCCTACGAGATGCGCGCGCTGCTGGATCGGGAAGTGGAGCTGGTGATCGACGGCGGCTTCTGCGGCTTGGAGCCGACGACGGTATTGGATATGGCCCAGGAGCCGCCGCTGGTGTTGCGGCAGGGCAAGGGCGATGCCTCCCGGTTCGACCGGGGGTGAGCCTGTATTGCCGGCTTCCGGCTATCCGGTGACCGGTCGCCGGCAACCCGAAAACCCTCTGTATCGACCGCACGGAAGCGACACCCACAACTCAGAAGCTGTCTGGTTAAAATGGATCGTAGCGAAAATGATCCAAACTGAGGACATTTTTTCGCGCTTTCGAGGCGAATAGCCGGCCTATTTAATGAGAAAGCGCGGAAACAGGGACCAGTTTGGGACAGTTGCAGCCGATACACTTTTAGCCAGACAGCTTCTCAGATACGGTCTGCTGTGAGGACATCGATGAAGACCTTCTGTACCGCAGGTCCGATAAGACCGGACAAACATTACAACATTCCTGCGCTATCGCGTTGGGACACGGGTGAAATCCATCGCTTGATCGCGGAAGAACGCTATTTCGTTCTCCACGCCCCGCGCCAGACCGGCAAGACCAGCTGCCTGCTGGCCTTGATGGAACAACTCAACACGGAGGCGGACTACAGGGCCCTGTATGCAAACCTGGAGCCCGCCCAGGCGGCGCGCGGGGATGTGGAAGCGGGCATGCGCACGATTGTCAGTGGGATTGCCGAAGACGCCCGCCGTTACCTAGATGACCGGAGGCTATGGGAGGGGGTCGAGGACGCACTGCGTAAATTTGGTCCCCACGGCGCCCTACGGGGGCTGCTCTCCCGCTGGTCGGAGGAGAACGACCGCCCCATCGTCTTGCTTCTGGACGAGGTGGACTCCCTGGTGGGGGATACCTTGATTTCCCTGCTGCGCCAGATCCGCGCCGGCTACCCGGATCGCCCCCGGGCCTTCCCCCAGACAGTGCTCCTGTGCGGGGTCCGGGACGTGCGGGATTACCGCATCCATGACGGTGACAACCGGATCATCACCGGGGGTAGCGTCTTCAACATCAAATCCGAGTCGCTCCGCCTGGGGAACTTCAGCCATGAGGATAGCGCTACTCTCTATGCCCAATATACCGAGGAGACCGCTCAGGTATTTGCAGCCGGGGTCATCGATTATGTTTTCGAGCAGACAAATGGTCAGCCCTGGCTGGTGAATGCCCTCGGCTACGAGGCCTGCTTCCGGGCCAAAGAGGCACAGGACCGCGCTTGCCCGATCACCCTGGCGATCGTGGAAGATGCCCGTGAACGACTCATCGAGAGGCGGGATACACACATCGACCAGCTGGCCGATAAGTTGCGAGAGCCCCGAGTACACAAGGTTATCAGTGAGCTCCTGAGCGGCGATATCGAACCCGGACTCGCCCCGCCCAGCGCGGACGACCAGCTCTATGTGCAGGACCTGGGGCTGATCCGCACCCGCCCGCAGGTCGAAATCGCCAATCCCATCTACCGTGAGGTCATCCCGCGCGCCCTGACCTGGGTGGCCCAGACTCGGATACCACAGGAGACGGCCTGGTACGTCATGGAAGATGGACGGATCGATTTTCCCAGGTTGCTGCATGGCTTCCGGCAGTTCTTCCGGGAGAACAGTGAAATCTGGATCGAACGTTTCGACTACAAGGAGGCCGGTCCGCAATTATTGATGCAGGCGTTCCTGCAACGTATCGTCAACGGTGGCGGGCGTATAGACCGGGAATATGGCCTGGGACGTCGCCGCATCGATCTTTTGGTGCAGTGGCCCCTGAATGCGGATCGGGGCTTCCAGGGTCCCGTGCAACGGGCGGTTATCGAGATCAAGATCCAGCGCAGGTCTCCAGAGGTGACCATTAAAGAGGGACTTGCCCAGACTACCGACTATATGGACCGAATCGGTACCGCAGAGGGCTATCTGGTCATCTTCGATCGCACCCCGGATATTCCATGGGAAAAGAAAGTCTTTGTCAGACAAGAGCAACATGGAGAATGCCGGATCGGGGTGTGGGGAATGTAAATCGATCCACTACCGGGTCTTTAAACGCCTGATCCTCCACGCCTTTGCGATTCGGACAACTCCGCAACCAAAAACTATCCTGCCGGAAGCTGGCGACCGGCGACTGGTAGCTGGTAACCGACCTCAACGCCGCCAGAATGCGGGCGAGAGGAGTACCAGCAGGGTGAAGATCTCCAAGCGGCCGAGCAACATGGCGAAGCACAGGATCCACTTGGCCGGATCGTGCAGGTTGGCATAGTTGGCGCCGACGTCGGCCAGCCCTGGTCCTAAGTTGTTGATGCAGGCCGCCACGGCGGAGAAGGCGGTCACCAGATCGATACCCGTCGCCGCCAGGGCCAGATACATGGCGGTGAAGCTGGCCACATAGAGGGAGAAGAAGCCCCACACCGCGTCCACCACCCGGTGATTCACGGTCTTGCTCCCCATGCGTACCGGCATTTGGGCACTGGGGTGGATCAGGCGCGCGATCTCGCGCAAGCCCTGTTTGATGAGTAGCAGAAACCGGATCACCTTGATGCCGCCGCCGGTAGAGCCGGCACAGCCCCCGACAAAGCTGGCAAACAGCAGCAGGATCTGGAGAAAGGGTGGCCAAGCATAGAACTCAGCCGTGGTGAATCCGGTAGTGGAGCCGATCGAGACCACCTGGAACAGCCCCTGGGTGAAGGCCTCCGACCACAGGCCGTAGGTACCCGTGTAATAGAGTGCCAGGGTGACGACGACGGTCGAGGCGCCCATGAGGAAAATGTAGAAACGGAACTCGCTGTCGTGCAGGTAGGCAGTCGGTAGCCGGCGGTTCCAGGCCATGAAGTGGAGGGCGAAGTTGACGCCCGAGAGCAGCATGAAGACCACTGCGACCATCTCGATCGCCGTGTTGTCGAAAAAGCCGATGCTCGCATCGTGGGTGGAGAAGCCGCCGATGGCGACAGTGGAGAAGGCGTGGCCGACGGCGTCGAACAGGGGCATGCCGGCGATCCGGTAGGCCACAACGCAGGCGATGGTCAACCCCAGATAGATGTACCAGAGTGCCTTGGCGGTCTCGGTGATGCGGGGCGTGAGCTTGGAGTCCTTGATGGGCCCCGGGGTCTCGGCCCGGTAGAGCTGCATGCCACCGATGCCGAGCATGGGCAGCACGGCGACGGCTAGCACGATGATGCCCATCCCGCCCAGCCATTGGAGCTGCTGGCGGTAATAGAGGATAGAGCGGGGTAGTTCGTCGATGCCGATGATGACGGTTGCCCCGGTCGTGGTGAGTCCGGATATGGACTCGAAGATGGCGTCGGTGACGGACAGGCGGGGACTCTCCGCCAGCATAAAGGGCAGTGAGCCGCTGACGCCGAGCACGGTCCAGAACAGGACCACCACCAGGAAGCCGTCGCGCAGCCGCAGCTCGTTCTTGCGCCGGATAACCGGCAGCAGGATAAGCAGACCGGTACCCAGAATGAGCCCGAAGGCACTGAGGAAGGGCAACACCGCGCCGTCCCGGTACCACAGGGAGACCAGCACCGGCGGTATCATGCTGAGGCTGAACAGCGTCAGCAACAGACCCAGGACCTTGCGCACCGCGGACGATTTCATACCCCCTCACAAGAAGGTCTGGTCCACCTGGAACAACTGCTCGACTTCCGGTACCCGCCGTTTGTCCTGCAAGAACAGGATCACATGGTCCTCGGGCGCGATGACGGTATCGTGATGAGCGATGATCACCTCATCGCCGCGCACGATGGCGCCGATGTTGGTCCCCTTGGGCAGCTCGATATCCTCGATGGTGTTACCGATGACCTTGCTGGAGTCCGCATCGCCGTGGGCGACGGCCTCGATGGCCTCGGCCGCGCCGCGGCGCAGGGAGTGCACCTCCACCACGTCGCCTCGCCGCACGTGCTTCAGCAGGCTGCCGATGGTGGCCTGTTGGGGTGAGATGGCCACGTCGATGGGACCGCTCTGGACCAGGTCCACGTAGGCGCTGCGGTTGATGAGCGCCATCACCTTACGGGCCCCCAGACGTTTCGCCAGCATGGCCGAGAGGATATTGGCCTCGTCGTCATTGGTCACGGCGCAGAATACGTCCGTGTTTTCCACGTTCTCCTCGATCAGCAGCTCTTCGTCCGCCGCATCCCCTTGCAGCACGATGGTCCGCTCCAGCCCCTCGGCGATGCGTTTGCAGCGGTCCCGGACGCTCTCGATGACCTTGACCCGGTAGTTGCGCTCCAAGGCGTTGGCCAACCGGGTGCCGATGTTGCCGCCCCCGGCGAAAATGAGCCGCCGGTAAGGCTTTTCCAGCCGGCGCAGCTCGCTCATCACGGCCCGGATGTGTCTCGGCGCCGCGATGAAGAAGATCTCGTCGTTGACCTCGATGATCGTGTTCCCTTCCGGTTGAATCGCCCGGTCCCGGCGGTAGATGGCAGCCACCCGGGCATCCACGTCGGGCATGTGGTCGTAGAGGGTGCGCAGCCTATTGCCCACCAGAGGACCCCCGTGGTACGCCCTTACCGCCACCAGGCGCACCCGGCCGGAAGCGAAGTCCTGCACCTGGAGGGCCCCGGGGGTTTCGATCAGACGCATGATGTGCCCGGTAACCAGCTGCTCGGGGCTGATATGCACATCGATCGGCAGGGCCTTGGGGGAGAAGAGCTCGGGGTAGTCCAGAAAGTCCTGGGAGCGTACCCGCGCGATCTTGGTGGGCGTGTTGAAGAGCGTGTAGGCGACCTGGCAGGCCACCATGTTCGTCTCGTCGCTGTTGGTGACGGCGATGACCATATCTGCATCCCCGGCGCCGGCCCGCACCAAGACGTCCGGATGGGCCCCGTGACCCTCTACCGTGCGCAGGTCGAAGCGGTCCTGCAAGTCCCGCAGCAACTCCGGCTTCAGGTCGACCACCGTGATGTCGTTGGCCTCGCTGACCAGGTTGGCCGCCACCGAGGAACCCACCTGGCCGGCGCCGAGGATGATGATTTTCATCTTGAGCATCCGGCTGTCAGCTACCAGTCGCCGGTAGTATAGGCTGTCTGCCCGGCGATAGACAGGCCAGGGTGAGCGCGTATAAATTTTCCTGAAAACATGATGTTGCCGGATTGGTTTTCCCCGCGCTGGAACGCTCCCGGTAGGCGCGGGCAAGCCCCGCACCTATCGCCGTCGACCGACCGGGCGGCAGCGATAGGTGCGGGGCTTGCCCGCGCTTTGGCTTGCCCGCCTTTCTGAGGTTCGACCGGCCGGCCTGGTTGCCTTCCAGCCCAGCGCCGGCAAGTCGGCGCTTACCGTTCATGGCGAACCCCCGCAGTTGCGGCTGACGACCGCAAGCCGGCAGCAACCGGTTAACCGACAACAACTTTATACGCGCTCGCCCTGACCCGATCATGACGCGGTTCGTTATTCCATGGCCGCCAACCGCAGCCTGCCTGCGACCGGCGAGTCGTCGGTGGGTCTGGCCCACCCGACCTTGCCGGCGATCGGAAACCGGCTCGAAGCGACCGGTTCACCCGCCGTCGCGTCGTGCAGCGGACAGATAGTCCCGCAGTCTCTGTTTCTCTTCGTCATTGAGATCCGACAGGCTCGTGCGGAGGTACAGTCGTTCGGACTCGGCGTCTCTGGCCTCGGCGTTGAGGGCCTGGATGACGCCGAGCAGATCGGCCGCCCGCCCTGCTTCGGGGATGCCGGCCAGCAGGCCGGGATCGGTGAGCCGACTCAGATAAGGCCGGTAACGCTCATCCAGGCTGTCTTCCAGGTAATGGGCGAGCTGGGCCGTGGTCAGCTCGGGATCGGCAGCAATCCGTTCCAGGAGCTCGGACAGCAACCCCAGGCCGGGTTTGTCGAGGGTCTTCCAGGCGTCGTCCAGCCCGGCCAGCTGTGCGGCCAGCCGCGGATGCTGCAAGACCAGGGCGACCGCCAGCCATTCCCGCGGCGGCCGTTGGCGGGGCTCCGGCGGTCCGGCGCGCCTCCTGCCGGTGCCCGCGCCGGTATCGATGCGGTTGCGGGCCACGCCGACCAGCTTGGCGAGGCGGGTGCCCAACATGTCGCGAAACACGCCGGCGGGGACCCGGTCCAGCAGGGGCTTGGCCAAGGTCGCCAGGCGGGCGCGGCCGTCCAGGCTGGACATATCGACCTGGGCGGCCAGGCGGTCGAACAGGACGTCGGACAGGGGCGTCGCGGTGCCTAGGTGCTGCTCTAATGCGGCACGGCCTTGGCGCCGGATCAGGGTATCCGGGTCGTCGCCCTCGGGCAGGAACAGGAAGCCGATCTGCTGGCGGCCGGTGGCCAGTGGCAAGGCGGTTTCGAGGGCCTTCCAGGCGGCGGCGCGCCCGGCGCGGTCACCGTCGAAGCAGAATACCAGCGCCGGGGTGGCGCGCAGGAGCAGCCGCAGGTGCTCGGCGCTGGTGGCGGTGCCCAGAGTGGCGACGGCATAGGTGATGCCGAATTGGGACAGGGCGATGACATCCATGTAGCCTTCGACCACCAACAGGCGCTCGAGTCTCCGATTGGCCTGTTGGGCCTCGTACAGCCCATAAAGTTCGCGGCCCTTATGAAAGACCGGGGTCTCGGGTGAATTCAGATACTTAGGTTTGTCATCGCCGAGCACCCGGCCCCCGAAGCCGATGACCCGGCCCCGGCGGTCGCGGATGGGGAACATGATCCGGTCGCGAAAGCGGTCATAGCGCTTGCCGTCCTGCTCGATCACGAGCCCGCACTGGAGCAGGTGCTCGCGGACCTGGGCGCTGTCGCCGAAGGTACCGAGCAGGAAGTCCCAGCCGGGCGGTGCGAACCCGAGCCCGAAGGCGGCGGCCACCTCCCCGGTCAGGCCGCGGCCTTTGAGATATTCCACGGCCCGAGGGGCCAAGGGGTGTTGGCGTAGCTGGCGGCGATAGCCTGTAGCCACCTGGTCGAGTAGCTCGTAGAGGGGACGTAGATCCGGGCCTGCCCGGACACCCTCTCCAGCGGCCGGGATTTCCATACCGGCCTGTTGCGCCAGCTCCTCCACCGCTTCGCGGAACTCCTGGCGCTCGTATTCCATGAGGAAGCCGATGGCGCTGCCGTGGGCGCCACAGCCGAAGCAGTGGTAGAACTGCTTGTCGGGGCTGACGGTGAAGGACGGGGTTTTCTCGTCGTGAAAGGGGCAGCAGGCCTGGTAGTCCTTTCCGGCCTTGCGCAGGGGGACCCGGCTGTTGATGAGGCCGACGATGTCGGTGCGGGCGAGCAGGGCGTCGATAAATTCGGGTGGGATCCTGCCGGCCATGGATCAAAGTGAGCAGCAGTGGTAACCAGTACGGACGTTCTCAGCTACCGATGACGTCGAGCCGGCAGGATCCCCACGGAAAAGTTATCCGCAAATAAACGCAAATAAACGCAATGGGATGAAGGACCGTTGACGGCAGTGAGCCGATTCCGGCCGATTTGCGTTCATTCGCGTTCATTGCTTCAATAACTTTAGTGCGCGAAGCGCATCATATTGAAACTATGGACTTTAAGTCCCTTCACTTTCAGTCCGTGGCTTGTCCACGGATGAGGACTTTAGTCCTCCAGACTATGGACTTTCAGTCCATAGTGGTTGATTGCGGCAAAAAAAGAATTCTCGATTTGCGACCGGTAACGCTTGACCTAACGGCATCGACCATCAGCCTGTGAGGCGTTCCCTGACCAGTCTGCTAACGGTGCCCATGTCCGCCCGACCCTGGGCCTGGGGTTTGATCCGACCCATGACCTTGCCCATGTCCTTCACGGAAGTGACCGCTACGGCGGCGATGGCCTCGTCGATCAGCGCAATCAGCTCGTCCTCACCCAGGGCCGCGGGCAGATATTCTCGGCAGACGCCGACCTCGTAGGCCTCCTGCTCGGCCAGGTCTTGCCGGTTCGCCTTGGTGTATTGCTCGATGGCGTCGCGCCGCTGCTTGACCAGCTTGTCGAGCACCGCCAGGACCTCGGGGTCGTCGAGCGCGATCCGCTCGTCCACCTCCCGCTGCTTGCTCGCGGCGAGTATGAGGCGGATGACGCCGAGCCGGCGCTTGTCGCCCGCCTTCAGGGCGACCTTCATGTCATCCTGGATGCGCTGCTTGAGCATGGGGTGTGCCCTCTGGAGTCCGGCTCAGTAAAGGCGATCCCAGCATCGGTTCTCGCGCTGTAGCTTTTTGTGATGGCGCTTGACGGCGGCGGCCTTTTTGCGCTTGCGCTCCGCAGTAGGCTTCTCATAGAACTCGCGGCGGCGCACTTCCGCCAGGACGCCGGCCTTCTCGCAGGAACGCCTGAAACGACGCATAGCGACTTCGAAAGGTTCATTTTCCTTTACGCGGACATTGGGCATGAAACAGGTTTCCTCGTTTGGCCGCTCGTAACGGCTGAGATAAAGGCGCGTATGATACTTGAACCGCTTGCAGCCTTGCAAAGGCGAGTCTGGCCGACCAGGGCGAGCGTGGATAAATTTGTTGTCGATTAACAGGTTACTGCCAGCTTCGGGTCGTCAGCCGCACCTGCGGTGGTTCGCCATGACCGGTAGGCGCCGGCTTGCCGGCCCTGGGCTGGAAGGCAACCAAGCCGACCGGTCGAACCTCAAGAAAACGCGGGCAAGCCCCGCACCTATCGCCGTCGACCGACCGGGCGGCAGCGATAGGTGCGGGGCTTGCCCGCGCCTACGCGTTCCAGCGCCGGGAAAACCAATCCTGCAACATCATGTTTCGATTCGGGGCTATTTGATTTGGTGGAGAACGTCGTTCGCCAGTCTCTGCATGCTTCCCAAGCGCTGAACCGCCTCCGCCCCGGTTATGCCCATTGTCCCGCAATATTAGTATATTCACAATAAATATAGCATACGGACAGATCGCTCAAGTAATTTTTGAGTATGAACACATTCGGCGATCGGGTTGCTTCCGCACGGGAACGGGTAAAACTGAGACAGACCGAGCTCGCGGAGCGGGTCGGCGTAACGCCGGGCGCGATCAACAAGATCGAGTCCGGCGAAAGCAAAGGGGCAAAGCCGAGCACCCTGGCGGCCCTGGCGCGTGCCCTCGGGGTCAGCATGGAGTGGTTGGCGACCGGCAAGGAAGGCTATGTCCTGGATCCGGCAGGCGACTATACCGCGGGGCAGATGAACCGCCTGCTGGCCGCCTGGGAGGGCCTGCCGCTCCATCTGCGGGTGCCCCTGTTGGCACTCATAGAATCCATGGTAGGGGTGGAGAATCCGACCGTCGGATCGGATTGAGACCTGTCACTACCTATAACCTCCCTAACATCATCCCTTGGTAGTGGTTGAATTTTAAGTGATGAAGCCTGTCGGCCCCGACTTCGTCATTCCGGCAGGGAATGCCGGAATCCCAAGTACCATCATGGATTAGGCGCCAGGGATGGCAAGAGCAGTGGGGGCTTGAGAGACTGTCTAAGAACTAACTTATTGATTTTTCTTGTTCCCATGCTCTAGCGTGGGAACACCACCTTGGCCGCTCCAGCGGCCAGGCTTGGTAACGCTGGAGCGTCAAGACTTGCTCCCACACCGGAGCGTTGGGAGCCAGATGACAATCATGCTTTTATAATCAATGGGTTAATTTTTAGACAGCCTCTGAATCATCAGGTCACACAATCATGTCACTTGAAACTTAACCACTACCCATCCTTCTTATCTCCAGATTGTACAGATTTTGACAGATTGTTTCGTTCTCCATCTGCGAACCAAAAACCATACCGTGCATAAGCAGATGATGCCCGCATCGATGAACGGGTCCGTAAGGGGCTGGTGGAGCAAGGGACACGCTCCCTGATCGGGGTACCGATCAACCGGCAAACCGAGACCATCGGTGTCCTGTTTGTCAATTCCCTGCAACGGGCCCACTTCAGACCAAGCGACGTTTCCGTACTGGAGGCCGTCGCCGGACAGGTCTCCGCCGGGCTGGGCTGGGCTCAGCGGTTGCTGACCCCGATGGACGAGGTGGAACAGGCCATCGCCCAACTCTTCACCCTGGAAGATACTCTGCGCCACCTTTGTGAGCGAATCCGGACCGAGATGGGATTCGACTATGTGGCGGTCCAACTGGTGCGTCCCGAGGAACGTACCATCGAGACGGTCTTCGGCACCGGTGATGTAGACTGGACCGGAATCGCCAAGCACCCCATGGATACCCCGGAGGAGCTGAGAGATATTCAGGTGGATGTGGTTCGCAGCCATCCCCGACGCATCGAGATAATCCATGGCCTGGACCCCCGCTTCGACAAATGGATCTATGAGCATCGGGGCCATCGAGATTATGGGCGGGCCTGGGTCCCCATGTTGTTGGTACGGGATGGATCGGGACGCCTGGTGAAGGACTGGTGGCGGGATGCCCACTGGCAGGAAGGTCCCGAAACGCCGCTGCCGGAAGATGGATGGCGGTATGCCTTGGAGCTGCAGGCCAACATTGAGACACATTACCCACGGGTCCATGCCATTGGTACCCTGGGTGCAGGCTACACGGACCCCACCAAACGCATTACCCCTCAGCAAGCAAGGCGCTTGGCTGAATTGGCGAGCGAAGGCACTCTCGAGGTCCATGTTACCCAGCTACCCAGTGTACTCGAGACCGTGGCCAATGGGCTCCGACAGATCCTCCGTGCGGACGCAGCCAGCCTCCATTTCTCCTATGATTCGAGCCTGATGCGCCCGAAGAGATTCACCTATGAAGTGACCGCCGGCGATCATGGCCTGCGGTTTTTCCACAAGGCACAACCTGGTCATCATCGCCTTGGCCATGAGGCCATCGAGTCCGGGCATCCCAGATTCGTTCCGGACGAGAGCCGCGGCGAGCAAGACGACGCCGTCAAGGAGCTGGCACCGAATCTCTATGAAAAGGGGGTCAGGGCCATTGCCGCCTTTCCCTTGGTCGTGGATGGGCGCAAGAGCATCCTCTATGTCTATTTCCATTCCCAGCATCGTTTCACCGAGGACGAGATCCGCTGGGGAGAGACCTTTTCCCACAAGGCGGAGAATGCCATCCGCAATGCCATCCGGGAGCTACGGGGCCGCGACCGGGCCCGCCATCTTGTCAACATGCACAACATCACCGCAGGTTGGTGACGGCGATCAAGCCGGACCGGCTCCTGAAGGATATCGCCGGCTATGCCGCCAATATCCTGGCGGCCGATATGGTGACCATCTATGAATACCTGGAGTCGAAGAAACAATTCTCCTCTTCACCGGCTCGGGCTGGACGGCTGATCAAGAACGAGGCGACTGATGAGACTATGCTGGGGGAGGCTGACCAAATCATCAAGGATGGGGAGATTCGCTACCTCGAAGACTGCTCGGAAGATTTTCAAGTAACCGCACAGGGCAAGGATAGCTTCGTGGCCCAGGAGAGGACAAAATCCCGCATTCTCTGCCCCCTGCGGGAGCGCACCGAGACAGTCGGGGTGATGTTTGCCAACTATCGTGTCCCGCGGCAATTTGGTACGGATGACAAAGAGGTCCTGGTGCCGACCCTGGCGGCAGTGGCGGCTCTGACCATCAAGGCGCGATTATGCACTTCGCGACACACATCGCGAATAGACAACAGTGGCCGCAGCTTAGGGGCGCGCAGGCGGCAGGCCGCCCAAGCTCAGTGACAAAGACCTCCGCGAGGCCAGGGCCTTGCTCAAG
>Ga0209458_1000213_pt1 | contig 27133 bp, 25 predicted proteins | sample WorMetLIZAISLAND_FD_187411 | JGI IMG/M metagenome (GOLD analysis project Ga0209458, IMG submission 187411) | Marine gutless worms symbiont microbial communities from Max Planck institute for Marine Microbiology, Germany - Inanidrilus manae... ...
ATTGGCAAAGGATTGGGAGAAATCTATCGAAAGCGCCGAGGCTTGGATCAACATCGCCCATATCAGGCTGACCACCAGACGCCTCGCAAGATATTGCTATCCCTCATAGAGTTTTGAGTCGGGCTCTTAGATTGAGCTGCGTAGCGCCGCAGTTTTACGGCGCTCTTTCGTTTTATCTCGTTAGTTGCAGAAACTGGAGCCCTACCCTTGAACGGAGTCAGTCAGGCGCGCGACGACCGTCGGCCACAGGGTGCGGCCGAGCCGCTACCCCTGCATGCGGGCCAGTTCGTCCTGGGCCCGGACGAGCGCAAGGTGGGCGCTGACTGGCGATCCATCGCGATCCGTGACGGCTTGGTGCTGTCGTACTGCCCGCGGCTCTTGGTCACGCAAGCGACCGATCGTCGCGGCCGAGCCTGGGCGCTGCTTGGCTTGCCGGCGCAGTCGGATCCAGGGCGCGAGGCGCCGCCGCGCGAGCTCGCCGCCCTAGCCACCGACGATGTCGCGGCAGTCACCGAGAGCTGGGCCGGACGCTGGCTGCTGATCGGCGAGCGCGTGATCCATATCGACGTTACCTCCTCCTTCAGCTGTTACTATCTGGAGGACGGTCCTTGGGCGTCCTCCAGCATTGCGTTGCTGTCGCAGCTCGGCGGCCGCGAGGAGCCCGGCTCGCGCCGTTACCGTCTGGTCAAGGGTGATGGCTTCCATTTCGACCCGCCGCCGCGCACCTGCTACGCCGGCATCGCCAAGCTGCTACCGACCCAGAGCCTGGACCTGGAGAGCGGCCGGCCTGTCGCCCACGAAATCCTGGCACTGCCCGAGACCCCGCTGCCCTACGACGAGGCACTGGACCGCATAGCCGCCTGCTTCGTCAGCATCTTCCAGAACACCGCGCGCGAGGATAGGCGGCTCAACGTGGCGCTCACGGCCGGCTACCACTCGCGCGTCCTGCTGGCCGCGGCCGCTGCGGCCGGGGTCGCCTTCGAGACCTATACCCAGAGCTATCCCCTGATGCTGCGCGCCGACCAGGAGCTGCCGCCAAAGCTGGCCGAAGCGGTCGGTGTGCGACACACCCTGCACCAGCCGAAGGCCGAGCGGCCCGACCTGCGTCAACAGGTGGACGACCACTGCCACGGGCTATTCATGGAGGCTGACCGGGACTTCTACATCCGCCAGCAATGGGCTTGGGCCAAGCCCGGCGACCTCTACCTGCGCGGCCGCGGCTTCGAGCTGGGCGAGTGCTTCGAATGGTGGCGACTGCCGCCGGAGCCGTCATTGGAGGCGGTGCTGGCTGGCTTCGGCGCCGAGCAGGCGCCAGCCTACGTCAAGCAATCGATCGCCGACTACCTGGAATGGACCGCCCGGCACCCATTGCCCGGAATCGATTGGCGCGACCGCTGGTACCTGGATATCCGCCTCGGCGGCTGGGGCAGCGGCTCGGAGCAGGCCCTGACCCTCACCGAGGGGACCATCCTGCCCGCCGCCGGCTCGGCCCGCTTCTTCAACCTGCTGCTGCAGCTGCCATTGGAGAAGCGCCGGTCCCGCCAGCACCTGAGGGATCTGATTGACCGCCTCTACCCGGCCCTCAACGCCTTCCCCTACAACCCGCCCGACGGCGCCCTGCTCGACGCTGCCCGCAACGCTAAGAAGGTCGCCACCCTGCTCCGCGAACGTGGCCTCGACGCCACTGCCTATCAAGTGACAACGGCGCTGCGGCGACGCCTGCTGCGGTATACGGGATAGGCTCGCTCCCGAAGACTCCTAGAACAGCCCTTCGATCTGCCCCTCGTCGTTCAGATAGATGTTGTTGGCCGAGGGGACGCGCGGCAGGCCGGGCATGGTCATGATGGCGCCGGTGACGGCGACGATGAACTCGGCGCCGGCGGAGAGGCGCAGCTCGCGGATCGGCACGGTGAAGCCCAAGGGTGCGCCCTTGAGGTCCGGGTCGGTCGAGAAGGAATACTGGGTCTTGGCCATGCAGACCGGGAAGTGGCCATAGTCCTTTTGCAGCTCGGCGAAGCGGCTGGCGATCGCACCGTCGTAGGTGATGTCGTCGCCGCCGTAGATCTTCTGCACGATGGTGCGCACCTTCTCGATCAGCGGCATGTCGTCGGGATAGAGCGGCTGAAAGTCGGCCGTGCCGCTATCGGCCAGTTCGACCACGTGGTTGGCCAACTCTTCCGTGCCGGCGCCGCCGTCGGCCCAGTGGGTGGCGATGAAGGCCTTGACACCCTCGGCCTCGGCCGCGGCCTTGACCGCCTCGAGCTCGGCATCGCTGTCGGTGATGAAGCGGTTGATCGAGACCGTCACCGGCACGCCGAAGGACTTGGTGTTCTTGATGTGCTTCACCAGGTTCTCGCAGCCGGCCTTGACCGCGTCGACATTCTCCGTGCCCAGGTCGTCCTTCTTGACGCCCCCGTGCATCTTGAGCGCGCGCACCGTGGCGACGATGACCGCCGCGTCGGGCTTGAGGCCGGCCTTGCGGCACTTGATGTCGAAGAACTTCTCAGCTCCCAGGTCGGCGCCAAAGCCCGCCTCGGTCACCACGTAGTCGGCCAGCTTGAGGCCAGCCTTGGTGGCGATCACCGAGTTGCAGCCGTGCGCGATGTTGGCGAAGGGGCCGCCGTGCACGAAGGCCGCGTTGTTCTCCAAGGTCTGCACGAGGTTGGGCGCGACCGCTTCCTTGAGGAGCACCGACATGGGGCCGGGGCCCTTGACGTCGCGGGCGTAGATCGGCTCGCGCTGGCGGTTCTGCGCGATCACGATGTTGCCGAGGCGCTCGGTCAGGTCGGCCAGGTTCTCGGCCAGGCAGAAGATCGCCATGATCTCCGAGGCGACCACGATGTCGAAACCATCCTCGCGGGCGAAGCCGTTGGCCACGCCGCCGAGCGAGTTGGTGATCTGGCGCAGCGCCCGGTCGTTCATGTCGACCACCCGCTTCCAGGCGACGCGGCGGGAATCGATGGCCGGCTCGGTGCCCCAGTAGATGTGGTTGTCGATCAAGGCCGAGAGCAGGTTGTGGGCGATGCCGATGGCATGAAAGTCGCCGGTGAAGTGCAGGTTGATGTCCTCCATCGGCACGACCTGGGCATAGCCGCCGCCGGCCGCGCCGCCCTTCATGCCGAAGCAGGGCCCGAGCGAAGGCTCGCGCAGGCACATGACCGCCTTTTTGCCGATGCGGTTGAGGCCGTCGCCGAGGCCGACCGTAGTAGTGGTCTTGCCCTCGCCCGCCGGGGTCGGAGTGATCGCCGTGACCAGGATCAGCTTGCCATCCGGCCGGTCCTGCAGGGAATCGATGAAGTCGAAGGAAAGCTTGGCCTTGTGCGGGCCGTACTGCAGCAACTCCTCGGCCGGGATGTCGAGCTTGGCGGCAACCTGGTCGATCCGCTGCATGGTGGCTTCACGGGCAATCTCGATATCGCTCTTCGGCATAAGGCCCCCCTTCAGGCTTGATCCCTAGCGTTTTTCAATGACCGTAGTGTTGAAAACCGGTGTCGAACGCTTTGTGGTCTAATGTATACCACTAGCGTCGCCACCGGTCATCCTCGTCGCGGCCCTCCATGAACCTTCTCGGGTTTTCGTGCAAACACTTTGTCGTGATCAGCCGCGCACCAGCGCCTGCAGGGCGGCGAGACCCACCGGACGGCCGTCGAATTCGGCCATGGCGTCGATCAGACAGTCCCAGAGATAGGCGGCCGAGGCACTGTCGAACAGCAGGTGATAGCCCGGCACGCCCTCCCCTGCCGCCACCAGGTCGTCGCGGACGATCACGCCGGAAATTCGGGCGATCTGGGTCTGGGCGATCTCCAGGTCGGCGAATCTGTGGGCCCGCAGGTCGACGCCGCAAAGCTTGGCGAACATGGCCGGCGCGTCACTCCCGCTCAGCAGGAACCAGGCATGGCTGTCTGCGCGTGGGACCGGGAAGCCGCGCGGCGTGGCGGGCGGTATCGGCTCGCCGGCCCAGGCCTGGTCGAGGGCGCGGATCGGCTCGGCTGACGCCTCCAACCCGCCCAGGATCAGCAACTCGGCCGGCGCCAGACGCGCGGCCAGGAGACCGTTGGCCTGGCGCGTTGCGTGGTTGCTGTCCTCCGGCACCACGATACCCTGGCCAGCCAGCCACTCGGCCGTGCCGCTGCCCTTGAAGCCGGTGCGTGGCAGGGGCGAAAGGTCGGCGAGACCCAGGCGCCGCGCCGTCGCGTTCTCGCCCGTCGGATCGCCGTAGTCGAGCGCCACGGCCGCACCATCTACTTCGCCGAACTGGGCGCCGGCGGCAATCAGTTGGCGCGCGACGAAGCTGCGGCGCGGATAGTCGGCGGGTTGAAGTGCGCTCGCCTGTTTGGCGCTCATGGGGCTCACATCTCCTGCCGCTTGTTGTCCGGGTCGTAGAAGGGGATCGACGCCACCGTGCCAGTCACGAACTTGCCGTCGTCCAGCTTAATGTGGAATTCCGTGCCCGGCCCCGCGTCGTCAGGATGCAGGTAGGCCAAGCCGACGATGCCGCCGCAGGCCGGCGAATCGGCCGCCGAAGTGACGCGCCCGACGATCTCGTAGTCGCGGATCACCAAGTTGCACTCGAAGGGCACGGGCGAGCCCGGCGGTAGTGTGAAGCCGACCAGCTTGCGCTCGATCGGCCGGTTGTTGAGCTGCGCCTCGATCGAACGCTTACCGATGAAGAAGGGCTTCTTTTTGGCGATCGCCCACACCATGTCGGCCTCGTGCGGCGTGGTCAGGCCATCGGTGTCCTGGCCGATGATGATGTGGCCCTTCTCCAAACGCAGCATGCGCTGCGCCTCGACGCCGAAAGGCCGTATGCCGAAGGGCGCGCCGGCCTGCAGCAGCAGATCCCAGAGCGCTTCGCCGCAGGAGGCCGGGCAGTGGATCTCGTAGCCCAGCTCACCGACGAAGCCGACCCTGAGCAGGCGCACCGGGATACCGTTCAACCGCCCTTCGCGCACGCCCATGTAAGGGAAGCCCTCGGCCGAGAGATCCACGTCGCAATCCAAAGTCTGCAGGACCTGCCGTGACTTCGGCCCGGCGATGTTGACCCCGGCATAGGCGGCGGTGACGTTCGCCACGTCGACGTCGAGCCGCCACTCGGCGTTCCAGCGCAGCATCGAACGGTAGACGGCGTCGACGCCGCCCGTGGTCGCGGTCACGTAGAAATGCTGCTCGTTGAAGCGGCAGGCAACGCCGTCGTCGACCACGGCGCCGGTCGGATCGGTCATCAGCACGTAGCGCGAGCGCCCGACCGGCTGCTTGGCGTAGGCGAAGGTGTACATGCGGTTCAGCAGCTCGGCCGCATCGGGCCCGCGCACCTCGAGGCCGCCCAGGGTCGAGACGTCGATCAGCCCGACGTTGCTACGCACCCCGATGGCCTCCTCGCGGATCGCCTGCTCGCGCCGCGCTTCCGGGCCGTAGTAGGCCGGACGCAGCCAGAGGCCGGCCGGCATCATCTGCGCGCCCTGCTCCAGGTGCCGGTAGTGCATCGCCGTATAGCGGACCGGCTCGAAGCCGCGGCCGGCAAGATGGGCGAAGGATTCCGGCTTGAAGGGCGGGCGCTGCGTCGTCACCACCGCGCCAGGCAGGCCGCGGCCGTTCGCCTTGGCGGTGATGCGCACGGCGTTCAGCGCCGAATGGCGGCCCTGAGAGGGCCCCATGCCGGTGGTGGTGTAGCGCTTGACCAGCTCGATGTCCTCGAAGCCGTCGGCCACGGCATTTTCCAGGTCCCGCACCGTCTGGTCCTCGTCGAAGTCGACGAAGTCCTTGCCCTTGGGATGGGGGAAGATCGGCCAGGGATGATTGATTGACTCGCGCGGGCCGGCCTCAGGCGGCTCGCCGTCGGTTGCCAGGCCCGCCTCGCGCGCGGCCTCCCAACCGGCGCGCCGTCCATCGGCCAGCACCGCGTCCAGGCCGTGGCGGCCGTTTACCGAACCGGCGGCATGCGCGCCCTTGGGCAGGCTGTCGACCACGAAGCCGGAGAGCGACTCGTCATAAACCATGCGCCCGCCGCAGTGGCAGAGCAGCTGCCCGAGCGGCGAAGTCCCGACCGAGGTGACGATCAGGTCGCAGTCGATTCGATCCGGCCTGCCGGCGACCCGCCCCTCGCCCGCCACAGCGTCGATTACCGCGCCGACGATGCTCCGCTTGCCGGGGCCCGGCACCGCTTCCCAGACCGTGTGGCCGGCGATGATGCCGACGCCCTTCTCACGCACCGCCTTGGCCCAGGGACCGGCCGGCGGTTTGCTGCGCAGATCGACCAGAGCCGCCACCTCGACCCCGGCCTCAAGCAGGTCGAGGGCGACGCCATAGCCCGCGTCGTTGCCGGTGACGACCAGAGCGCGCTTGCCCGGCCTCACGCCGTAGAGCCGGATCAGGCGCTGCGCCGCCGAGCCCAGCATGACGCCCGGCAGGTCGTTGTTGTGAAACACCATAGGCTGCTCGACCACGCCACTCGCCAACACCGCCTGCTTGGCGCGCAGCTTAATGAAGCGGTTGCCGCGCACGATGGCGAGCCAGTTGTCGGCGAACCAACCGGTGCAGGTCGCCTCGTCCAGGATCGTCACGTTGTCGAGCGCGGCCAGCTCTTCCAGCAGCTGCGCGGCCAGCGTGCCGCCACGCTCGCCCGCCGCATCGAAGCGTCCATAGACGAGTGCGCCGCCGAGCCGCGCATTCTCGTCGACCAGCACCACCTCGCCGCCCGCCTTGGCCGCCTCGATGGCGGCGCCGAGGCCGGCGGGACCGCCGCCCACCACGGCCACGTCGGCGAACATGTAAACTTTGTCGTGATAGTCGTGCGGCGTCTTCAGATCGATCACGCCGAGGCCGGCTTTGGCTCGGATGAACTTCTCCCAGAAGTTCCAGATACCGCGCGGCCGAAAGAAGGCCTTGTAGTAGAAACCAACCGGCAGCATGGCCGAGATCTGCTCGATCCAGCGATCACGGTCGTTCAGCAGCGAGCCGTTGACGTTGAGGGCTTTCGCCGAGAGCCCCTCGCTGATCGGCAGGCGGTCGGCCTGCACGTTGGGTGCGTCACCGACCTGCACGTAGCTGTTAGCGTCCAGCCCGGCCATGGTGAGCGGCCCTCGCGGACGGTGGTACTTGAAGGAGCGCGACAGCAGCAGGTCGCCGTTCGCCGCCAGGGCGCTGGCCAGCGTGTCACCGGCGAAGCCGTCGTAGTGCCGCCCTTCGAAACTGAAGGAGAGCCGCTTCGTCCGGTCGATCAGCGAGCCGTTCGGCGCCGGCAGACGATGGGATTGATCGGTCACGCGCCGCCGTCCTTCTTGCCTTCAGGCGCCGCGAAGTCACGGCGCTCCTTGTAGACGTCGCTCGCCGGATAGGTGCGCAGGATCTCGTCGCTGGCCGTGTCGCGCTCGGCGATGAACCAGAAATTGGTCGGCGCGTGGCACCACCATTCACGGATCACACCTTTGCGATTCTCCTCTAGGAAGATGAAGTCGGCCCAATCGGCATCCGAGCAGCTCGCCGGGTCCGGCATCTCACCGAGCTCGCCGCCGTAGACGAACTCCTGGATGTTGCGCGGACCGTTCAGCGGACAGTTCAGAATTTTCATGGCAATCGGGCCTCGTCCTTCGACAAGCTCAGGGTGAGGCCCTCATGCTGAGCTTGTCGAAGCACGAGGGCATGCAAGGTGCAAAGATTTGTCTGTGCCGACATATCAGTGGCCCACCGAAGCGGCGCCCTTTTCTCCGACCTGGTGGAAACGGGCGAAACGGTCGAGTGCGAAGGGGGCAAGGATGTCCGGCACCTTGCCGGTTGCCAGGGTCTCGGCCATGCGTTTGCCGCAGACCGGCGTCGCCTTGAAGCCCCAGGTGCCCCAGCCGGCGTCGATGTAGTAGCTCTCGACAGGCGTCTCGCCCATGACCGGGCTGAAGTCCGGCGTCATGTCGGAGATCCCGGCCCACTGGCGCAGCACCTTGGCCTTGCTGAGGAAGGGGAAGAGCTCGAGCATGTGGGCCATGAGCCCTTCCTTGAAGTCGAGGGTCGAGCGCGTCGAGTAGAGATTGTAGGGATCGACCGAGCCGCCCATGACCAGTTCGCCACGCGGCGTCTGCGAAACGTAGGCGTGCAGCGAGCCGGAGACGATGATGGGGTCGAGGAAGGGCTTCACCGGCTCCGACACACAGGCCTGCAACGGGATGCTGCGGATCGGCAGCTTGAAGCCGGCCATGCGCGCAACCTCCGACGACATGCCGGCGACCGCCTGCAGCACCTTGCCGGCTTTGATCGAACCGCGGTTGGTCTCGACGCCGACGACGCGGCCCTTCTCGATCTGAAAGCCGATCACCTCGGTCTGCTGGTGGATCTCGATGCCGCGCTCCATGGCGCCACGCGCGTAGCCCCAGGCGACCGCGTCGTGGCGCGCTATCGAACCGGGTGGGTGATAGAGCGCGCCCAGGATCGGATAGCGCACGTCGCGGCTCAGGTTGAGCTCGGGGCAGATGCGGCGCAGGTCGTCCGGATAGGCGACCATCGAGTCGACACCCATGTGCTTGTTCACCTCGGCACGCCAGCGCGAGGTGCGCATGGCCGCGTCGGTGTGCGCCAGGGTCAGATGGCCACGCTCGGAATAGAGGATGTTGAGGTCGAACTCGCCGGCCAGGTCCTGATAGAGCTTCACCGACTCGTCGTAGAAGCGCACGCCGTCGGGCGTCAGGTAGTTGGAGCGGATAATCGCCGTGTTGCGCGCCGTGTTGCCCGAGGCGAGCCAGCCCTTCTCCAGGACCGCCACGTCGGTGATGCCGTATTCCTTGGCCAAGTAGTAGGCGCAGGCCAGACCGTGGCCGCCGCCGCCGACGACGACGATGTCGTAGGAAGCCTTGAGGTCCTTCGCCGCCGGGAAGTGACGACGCGCCGGATAGCCGCTGGCGAAGGCGTACTTGATCAGACTGAGCGGCATCCTCCCTCCCCTCGCCCCATTTCCTTGGGCCCGTCTCATGGCCCGGGGTTCGCTGCCCCTTAGGACGTTAATCGGCGCACACTGGCCTTCGGGACGCTAGACGGCACACCCCCGATGGCACGCCGCCGATCATCATCCAATTACGTCCAATCCATACCAACGGCAACCAGATATTGCCTCGTAGGAAAATTTTTTTCCTTCGTTTTCTGGCTACCGGCGTACTTTGTCCCGGGTCGGACGAGGCAAATGCTCCAAGCGCGGCGCCCAGCGATCCAGGAACGGCGCACTCCATGATCGGCCAGACTAAGCCTTGACGGCGGCCTGCAGGCCGCGCATGCGTAGACCCTGCGGATCGAAAGCAGGCCGTAGCGTCACCTTTGCGGCATGGCGGGTTCCGGCGATGTCCACGAAGGCCGTTGCGCCCTCCGCCCGTGCCTCGGCCAAGGTCAGATCGGCGATGGCGAGCGGCCGGCCAATGCGATAGCCGAAGGCGGCGGAGGTCGTCTTGCCGGCGATACGATCCTCCAGATAGACCGGCTCGCCTCCGAGCGGCACGGCGTCTTCGTCCTCCAGCAGCAGGGTCACGATACGGCAGGCTTCGGCCGCCTCCCGCTGTCGCAGCAAAGCCTCGCGGCCGATGAAGGGCCGGTCCCAGCCGACGGCGAAGGCCAGACCCGCCTGGATCGGCGAGATGTCGGTGTCTAGGTCGTGGCCATAGGCGAGATAGCGCTTCTCAACGCGCATCGACGTCTGGGCGAAAAGCCCGGCCGGGCGCGCGCCTTAGGCATGGAGTGCATCGTAGACGCGGGACGCATCGGCCGCCCGGCAGGTGATCTCCCAACCCGCCTCGCCGACGTAGGAGAGGCGCACGGCCTCGACCGGAGCACTGGCGATCTCGGTACGGCCGACCCCGAAATAGGGAATCGCGTCGAGCTCCGGCGCCCCCGCCCCCACTGCGACCTTCGCCGCCTCGGGGCCCATCAGGCCGATCACTGCGTAGTCCTCGGTCCGGTCGCGAATGGTGACCGCGTCGTCGCCGCGATGTCGTTCGAGCCAGGCCAGGTCGCGGCGAATGGCCGTGGTACCGAGGGAGAGCAGGTAGCGGTCCTCGGCGAGCCGCATCGCCGTCAGATCGCTTTCGATGCCGCCACGCTCGTTGAGCATGGCGGTGTAGATCGCGCGGCCCGGCTTTCGATTCATGTTGTTGGCACAGACGCGGTCGAGAAAGCGCGCCGCATCCTTCCCGGCAACCTCGACCTTGCCGAAGGTCGAGAGGTCGAAAAGCGCGGCACGCTCGTGCGCCTGCGCCACCTCGCGGCCGACCGGATCGAACCACTCCGGCCGGCCGAAGGTCGGGGATGGTTCGCGCTCGCTGCCGAGGTAGAGCGGCCGTTCCCAGCCGTAGACCTGACCGAAATAGGCGTGCTCGGCCCGCCAGCGCTCGTCCAGCGGCGAGCGACGCAGGTTGCGCGCCGTCCTGCTTTGCCGCGCCGGATAGGCGATCTCGAAATGCTGGCCCAACACCTCCGGCGCGCGGGCGGCGAGCGCCTCGGCCGAGTTGACGCAGTCCGGGAAGCGCTTGGGGTCGGCTTCGTGCAGGTCCATCGGCAAGGCCCCCTCGACGATGCAGCGGGCCAGCGCCATGCCGGCCCCGCCGCCGGTCGCCACGCCGACCGAGTTCATGCCGCAGCCGAGGAAAAGGCCGCGCGTCTCGGCCGTTTCGCCGAGCAGGAAGGAGCCGTCCGGCGTGAAGCTCTCGGGACCGTTCAGCAGCATCCGCACTTCCGCCGTCTCGAGCACCGGCAGGCGGTGCAGGGCGTTCACCATCATCGGCTCGAAGTGGTCCCAGTCCTCCGGCAGAAGCTGGAAGGCGAAGTCCTCGCCGAGGCTTTCCGGGTCGATCGCCTTGCCCATCGGCTCGAAACAGCCGACCAGCAGCCCGCCGGAATCGTCACGGATGTAGAGGTAGGAGTCGTGGTCCGACAGGGTCGGCATGTTGCCGGAGATGCCTTCGACCGGCTTGGTCAGCATGTAGAAATGCTCGCAAGGCCAAACCGGCACCGCGGCACCCGCCATGGCCGCCACCTTGCGGCTCCACAGACCCGCGCAATTCGCGATGGCGTTGCAACGGATCGTGCCCTGCGAGGTCTCGACACCGCGCACTCGGCCGCCTTCCGTCAGGATGCCTAGAACGGCCGTATCCTCGAAGATGCGCGCGCCGCGCGCACTGGCGCCCTTGACCAGCGCAGCGCAGAGATCGGAGGCGCTGACCCGGCCGTCGTCTGGCGACCAGACGGCGCCGATCACGTCCGCCGCGTTCATCAGCGGCCAGCGCTCCTTCGCCTCGCCGGCCGAGATTGACTGCGCCCGAACGCCGTAGAGCCGCGCCACGGCTTCCTGTCTGCGAATGTGCGTCAAGCGGTCCTGACTGGTGGCGATCGAGAGCGAGCCTTTGTTGATCCAACCGGTCGCCTGGCCGGTCTCGGCCTCGAGCCGGCCGTAGAGGGAGATCGAGTAGCGGATCAGATCGGTCAGGCTGCGCGTGGAACGTAGTGCGCGCACCTGGGCTGCCGAATGCCAGGTTGTGCCGGAGGTGAGCTTGTTGCGCTCGAGCAGGACGGCGTCGCCCGCGCCCTGCTCGGCAAGGTGATAGAGCGTGGAACAACCCATGACGCCACCGCCGATCACGACGACCGCTGCATGCGACGGGAGGGATCTATCGTCCGGCACGAGGCATTTTCCCTGTTGTCTTTGAGTGTTTCATATGTTTCAATTTGTCGGCGCCGTAAAACAAATATACCAATTGGGCGCCTTTGAACAGGGCTGGTTTGACGTGCTCACCACTTCGGTTCGGGATCACGTATCGGAGCGCTTCGGCGCCCTGAGTCCGCAGCTTAAGCGGGCCGCCCGCTTCGTGCTGGACAATCCGGACGAAGTGGCGACGCACTCTCTGCGCCACATCGCCCGGGAAGCGCAGCTGCCGCCGACCACTTTCTCGCGCCTGGCCCGCGCCATTGGCTGCGAGAGCTACGATGCTCTGCGCGAGATGTGCCGCGGCGAGATCCGCCGCCGCAAATCGCGCTTCGCCGAGAAGGCCCTGGAACTCCTGACCTCGGACGACGGCCCGCCCGGCGACGGCCGAGAGCCTTTCGTGGTGCGCCACGCCGCCGCGGCCATGTCGAACGTGCAAACCTTGCTCGAGACGGTCGACTTCAACCGCATGGAACGCGCCGCCAAGACCCTGGCACGCGGCGAGAAGGTGATCTTGATCGGGACGCTCAGCGCCTCCGGCTTCATCGACTACAGCGCCTACCTGGCGGACATGGCCTTGCCGAACTGGAAGGTCGCGGGCGGCGACTTCCCGGCCTCGGCACTGGTCGACCTGAGCCCCCGGGATGCCGCGCTCGTCATGACCTTCGCGCCTTATGCCGCGCGTTCCGTCCGCGCCGCCCAGGCGGTCTGCGAGCAGGGCGCCCATCTGGTCGTAGTGACCGACGGCGCCCAGTCGCCGGTCGCCGGTTTTGCCGAAGACTTGCTGTTGGTGCCGACCGACAGCCCGTTGTTCTTCCCCTCCCACGTAGCAGTGCTGGTCCTGCTCGAATCCCTCATGGGGATGGTCGTACGCGAGACCGGCAAAGCCGCCCAGCAGCGCATCGGCGCCGTGGAGCGGCGAAATCACGTGATGGGGGAGTACTGGCAGGAGTAGACTGCCGCAAAAACGAGGGACAGCTTCAACGAACGAGGGAGACAGAGAGCGATGAAAAAATACCTCAAGACCGGTATCTGCAGCCTGGCGCTGATGGCCTTCGCCGCCACGGCCGTACAGGCCGCGCAGTGCACGAACGAGACCTGGAAGCGGGTCATGGAGCGCGGCAAAGTCGTGGTCGGCGTGAAACCCGACTACAAGCCCTGGGGCTTCCGCGACGAGAGCGGCAATCTCGTCGGTATGGAAATCGACATGGCCCAGGACGTGGCCGATGCCATGGGCGTGGAGCTGGAGTTGGTCGGCGTGCAGTCCTCCAACCGCATGCAGTTCCTCGAGCAAGGCAAGATCGATCTGATGATCGCCACCATGTCCGACCGGGCGGACCGCCGCGAGATCGTCGGCATCGTGCAGCCGAACTATTACACCTCCGGCACCAACGTGATGTCGCCGAAGGCGCTCAGCCTGAAGAATTGGGAAGATCTTCGCGGCAAGCCGGTCTGCGGCAAGCAGGGCGCTTTCTACAACCAGATCGTCGAGGAACGCTACGGCGCCGAAATTGTCGCCTTCACCGGCAACGCCGAGGCCAAGCAGGCGCTGCGCGACAAGAAGTGCATCGCCTGGGTCTACGACGACTCCTCGATCATGTCCGACCTTTCTTCGGGCAACTGGGGCGAGTTCGAAATGCCGCTTGCCTCCGAGGACGACAACCCTTGGGGCCTGGCCGTACCGATCGGCGAGAAGGACTGCGTCTTCGGCCGCTTCATGTCAGGCATGCAGTTCAACTGGCACCAGTCCGGCCGCCTGATGGAGCTCGAGAAGAAGTGGGGCATCCAGCCGACGGCCTATCTCAAGGCGCAGAACGACCGCTTCAAGGATTGGCTGGCAGAGTAAGGCGGGCCGAGTAGCGCCAGCCGCTTCGGGTAAAGCAGGGATCCGGCCGCGCGACGTCGTGCGGCCGGACCCGGCCTCCGCTATCCCAATAGCCGGCATACTTGGCGGTCACATACTGGGGGGCACGCGGCATGCTGGAAGGCTTTACGAGCTTCTTCCGCGAACTGGCCAGCGGGGCGCCACGCTGGAACTTCATCTTCTTCTACGAAGAGCGGCAGTTCGACCGGGTGGTTGAGGGCCTCTGGGTCACGATCCAGCTGTCGGTCGCCTGCGTGCTGCTCAGCGTCGTGATCGGCGTGATCGGCGCCTGGATGCAGGGCTCCCCATCGCGCTTGGTGCGCGCCGTGGTGCAGGGCTACATCCAGTTCTTCCGCAACACGCCGCCCCTGGTACAGCTGCTGTTCTTCTACTTCGCGCTGGGCCAGTTCACGCCGACCTATTCGCCAGACGGCTGGCTGGAGGTGCCGATCATCTCCAACGTCGGCTGGGCGATCATCTCGCTCAGCTTTTTCGCTGGCGCCTTCAATGTCGAGATCTTTCGCGCCGGCATCGAGGCGGTGCCGCTCTCAACCCGCGAGGCCTCGGACTCGCTCGGCTTCAGTCGGCTGCAGACCTACGGCTACATCGTACTGCCGCTGGCCCTCAGGGTCAGCTTGCCGGCGCTCAACAACAACCTGGTGAACCTGGTGAAGACCACGACCCAAGCCTTCGCCATCGCCGTGCCGGAGATGCTGTACCAGGCCGTCACCATCTGGAACGACTTCCCCTCGGCGCAGTACCCGACCATGCTGCTGCTGTTCGTCATCTACATCCTGCTGGTCGGCGTCATCGTGCTGTCCATGAACCGTTGGGAGCGCGCCATGCGTATCCCGGGGTACGGGACATGACGATGCCGGCCTTGACCCAACGCCGCAGCCTCCGCCCGATCCCGGGCGTCGACGCGAAGGCCGGGACCGATCTGCCGGTTATGCTGCCTTACAACCAGGCGAAAGGCCGCACGCCGGATGCCATGCTGGTCAGCCAGTGGCTAGCCTCGCTGCCGACCTGGACACCGCTCGTTATTCTGGTGGCGATGCTGATCTGGCCGCTGACGGCGCGGGCGCAGACCTACGCCTACAGCGACGCATTCGAGGCGCTGCTGCGTTGGATCCCCTTCCTGCTGACCAGCGGCTTCTTCTTCAACGTACTGATCTCCTTCCTTTCCATGGCGATCGGCACGCTTGCCGGCGCCGCGCTCGGCCTGGCGCAGATCTCGCTGAGCTGGCCGATCCGGCGCAGCGCCTGGTTCATCACCCAGCTTTTCCGCAACTCGCCCTGGCTGGTGCTGCTGTTCATCGTGTTGCTGGCCTTCCCCTTCGAGATCGAGATCGCCGGCACGGTAATCCCTGTCCCGGACTGGATGAAGGCGGTGATCGGCCTGTCGCTGCCGATCATGGCCAATATCTCCGAGGTGGTGCGCGGCGCCGTGCAGTCGGTGCCGACAGCGCAGTGGGAGGCGGCCGAATCGCTCGCCTTTTCCCGGCGCCAGACAATGTGGCAGATCATCCTGCCGCAGTGCTTCAAGCGGATGATCCCACCCTGGATGAACTGGTACGCGATCCTCACCATGGCGACGCCTCTCTGCTCGCTGCTTGGCGTGGAGGAGATCATCACCCTGTCGCGCCAGGCGATGGAGGGCGAGGACAACCATCCTGAGCTGCTGGTGCCCTTCTTCGGCTTCGCGCTGATTATCTTCTTCGCCTACTGTTATCCGATCGCCCGGCTGACCATCCGGCTGGAGCGTAAATACGCGGTCAAACTCTAGGAGTGCGGGACCATGACGAGCTGGACCCCCGAGCAACCGATCGTCTCCATCAAGGAGGTCCACAAGTCCTTCGGCGAGCTGGAGGTGCTGAAGGGCGTCACGCTTGAGGTCATGAAGGGCGAGGTCATCTGCATCATCGGCCCCTCCGGCTCCGGCAAGTCGACCCTGATCCGCTGCATCAACGCTCTGAACGACATCCAGTCCGGCTCGATCACGGTCGAAGGGCAGGAGGTGCACGACCGCAACCTGAACAAGCTGGAGCTGCGCAAGAAGGTCGGCATGGTCTTCCAGCAGTACAATCTCTTCCCGCACAAGACGGCCCTGGAGAACGTGATGATGGCGCCGCTCAAGGTACTGAAGCAGCCCAAGGAGGAGGTCGAGGAGCGCGCACGCCGGCTGATCAAGAAGGTCCGGCTGGAGGGCAAGGAGAACAACTATCCAGGCGAGCTCTCCGGCGGCCAGCAGCAGCGCGTGGCGATCGCTCGCTCGCTTGCCATGAACCCGGACATCATGCTGTTCGACGAGGTGACGGCGGCACTCGACCCGGAGACAGTCAAGGAGGTGCTGGTTACCATCAAGGAGCTGGCGGCTGAGGGCATGACCTGCATCCTTGTGACCCACGAGATGGGCTTCGCCCGCGAGATCGCCGACCACATCTACTTCACCGACCGCGGCGTCATCGTCGAGCACGGCCCGCCAGCCACGTTCTTTACCGAAGCCAAGGATCCGCGCACCAAGGAGTTCCTCAGCCAGATCCTGTGATGCTCGCGCGGCGTTAGACTCCTGACCGGTGCGCTCCTATCCTGGTTGGGCGATGGAAGACGTGACGATCAGGATCGACGACATCTACGTGCCGGCAGCGCGGCGCCGGATGCTCGACGGCGATACGGTCGCGACACTCGCCGAAAGCATCCTGGAAGAAGGCCTGAAGCTGCCAATCAGCGTGCGCAAGGACGGCAAGCGCTTCGTCCTGGTCGAAGGCCTGCATCGCCTGGAGGCCTGTAAGGCGCTCGGCGAGGAGGAAATCACCGCGATCGTGGTGCGCGCCAAGCAGCACTGACACGGACGAAAGGAGCGGACTATAGCCGGCAGCGACAGGCACTGCGACGTCCTGGTGATCGGCGGTGGGCCGGCCGGCTCCACCGTCTCGGCGCTGCTGAGTGAATTCGGATGGACCGTGACTCTGCTCGAGCAGGCACGTCATCCCCGCTTCCATATCGGCGAGTCCCTGCTGCCGCGTAACCTGCCAATCCTGGAGCGGCTCGGCGTGCTCGACGCCGTCGCCTGTATGGCGGTGGTCAAGCACGGTGCCGACCTGTCGCTACCCTCCGGCGCGGCGACGCGGATCTTCGATTTCGGCGAGGCCAACCCGAAACGGCCCACGGCCTTTCAGGTCAAGCGGGACGCCTTCGATACCCTGCTGCTGAAGAACAGCGCCGCCAAGGGCACCCGCGTCCTGCAGGGTACGCGGGCGACGGCCGTAGACTTAGACAGCGGTGATGGAGTCAGTGTAACAAGCGTCTCGGAATCCGGCGAGCAAACAGTTTGGCACGCCAAGTTCCTGGTCGACGCCTCCGGCCGCGATACGCTCCTCGCCGGCCAGCTCGGCCTCAAGGTCAGGGACCCGCGGCACAACAGCGCCGCGGTCTTCGCGCACTTCGACAATGTCGAGCGGCAGGCGGGGAAGTACGCCGGCAACACGAGCGTCGTCTGGTTCGAGCACGGTTGGTTCTGGCAGATCCCGCTGCCGGATGGCCGCGACAGCATCGGCGTTGTTTGCCGTCCTGACTATCTGCGCAGCCGCCGCGTCCCGCTGGATCGTTTTCTGCTGGACAGCACGGCCCTCTGCCCGCTGGTGGCAAGGCGCCTAAGGCAGGCGCGCATGGCGACCGAGGCTACCGCCGCCGGCAACTATTCCTACAAGGCGACGGCCATGTTCGGCGACCGCTTCCTACTGGTCGGCGACGCCTATGCCTTCCTCGACCCGATCTACTCGACCGGCGTCTATCTGGCTATGGAAAGTGCCGCGCGGGGCGCGGAGACGGTCAATGCCTGCCTGCGCCAGCCGGCGCAAGGCCAACAGCACCTCCAAGCCCACGCGCGGGTCATGGAGCGCGGGCTCCGCCGCCTTTCCTGGTTCATCTACCGCTTCAACGAGCCGGCGATGCAGGCCCTGTTCCTGGCGCCGATCAACCCCTTCAACATCAGGCGCTCGGTGATCTCGCTGCTGGCCGGCGACGCCTTCCGCCCGCTGTCGGGCGGCCTGGGCGTTCCGGCCTTCAAGCTTGCCTACTACGCAGTCCGCCCGGCGCTGAGGCTCGCGAACGCCACGAAATCCATGCTCGCCGCGACGCGTATCGGTACTGCGGCACGAGGGCTCACCCGCGCCCGATGAATGGCATCTTGGTCGCCATGATGGTCAGCGACAGAACGTTGGACTCGAGCGGCAGGCCTGCCATGTGGACCACCGCCTGGGCCACGTGCTCGACGTCCATCAGCGGCTCGGCCGCGATGCTGCCATCAGCCTGAGGCACCCCGTCGGCCATGCGGGCCGCCATATCGGTATGGGCGTTGCGGATATCGATCTGGCCGCAGGCGATATCGTACTTGCGACCGTCGAGCGAGGTCGACTTGGTGAGCCCGGAAATGGCGTGCTTGGTGGCCGTGTAGGGCGCTGAATCCGGCCGCGGCCGATGGGCCGAGATCGAGCCGTTGTTAATGATGCGGCCGCCGCGCGGCTGCTGACTCTTCATGATCCGGAAAGCTTCTTGGGTGCAAAGGAAGGCGCCGGTCAGGTTGGCGTCCACCACCGTCTGCCACTGCTCGTAGGTCAGGTCCTCGAGCGGGATCGCCGGCGCCCCGGTCCCGGCGTTGTTGAACAGCAGGTCGAGCCGGCCGAAGGCCTCCTTGGTCTTGGCGAAGAGGTTGGCCACCGAGGCAGGATCGCCGACATCTGTCGGCACCGCCAACATGCGTCCGCCTTCGGCCTGCGTCGCGGTCTCCTCCAGGGCTTCCTGCCGCCGCCCGGCCAGGCCGACCGCATAACCTTCCCGCGCCAGCGCGCGCGCCACGGCCCGGCCGATGCCCGAGCCCGCTCCCGTGACGATGGCGACCTTTTCCGTTGCAGCCACGGCTCAACCTCCCTCTGTCGTGATTGGAGTCAGCGTCCTTTGCTTGACCTCACCCCTATCATGTCTCCACCTCCCGGCCCATAGGCATCCCGCCGAAGGATGCGATCCGCTTTCCCTAACTCGGATGCAGCCGCTATGATCCCCGGCCCTGGGATGACCACAGATAAAGAGCGAGGGGAAGCGATGAGCGATCGAATCGTATTGCGGGTCGGGGAGTGTCTGGTTGCCGGCGGACCGCCGGGCACCGCGGCCGAGCCGGAGGTGGTGATCGGCGAGCTGGACGGGCCGGTCGGCAACGCCTTCGCCAGCCTGATGGGCGATCAGGTGAGGGGCCACACCAAGGTGCTGGCGATCCTCAACACCGACATCATGGTGCGTCCGCCGACCCTGATGGTCAGCAAGGTCACGGTCGACAACAACCGCTACACCAACATCCTGATGGGCACCGTGCAGGGCGCCATCGCCAACGGCGTGCTCGACGCGGTGCGCAACGGCGACATCCCGAAGGACCGGGTCGACGAGCTCGGCATCATCGTCTCGGTCTGGCTCAACCCCAGCGTGGCGAGCGACGACAAGCTGGACCACAAGGCGCTATTCGACATCCACCGCGAGGCCACGGCCAAGGCCATCGCAAAGGCGATGAACTTCGAGCCGACGATCGACTGGCTCCTGGAGAACCAGGAAAAGATCGTCCACAAGTACTTCCAGATGGGGCTCGACGGAAAGATTTAGCTCTTCGCCGCGCAGCCGCGCTATTGCACCCGCCAGCCGCGCGCCTCCATGCAGGCACTGTAGGCGCGCGCACCGGATCGTCTTCCGTGGCGCCGGGCGCTGTCGCGGTATTCCGGCGCCGCGCGAACCTGTTGGCCTGCCACAAGGTTGCGGCAATAGCGGCGGTCGGCTTCGATGGCCGGCGCCGGCCCCTCACCGACCCAGTTGCCCGAAGCCGCCGGCTGTGCGCCTTCCGAATCCATGCAGCCGGCGAGCAGGGCGCAGGCGACAAGAAGTCCTAGCGTCGTGGCAGCGTGTTTCATGTTCGACCTCGATAGTTGACGGTTTGCGGACCAAAGCTCCGTAGCGTCGCATCTCCTCACGCGCGCGGCCAAGCTGGTTTCGCCCTGCCCTGGGGCCCGGGCGAGCGGACTCCCTTCGTCCACCGCCAATCTTAATGATTGCATGGGCGGGCCGCAGCAACAATTGACGCATATTGCCGAGAGCGCACAGCGGGGCGGCTCGCCACGATGGCCTCCACATGGCGGCCTCCAGCGGCTAGTCTTACTGACTTCCGGAGGTGACGCTGATGCGTGGCAACGGCAAACTGCTCTACCCAACTCTGGGCGTAGGCTGTTTCTTCGCCCTTTTCTGGGCCGGCATCGTGGTTGCCCACGGATTCGGCTTGCACCCCCTGACAATGCTGGCGATCGGGCTGGCCGCCGGTAGCGCCGGAGCCTCTCTGGCAGCCCAGCTCGAACGTCGCGACCGCGGCGCCTGAGCGGCCGCCGCCCTTGACTACCGCTTTTCGGCGCTCTGTGTCGGTGCGTAGAAGAAAGTGAAGGCGGCAAATCGCGTGCCGCGGGTCACCGGCATGGCCTCGTGCAGCAGCGAGCAGGAGAACACCAGGGCGCCGCCGGCCGGCGGATCGTAGACGTCCTCGCTGAACTCGGCGAACTTGACACCGCCGCCCTCGTAGCCGTCGTTGAGGGCGATGCTGGCGGCGAAGCAGCGATCCTTCGTCTTCTCGGTGATATTGTCACGGTGCGGCCGGAAGAAATCGCCGCGCTCCGCCGCATAGGCGCCGATGCAGAAGCGCTCCAGCCGGCCGATGCGGAAATGGAAGGCCTTGAAGAGCTCCGGCTTGAGGCGGCTCATGGCGGTCTTCATCAAGATCGGATTGAGCGTGTCGTCGGCCACGTGATCGAGGCGCCGCTTCAGGTCGTGATAGATCGCCCCGCTCGGCTTGACCGCCGCCGTTTTCGCATAGGCCCGCTCCGGGATGCTCACGGCACCTTCCGCGTTGTGCCCGCCCCAGGCCTCGATCGCGCGGGCGCAAAGCAGCGGATCGAAGACGTTAGGCACTAGAAGGACCGGCGCCTGCAGGGCGATTGCGCGGGCCGGCGCCGGCGCGAAGCCCTCCGCCCGCAGATGCGTCAGAACCTGGTCCGGGAGGTCGTCCGTGTCCTGGAAGATAGCGAGGACACGCTGATTGCGGTCCATCAGATAGGCCGTAATGCTCGCGCCTAGAACGCCATAGGCCTGCATCACGACGCCTTCCGGGTCGGAATAGAGTGGAAAGCTGATGCCCTGGGCCGACCGCAAGGCCGCATTCGCAGCGATGCTGTCTCGGCTGACCGCCACCACCGCGGCGCCGGCCGATGACAGCTCGTCCCGCCGCTCGGCGAGGTTGCGCAGCAGTGGCATGGACTCGGGATGGCCTTGGGAAGGATAGAAGACCAGAACCATCAGATTGCCGACGAAGCGGTCGTAGAAGCGTTCCAGCCCGCCTTCGACATTGGGCAGGCCGAAGTTCGGTCCGCGCTGCCCGAAGCTCAGGAGCGAAGGCGGTTGCATCGCCGTCATGGTCATGGCCGCACGCTCCCTTGCGCGACCTCTTCGGCCGCAAGAGCGGCGACGCCGGAGGCCAATCGGAAGTCCTCGAGCTGGACCTCCTTGCCGTAGTCGGCGTAGTCGCCGTCGGCGCGGAGCTGACGGAAGGTGCCCCAGTTGACCGGCCGGTAGTGCGGGCCTTCGTCGCCCAGCGTCTGCTCGAGCGGCGCGCAATCGGTGTCATAGGAGGGATTGAAGAAGAAGGGAATGCTGAGGCGCGGCCGGTCGGTGATCGGCCTCACCCGATGCAGCGCGGCCTTGTAGAGGTCGTTCGACCAGACCTGCATCATATCTCCGATGTTGATCACCAAAGCGCCCTCGAGCGGCGGAATGTCGCGCCAGGCGCCGTGCGCGAAGACTTGCAGGCCGCCCACGTCGTCCTGCAGCAGAATGGTCAGCACGCCGGCATCGCTATGATGATGCAGCGCCATGTCGCCGAGCGCCGTGACGCCAGCAGCCTGCTCGGGCTCCAACAGGTCCTCCAGCGGATAGTGATTAAGGCGGATGAAGCTGGTGTGATCCTCGCCGAAGTGGACGCCCATGCGGTCGCGGGGCGCGCCGAGCCCGAGGCAGAACATCTCCATAAGCCGCTGGCCGAGGCGCTCGCAGGCCGCGAAGTAGGCCATCATGGTCGGCCGGAAGTCGGGCAGCGAGGCCGGCCACTGGTTGTGGCCATCGACCGGCAGGTGGTTCTTGGGGTGATTGCTCGGCAGCTCGGGAAACGGCTCCCGATGAAAGTCGATCACCTCTTTCAGGTCGCGCGCATTCTTGGTGAGCTCGCGATCGTAGTAGCCGCGCGAATTCTCCTTGCTGCGTAGGATCGCCAGCTTTTCCGCTCGCGGCAAGGCGAAGAAGCGCCGCGATTCCACCCAGACCTCGTCCACCAGCGCATCCGGAACCCCGTGATTGACGACCTGGAAGAAGCCCCAGTGGCGGCAGGCGTCAGCCACCACCGCGGCCACGCCATCGACACCGCCACCATCCAGCGCCCCGAACAGGGGCGCCAGGTCAATCACCGGAACGGTATCGGACATCGCCAGGACCCTTTCGCCATCGACTGGCTAGGACTCAACGCGGATTGCGCCGGCATTCTATCACCGGGCCGGGCAGGCTCAACGCCACTCCCCCTCGGGACCGGGCGGCATCGGCACGCATGGCACTGACGCGACGCGCGCCGAACCGGAGACAAAGGGCGTATCCCCCTTCGTACACATTGAGACCTACGCGCTCCATACGGGCCAGCAGCGTACGCCGGTTTCCCTCAGCAGGTCGAATGGAAGAGGCCGCCGATGGGGGCGGCCTCGCGGCGTTCGTTGTAGAGCGCGACCGCCTGCTCGGTCTGCACTACATGTACGGGAATCCCCTTGTCCTTCAGCCATTGCAGCGTTTCCGGTGCGGTCTGAAGACGCTCCCAGATGCCTTTCGAAAGGACCACCTCGGTCGCGCCGCGCTCGATCAGCTCGGCGACATCCGCTGGTTGAATTCCGGGTACGTGGTGGGTGCCGGTCTCTCGCCAATCCCACTCCCGAGCGCCGCCGGGATAGAGCTTTGCATCCTTGAAAGCGCCCCAGCCCTCGACCTCCAGGCGGCCCCAGGTCAGCGCCAGGATGCGCGGCGATTGCGGAGGTGACATCACTATCGCCCTCTGATTCCAGTGATTTTTCACACAGCGCCGGGAGCTGAATCGGCTTAACTTTGCTCGGGACTCAGCCAACCCGAGCGCCTATTCTAGTACCTGAGGTATACGTCAGCACGAGAGTTCACTAGAGGCAGCCACTATGCACGAGAGCCTTGCTGTCGTCCGCTACGCTTGTCTGAGCGCCGCGGTAGGGATTCCGCTGCTGCTCGGCGCGCCGGCGCCGGCCACGGCCGAGGTGCCGGGCTGGGCGAAGAATACAATCTGGGCCGACGCCATGGACTGGGCGCAGGCCCGGCTGGCCGACTGCAAGGCCCTGGCGGACCGCGAGTTCGCTATCCCTTGCGAGGGCTTCACCGCCGAGGCCCTGGCCGAGATCTATGCCATCGACGAGTTTCTCCAAGGCGACGATCATCTGACCGGCCGACAGATTCTAGAGCGACTGGAACGGGCGGATTCGGGCTGGATTCTGCTCGGCCCGGCGTCCGAGCAGGGGGCCCTCGAGGCCGCTCAGGCCCGCGCCAACGACGGGCTGCCGGTGGTCGCTGCCTATGCCGGTGGCTGGCGCGGCCACGCGGCGCTAATCCTGCCGGGTAGCGGCTATCATTCGGGGACCTGGGGATTGCGCGTGCCGAACTCGGCGAGCTTTTTCGCCAGCCGCGCGGCGCGCTCCTATGTCGGCAAGAGCCTGTCCTTCGCCTTCGGCAAGGACATCACCGACCGAGTGATGATCTACTACCGCCCGCGCGTTGCGGAGGACGAGCAGCCGACCCAAGAGGCGGAAAGCCAGGCACCCGACGAGGCGGAGGAGCAGCCAGCCGCCGAGACAATTGAGGAGGCCGCAACCCCGCCGGCCGAGGCGACAACGACCGAGTCTGCCGAGGACAGCAATCCGCAGCTCGAGCCCACCGAGACATCGCCGGCCGCACCTGCCGAAACTGCCGTCGCCTACGAGCAAGCGGCGGAGGCGGATGTCGGCGTCGCGGTCGATGATCCGATCGCCGAACCGACCGGTCAGCAGGCCGCTGACCGTCCGACGCTCGCGCAGGACGAGGCCCCGCAGACAAGCGAAGCGGCTCCCGCTGACAGCGGCGCTTCGGCCGGCACGACGCCCCTGGAGCCGCAGGTCGCAGCTCTGCCCGAGCCGGACGGTCTGGTTGCAACGGACGGCGAAGCCTATCGGATACTCAAGGACCGCATGGCCGGCACTTGGTGCGCGGTCGGCGGCGCCGACGACGACAAGCTGCGGGCCTTCCTGATCAATCCGGAGGCCCTGCTGCTGAGCCGCGGCGAGATCGATCTGCGGGAGCCCGTCTCGTTCCGCAGCCTAGACTCGCGGGTGATCGTCGACGTTCAGGGCGACGCCGAGATCATCGGCATCACCTACGCCAAGGAAGACCGGATGTCCGACGCGATGACCGCGTTCTTCGTTCTGAACAGCCGTGACCGCATGTTCGAATCCCATGTCTTCGATGCGGCGAACAACCGGATCCTCGATCGCGGCGATACCTGGGAGCGCTGCTCCGACCATTACGCCCTGCCCAGCCAGCGCGGCTCCGGATCGGGCTGACGCCACAGTACCGACTCTGATCGCTGGGCGTCTTGCTCCCCTCATGAAGATGGGAGTTATGACGACCCGCACGGAATTTCCGTTTCATCCTGGTTTCGGCGGCTTCCGCCGGACGGGCCGCTGGTCTATTTTCCGATCGACATTAGCAGCGGAGACGACGAGCCATGGGCCTGTGCGACCGTAGGGGCGTTCCCTTGTCATGCGACGACGCCGATCTGATCGCCCGCCTGGAGGTGGCGCACGAGGACAGCCTGAACTTCGTCGGCGACCCGGTCGCGGCCATAGATAGCGTCCTGCAGGAGCATCCCGACTTCGTCATGGGGCACTGCTTCAAGGCGGGGCTCCTGACCCAAGCCATGGAAACCCGGATTTACGACGACATGCTGGCCTGCGTGCAGGCCGCCGAGGCGCTGGCCGACGCCGCGAACGACCGAGAGCGCGGCCACATCGCGGCCCTGCGCGCCTGGGTCGATGGCGACTTTCACGAGGCGGTAGAGCGCTGGGAGGCCGTGCTGGTGGACCACCCCCGCGACCTGCTGGCGCTGCAGCTCGCTCACCTCTCCGACGTGCTGCTGGGCGACACCATCAACCAGCGGGACCGGGTCGCCCGTGTGATGACCAGCTGGGACGAGTCCGTGCCTGGCTACGGCTTTGTGCTCGGCTTCTACGCCTTCGGGCTGGAGGAGTGCCGCGACTTCTCGCGTGCCGAGGAGCTCGGACGCCGTGCGGTCGGCATGAACCCGAAGGACGCTTATGCGATCCATGCCGTGGCCCATGTGATGGAGATGCAGGGTCGCCAGCAGGGCGGTATCTGGTGGATGACCAGCCGCGAGGACGATTGGGCGAACGGCAACTTCGCCAATCATCTCTGGTGGCATCTGTCGCTCTTCCATCTCGACCTCGGCCAGTACGACCGGGTGCTGGCGATCTACGATCAGAAGCTGCGCACCTCTGATCAGTCGGGCGACAAGTACGAGGAATTGGATGCGACCGCCCTGCTCTGGCGCCTGACCCTGCTGAACGTGGATGTCGGGAGCCGCTGGAGCGACTTGGCGGACAAGTGGGAGCCGAGCGCGACCGACACGCTCTACGCCTTCAACGACGTGCACGCCATGATGACCTTCGTGGCGGACGGGCGTGACGCGGCGGCCGAGACGGTCCTCAACGCCACCGAGCGCTACGTGCAGCAGGCCAACGACGCCAATGTCGCCATGACCCGCATCATCGGCCTACCTTTCTGCCGGGCGCTGCAGGCCTTTGCCCGCGGCGACTACGATAGCGCCGTCGACCAATTGCTGCCGATCCGCTACCGCACCCACCGCCTCGGCGGCAGCCACGCACAGCGCGATATCATCGCCTGGACCCTACTGGAATCCGCCCTGCGCGCTGAGCGCTATAAGCTGGCCCGCGCCCTGGCCAGCGAGCGCACAGCGCTAAAGCCGACCAGCCCACAGAACTGGAAGCTTATGGCCCAGGCGCTCAAGGGCCTTGGCGACTACGAGGGGGCTCAGCGCGCCCGCGCCAAGGCGCAGTCGCTGGTTCCGAACTGAGCAGAGGTGATCGACCCTACCCCAAGCGTGTCTTGAGGTGATCGGCCAAGCGTAACGCCAGGGCGACGATGGAGAGGGTCGGGTTGATATAGCCCTCGGTTGGGAAGACCGAGCTGCCGGCGACGAAGAAGTTATCGACGCCGTGCAGAGCGCAATCCCGGTCGACCACGCCGCGCCTGGGGTCCTCGGCCATGCGCGTGGTCCCGATGTGGTGGTAGCCCATCTCAATATCCGGGTCCCAGCTATTGTCGTCCTCCAACAGCCACTCCGGGATCCGCAGGCGCGCGATGTTGAGTCGGCCCAGCTCGGCACCTGCCGCCATGGCCGCGGCCCGGATCGAGCGCTTGTCGAGCGCGGTCAGGCGCCAGTCGAGAACCGGGCGCCGCAGGCCCAGGAGGTCGGTCTCCTCGGAGAGCGTGATACGGCTGTCCGGGTTGGGCGCCTGCTCGGCCTCGATACCGAGAAAGATCTCCTGCGGCGGATAAACCGGCTCACGCCCTTCGACCACGCGCCGGTAGGTCTGCGTCGCCACCTCGTCCAGATCGCCCATGATGCTGACGATCGAGGCGCCGAGGTCCTCCGGCCATTCGCCGGCCTTGAACGAGCGCCAGATGTCCTGTGCCAGCGCGACGCCCGAGGTGGGATCGGGTTCGTAGCCGGTCCAGATGCCGCCGTTCAGAACCTGCTCCCGGCGCTGCATGGCCTCGCTGGTGCAGAGCCCGGCCCAGACCCGCGTGCCTTCGTAGCTGTGTTTGAGATACTGCGTGAGGAACTGCAGCGGATCGGCGGCCGCGACCGTGCCGCAGTTGACGACCAGGTGGTCCATGAAGAAGCGCCCGACCAGGTCGTGGCGGTTGCCGAGGCCGGCCGGCTCAACCTTGTTCGACAGCAACAGCAGCCGCGCGTTCTCGATGCCGCCGCAGGCCAATACGTAGAGCCTTGCCTTGACCGTTCCGCTACGGCCGTCGAGGCTGCGCAGATCGAGCTTCTCGATGGTCGAGGCCTCTGCGTTCGACTGGATGTTGACCACGTTGGCGTTGAGCAGCAGGCGCAGGTTCTCGGCCGACTCCAGCTCCTCGCGATAGACCTCGCCGAAGCGGAACTCGTCGCTGAGCTGCCAGAAGCGCGTGACGATCTTCTCCTGGTCGACCGCCGGTGCCTCCAGCCCCAGCTTCTCCCAGAGGCTGTCGTCGTAGAGGAAGGACCCAATGTTCGTTTGAGTAGGTGGCTCGTCTCGCGGTGTGTATTCCGAGGATTGCGCCGGATGGGCCGGTGCCGAGCCTCAACCACAGGAGACGAGCCGTGAACCAGAATACGCTTTTTGTCG
>Ga0209458_1000214_pt1 | contig 27126 bp, 24 predicted proteins | sample WorMetLIZAISLAND_FD_187411 | JGI IMG/M metagenome (GOLD analysis project Ga0209458, IMG submission 187411) | Marine gutless worms symbiont microbial communities from Max Planck institute for Marine Microbiology, Germany - Inanidrilus manae... ...
CATCCGTGGACAAGCCACGGACTGAAAGTGAAGGGACTTAAAGTCCATAGTTTCAACTATGATGCGCTTCGCGCACTAAAGTTATTGAAGCAATGAACGCGAATCAACGCAAATCGGTCGCAATTGGCTCGTCGTCAGCGACGGCTCTTCATCGCATTAGGTTTATTTGCGTTGATTTGCGGCTAATTTTTCCGTGATGATCCACTCGCTACCGCTCTCCCCGCGAGCGCATCGACAAAACCGCGAGGAAATCCATGCACTTCATCGATCTTCAGGCCCAGTACCGCCAGCTCAGGGAACGGATCGACGCCCGCATCCAACGGGTGTTGGACCACGGGCGCTACATCCTGGGCCCCGAGGTCGCGGAGCTCGAGGAGCGGCTGGCTGACTACGTCGGTGTCAGGCACTGCATCGGCATTTCCAGCGGAACCGATGCCCTATTGGTGTCCATGATGGCTCTGGGCATCGGACCGGGAGATGAAGTCGTCACCACACCCTTCACCTTCATCGCCACCGGCGAAATGATCGCCCTGCTCGGCGCGCGGCCGGTCTTCGTGGACATCGATCCGCGCATCTACAACATCGACCCGGACCTGATCGAGGCGGCCATCACGCCGCACACCCGCGCCATCGTACCGGTCAGTCTGTACGGTCAATGCGCCGAGATGGATGCGATCAATGCCGTCGCCCGGCGCCATGGGCTACCGGTGATCGAAGACGCCGCCCAGAGCTTCGGCGCCACCTATCGGGGCCGGCACTCCTGCGCCCTGTCCACCATCGGGTGCACGAGCTTCTTCCCCTCCAAGCCGTTGGGCTGCTATGGCGATGGGGGGGCCTGTTTTACGGACGATGAGACCCTTGCCGTCAAGATTCGTCAGCTCTCGGCGCACGGACAGAACCACCGCTATCATCATCCCCTGATCGGCATCAATGGGCGGTTGGACACGCTCCAAGCGGCGGTGTTGCTCGCAAAATTGGAGGTATTTCCGCAGGAAGTCGCGGCGCGGGAGCGGATCGGAAGGCGCTATACGGATCGCCTCGCCGACAGCGTTCAGGTCCCCTATGTGGAATCCTATAACAGGAGCGTCTACGCCCAGTACACGATCCGGGTCCAAGCCCGTGATGAGCTGGCCGAAAGGCTGAGGGAGGCCAGTATTCCCACCGCCGTGCACTATCCGGTCCCGCTGACGAGCCAACCGGCCCTCAGCGACCCGAACGCCCAGGTGCCGAACGCGACTGCGGCCGCCGGGCGGGTGCTCAGTCTTCCCATGTCGCCCTGGCTGACCGAATCCGATCAGGATGCGGTGATCGAACAGGTTCGAACCGCGCAACTTGACAGGTTTTCAGCGCAAGACTAATCTGACAGAAAAACTGTCACTAGTGAGCAATCGCAACATGAAATCCTTTAGCTATACGGAGACACGGGACCGCCTGAAATATCTGATGGATCAGGTCAACGAGGAGCCCCTTTGTATATCCAGCGCCGCAACGGCGGAGGGGCGATCCTGATGGCGGAGTCCGATTACGCCGGGCTCCAGGAAACCCTTTACCTGCTCGGAAACCCAGTCAATGCAGAGCGGCTCCTGGCGGCCCGGCGCAGGAGTCGAGAGGACGGGATACCCTGGGAGGATGCGAAAGAGCGGCTTGGCCTGTGAGACAGCTGATCCTGGACCCCCAAGCACCGGAAGACCTGCAATGGTGGACGAGAACCGATAAGCGCGTCGCACTGAAGATTCTGCAGCTGTTGGAGGAAAGCGTACGGAACCCCTTCGCAGGCAAAGGCAAGCCGGAGGCCTTGAAATTCGATCTTTCCGGGTGCTGGTCGCGCCGTATCGACCTGGCGCATCGTCTCGTTTATGAGGTCACCGACAGCAACATCCGCGTACTGTCTTATCGGTTTCACTATCGGTGACCCCGGTGCGGACAGCAATCCTGAATGATTTGGCGCGGTTTGGGGGGGACCGGACGTGTTGGGTTACGGCGCGTTCAAGGGTGTTTGTGTCCTTCAGGGTCGGGCAGCGCGCCTAACCCAACCTACATCAAAGCGAGGTCCGCGCGAGCCAGCAACACGGCAGGAATCGGAGCGCCGCCATCCTGGCGGCCTTGATTCGCCGGCAGGATGCCGGCGCTCCGGATAGATTGCGTCAAGACGCCGGCATGACCCAAGCAGACGATCAGCGAGCCTTGGTGCGTCGAACGCAATACCTCAATCTTTTCCCTCCGGACAACGCCGAATAATTCAGATCGCTGAAATTTAAGGTGACAACCCGCTTGACGAACAGTGCGCCCAGGGGCAGCGAGATGAGCAACTTCCTCAATGCTCCCAAATGCCCTCCCACCAGGCTCCCTTGTCACCCTTGGATCCAGCGTTGGTTGCAGACCGCCGCGGCAGCTTCATCCGGGCGCGGATGTCCTTGATATCCCAGCCGGTCAAGCGGGCAAGATTGTGGGCCTCCTCCTTCAGACGCTCCGGCAGCGTCTCGTTGAAATAGCGCTTGGCCGCCTCGCAATCGACATCGCCTCGCCAGGGGTGGCGGATCACATAACGCCCCTGGAAATTATCGCGGTTGCCGGTCACCTGAAACCGCAGGTCCTTCGGGAAACGGGCGCGGTCATAACGCAGATGGAGACGGGTGATATAGACACCCTTCGCCCCCGGCACCGGAGGCGCGATGCGCGGGGCCGGTCGAGACCTCGGAGCCGGACGGCGGTCATCGAGCCAGAAGACGCCCAGCTCCCGTAATTCCTGATTGCTCAGGGGATCGGCGGCGCAGGGATCGCACCAGTTCATGTCCCAGGCGTATTCGAGAAAGACCGTGCGGCCGCCTTCCTTGGCGACTTGGGTGCGGAATAGGTCGCGGTAAAAATCGGCGAACTTACCCTCTTCCTTGATATAGATGGGGATGTCGATGTCCGCCGGTAGCTTGACGGTACGGTAGTTGGTGGTCTCCACCCGCCCCTTGCGGGTCAAGGCATAGATGAACAACTCCTGTGGCCCTCTGGCATTGACGGTGCCGAGCCGGATCGGCAACATGAATCTGCGATGGCTATAGGCGATCTGCAGTGGTCTCAGATAGCTGTATTTCCCTTTGCGGTAGCTCTCCAGATTGATCTTGGCCACGAAGAATTTCATGCCCTGTTTCAAATAGCTGCCGACCACCGGCCGCGCGCCCGGGGGCAGCTTGTAACCATTCTCCGTGAGCCAGGTGACGAGGCCGTTGCTCTCCTTGGCCGAGAGGATCAGGATGTCGTATTCACCGACCTGGTATTCGGCCTCGATGGTGACGCCGAGACTCTTCGCGCGTTGGCGGGCAACCTTGGCCTTTGCCATCGGGGCGGCGACCATCGCGGCGGGTGCGGCCATCTCGTAGCGCAGGCAAGGGTCCTCATCGAAATACTCCACCAGCCGGGGCGCCGAATAGGCGTCCAGATGCTCCAGGATCGCCTTCTCCGTCACATGGATCTGCCTTTTCCGCAACACCTTGGGCACCGGTACCACCATCGCAAACTCATCCACATCGCCTTGGAAATCGTTCGCCATAGTGATGACGTTCTTGTCACCGTCACGCACCATCACCACCTGGGATGCGCGGTTGAAGAGCTTGGTGTCCGCCTTGGCGACATAGAAGCCGCAGAAGGCGGAGGCGAGGTTCGGCGCCGTCAAGAGACACAGCAGTAGCCAATGGATCGGTTTCATGTTCATGAATGACTCCCGGTGCCGGGCCAGACAAAGGCCCGGCCCGGTAGGTGTTGGTTGATCAGCAAGGTCAGTGGTGAAGAGAGAATCAGGGCATAGAGAAAGGCGTGCGGGATAAAAAACAGATACTGCAGCGTCCAGCCGAGCAGCGCAACCCAGGTACCATAGAGGAGGCAACCGGCCATCGACGCGGGTGTGGTCTTGGGATCCGACAGCATGAAGAAGGCAAAGATCAGCAAGGCGCCGTTCTGCAGCTGGTGCAGGGGGATCTGCCAAGGGTCGCCGAGCCAGGCGGCGTACCCGAAGAGCGCGAGCGCATGGACGGCGCCGAACGCGAGGGTCGTCGCCATGCGGGTCGGGCCGATCAGTAGGATCAGGCCACCACCTGCCGCCAACAGCAGCAACCAGATATCGCGGCCCCACTGACCCGGCGTGACCCAGGCCACGTCGCCGATCAGGATCACTACCACGATACCCAGGGCCGAAGGATTGAACAGGTGACGGCGGCGCACCGTCACCAGAAACTTGCTCGCAATCGCAATCAGAACCGCAAGCAGCAGCCAGCCGAGCGCGTTCGAGCGCAGCAGCAGCAGGATCGACAGGGCGCTGTTGCCCGCGCTGAGAAGATTAGCCGGCAGGTGATAGCGGCGGGTGAAAAGGAGCTGCAGCAATCCGGCGAGCGCCACCACCGCGACGATACGCGCCGGCGAGATCTCGAATTGGAGCTGCAGGATGCCGAGCAACAATAAGGCAATCTGCACCGCCAGCTGATAGTAGCGCGGGTCCATGTGCAATGATTTGATCCTAGTACGGATGCTCTCAACGACCGGTAACATTGAACCCGCACGACTCCACTCAGTCCACGACCGGGAGATTTATCCGCAAATCAACGCAAATGCACGCAAATGGATCAAGAGCCATTGATGAAAACCGTATTTTTCGAGGTGCTCGATAGCGAATCGATTGCAGTCGATTTGCGTCTATTGGCGTTCATTGCTTCAATAACTTTAGTGCGCGAAGCGCATCATAGTTGAAACTATGGACTTCTTTAAGTCCCTTCACTTTCAGTCCGTGGCTTGTCCACGGATGAGGACTTTAGTCCTCCAGACTATGGACTTTCAGTCCATAGTGGTTGATTGCGGCAAAAAATAATTTCTCTATAGAAAAATCAGTTTCGTTGAAGTCGAGCAAATTGTCGGTGGGCACAGCCCACCCTACTTTGCGGTTCAAAATGGCTCAAAGAGAACCCGAACGCCAACGGTTCGCCACCCGATGGACCAGCTCCATCGGCACGAACTCCTGTTCCAGACGTCCCTGCTCCCAGTCGTAGAGGTCCCGATATAGGGCCTGCTCCTGGGTATCGAGTCCGGTAGGCGGTTGGGGATCTGCCCTGACCGGCTCGACGACGGCATGTTCCAGCGCGAGCGCCGAGAAGGTGGCAGCGTCCATCATCAGGGCCTTGAGATGCGGCCGCTGCAGGCGGGCCTTCGCCAACATGCTCAGGCCCCAGGTATCGAGATCGCCCCAGTACGCCAAGGCCCGATCATCCAGCCAAGGGGCCTGCAGCCAGCTCAGGTTTAGCCCGGCGCCCAGGACGGCGATGGTCCTCGGCAACGGCGGCAACTGGTAGAGGGAACGCTCGTTCTCGACCGCTATCAGGTGGCTGCCGGGCAGATCGGATCGGCACAGCTCGCTGCTACGCAGTCGCAGCTGCTCGAACGGCAACAGGTCCGGCTCCAGGGGCGCCACCAGCAGCCAATGCTCGCCCTCGTCGAGCGCCCCGAGAAAGCCTTCCAGCCCCTGTTCCGCGACGGCGGGGCCGAAGCGCAGCTCCAGCAGTCGGGTCAGGAGGGGGCGATTGCGTTCGAAGAATTTGCTGTCGCAGCCGGCGATCGATAGGGCCCGCAGCGGGCGTCAGTCGATCGGCCACGACGCAGACCCGGATGGTCTCCTCCGCCCCCCGTGCCAACAGTTGCTGACGTTGCTGGACGATGAGCGGATGGAATTGGGGATCGACCGCGGCGATGACACTGAATAAAAGACGGTATTCCCGACGAATGTCGGCATCGGCCATGGCCTCGACCCATTGTTCCAGCGAGTGCAGTACCCAGCTGACCGGGAGCTCGACGGCAGCAGCCAGGCTTTGGTAGCTCACCGCCTCCCAACGCACCTCGCCTATCTTCACCCCACGCCAGCGTTCGATGTGGGCCCGCACCGCGGCGATGTCACCGGCCACGAGGGCCGGCGCCGGCTTGCCGATGGGCAGGGTCAAGGGCCATTGGTCCTTCCTCAACAGCCGTCGGCGGCGGGTGCCGCCGTTGCGCCACTGGCCCCGGAGCTTGTCGCGCAAGGCGTCAGGCGTCCTCATCGGTTAGCGCAATCCTAAATGATTTGGCGTTGTCTGGAGGATTTGGCGTGTTGTGTTTCGACGGCCAAGCCAGTGCTTGCGTCTCAACGCAACCTACGCCGATATTACCTCCCGTGCTGCCTGTTCGCGCGGGGAAACGCCTCGGGGGGCACGGCGTCCCTGCAAGCAAACAAGGAACGCGGCGTAACGCAACACGACGCTAAATGTCAACAGGACCGAGTAAATGTCGGACACGCCGCCCCCTGACGGCATTACCCAACACACTGACAGGAAGCTGGCGACCGGTAGCCGGCAGCTGCGCTCACCGCCCATCTGCACGGCTACCCTTTGCGTCTTTGCGGTTTAAATATGCCTTTGTAGTTCAATCAGTTATTGCCCATGGCCGCGATTCGGGCCAGGTCCTGGGCCTCGAAATCGAGGCCGAACTCCAGGCCGGGGTTGAGCGTGATGCCGTAACCGATGCCCAGTTTCTCCAGGATCTAGGTGAACTCGACGACCAAGCCGCCGCCATAGCCGGGGTAGTCCTTCACGAAGACCTTGGCGCGCTCGGGATTCGTGAACAACACCAGCACCTCTGCGCCGTCCTCGGTCCGGATCTTGAGCGGTTGGGCCTTGGTGTCGGCTGCAAAGCCGCCGATCTGGTACCGCTCGTAAATGGGCATGAAGACCTCGGAGCCGAGCAAGGTCCGGAGCAAGGACTCCGGCGGAATTCGATTCTCCTGCGCGGCCATAAGCTGGTGTCCCAGGTCGTTTTGGGGTTGGAAATCGGTGGTCACGTGGTTGCTCCTGGAATCAGCGTTGCTTGGGGAAGCCTGGGGAGTATCGCGGCCGTTTAGTATATGAAAACAATCGGTTAGAGTTAAATGTCAACACCCCCTAGACGCCTTACGCCGCCCTATTCAGGGGCTCGATCCGGGCTTGAATATCCTCGCCGGTCCGTTGCCGGGCCAAGTTCAGATCATAGCCGGTTTGCAGATTCATCTAGAATTGCGCCGATGTACCGAAATAACGCCCTAGCCGTAGTGCCGTATCGGCGCTAATACCACGCTGGCCGTGCACGATCTCGTCGATGCGGCGTGGCGAAACATGGATGGACTCGGCTAAGAAGCCGTCTGGTTAAAAGCAGTCCTGAATTATTTGGCGCTGTTTGGGGGATTTGGCGTGTTGCGTTCGACGCATAACGGTTTGTCGATCTACTTCGATGTTCGTGCCAGCGTCTTAACGCAACCTACACCTGTTCCATATTCGTCCAGATATTCGGCGAGATGCTTACCGGGGTGGCTATGGGGGATATCGATATTCATCTTCCACCCTCAGTGATAATCGACGATTCACCCCGCCAACTGCTCCATCCGGATCCGCACCACCTTGCCCGTCACGGACTCTAGATCCTCGATGCGGGCGAGGGCCCGGTTCATGCGGCCTTCACGGACCCGATGACTGAGCATGATCAGGGGCACATGGGTGTCGCCTGCCTGCGGCTCCTTCTGCTGGATGGCCTCGATGCTGATGCCCTCTTCCCCCAGGATGCCGGCGATGCGGGCCATGACACCTGGCTGATCCAGGGCGATGACGCGCAGATAGTAGGCAGTCTCGACCTGTTCCATGGCCAACACGGGCATGTCCGAGAGCTCGTCAGGCTGGAAGGCGAGATGAGGGACCCGGTTGTCGCGATCAGTGGTGAGCGCACGGGTCACATCGACCACATCCGCCACCACCGCGGAGGCCGTAGGCATGGCGCCGGCTCCGGCCCCACAGTAGAGGGTGGGTCCTACCGCATCGCCTTTGATGAGAACGGCGTTCATGACGCCGTTTACGTTGGTGATCAAGCGCCGGTGGGGGATGAGCGTGGGGTGGACCCGCATCTCAATGCCCTGGTCGGTCTTGCGTGCGATACCCAGGTGCTTTATGGCATAGCCCAGGTCCGCTGCGTGGGCGACGTCCTGGGTCTCGAGCCCGGAGATGCCCTCGGTATAGGTCCAGTCGAACTGCAACGGGATCCCGAAGGCCAGTGACCCCAGGATAGTGAGCTTGTGGGCGGCATCGATGCCCTCCACGTCGAACGTCGGATCCGCCTCCGCATACCCCAGGGTCTGGGCCTCGGCGAGCACAGCGCCGAAATCCCGGTTCCGGTCCCGCATCTCGGTAAGGATATAGTTACCGGTGCCGTTGATGATACCGGCGATCCATTCGATGTGATTGGCCGCCAGCCCCTCGCGCAGGGCCTTGATGATGGGGATACCGCCGGCCACGGCGGCCTCGAAGGCTACCATCACGCCCCGCTCGCGCGCAGCGGCGAAGATCTCGTTGCCGTACAGGGCGATCAGGGCCTTGTTGGCGGTGACCACATGCTTGCCGTTCTCGATAGCCCTGAGCACCAGCTCCTTGGCCGGCGAGTAGCCCCCGATGAGCTCGATGACGATCTCGATGGCGGGATCTTCCACTACGGCCAAGGCGTCTTCCGAGATGCGTCCGATCCGGTCCAGACCACTGATGCATTGGGGGTCGTAACTATGGGCTGCGGCATGGGCTATGCGGATCCCCCGCCCGGCCCGGCGGGCGATTTCCCGCGCGTTGCCGGTAAGCACGCTTACCGTGCCGCCACCAACGGTACCCATTCCCAACAAACCGATGTTCACCGGTTCCATGCGTCTTTACCTCCTCTCGTTCCGGGTAGTGCCGAGCATCGACTAGCATAACCGGATGACCAGCGCAGCTGGGCGTTCCGAGTGAATGCGCATGTTAGTTTTTGGAATTTTAGAATAGAAAAATATTCTCATTTTCATAGTCATTTTTTGCACCAACAATATTTATTTGAGATTGCTTGATAGAATCAAAAAATGATTTTTTTATTTGGTCAGTCTTTGCTCTTCAAAAGCAAATATAGTTCCCTTTTAATAGCCTCTGGTGATTTACCTGAGGACTTAGAAACAACGGTGGTGTTATAGTTTTGTTGTTACCGGGTACGGGGAACCCGGCAAGACTCTCTACATGGGATGTTTCGAGGCGTCCTATATTCGGAAACAACAAAACTACAACACTACCGAAACAACATCTGATTCTCAAAGTATAACATCAAGCTAAGCGGCCGAAGGTCCGCCTGAGCTTTTTGTTAGGCGATCACTATCCAGGTACAAAGTATCCGGACATAAATCCAGTCCATTTTCCCACTGTATACTGCCTAAAAATGGCCTTACAGAGTTAAATACCCCGCGATCCTTTAATTGAGAAAAAATACCGTTATTTAAATAGGGTGATACATCAAATACCCCTTTTCTCCATTATCAAAGACCAATGATAACGCATAGTCATCATTGGTGTGTGCTTTTTTAACCCTCGGATTCATGAAAGCACCTCATCTTAGCGGTTATCCAGCTTCGCAAGCAGATCTTGGAAATGTAAACCGTTTCCTTTCCCGGCAAATGCATTTACCAACAACGAAGAAATCCTGTTAATCCTGTACTATTGGAAGAAAGCACGAACCACCAGGAATTGCTCATATGTTGAATTCTTCTTGGACTTTATCTTACGGATTCAGGATATATCTCAATGGCCGCGGGCATCGCGTCGCAGCATATCGCGGATGCCGCGGACGGCCTGGCGGGTACGATGCTCGTTCTCGATCAGGCCGAAGCGCACATGGTCATCCCCATACTTGCCGAAACCGATCCCCGGCGAGACCGCGACCTTGGCCTCCCGCAGCAGCTTCTTGGAGAACTCCAGCGAGCCCAGCTCCCGGTAAGGCTCGGGGATTGGCGCCCACACAAACATGGTGGCCTTGGGTTTCTCGATCCGCCAACCCGCTGCCGCGAGCCCGTCACACAATACATCTCGGCGGCGTTGGTAGCGATCGCGGATCTCGGCCACACAGTCCTGGGGGCCCTCCAAGGCGGTGATGGCGGCCACCTGGATCGGCGTGAAGGTCCCATAATCCAGGTAAGACTTGATCCGCGCCAGGGCGGCGACCAGCTCCCGGTTGCCGCACATGAAGCCGATCCGCCAGCCGGGCATGTTGTAGCTCTTCGAGAGCGAGAAGGACTCTACCGCGACTTTCTCGGCACCCGCTACCTGGAGGATCGAGGGGGCCCGATAGCCGTCGAAGACGATGTCCGCATAGGCCAGGTCATGGACCACCCAGATACCGTGCTCGCGGGCGACGGCGACGACCTCCTCGAAATAGTCGAGATCCACACAACGGGTGGTGGGATTGCTCGGGAAATTGAGGACCAGCAGCTTCGGCTTGGGCCAGGAGTCCTGGATGGCCTTGCGTAGTTCGTCGAAGAAGCTCACTCCCGGTATCATGGGAACGTGTCGCACATCCGCCCCGGAGATGATGAAACCATAGGGGTGGATGGGATAGGCGGGATTGGGCACCAGCACCGTGTCGCCGGCCTCCATAGTCGCCAGGGCGAGGTGGGCCAACCCCTCCTTGGAGCCGATGGTCACGATCGCCTGGGTGTCCATGTCCAATTGCACGCCGTAGCGCTCGCGGTACCAGCTGCAGATGGCGCGGCGCAGACGCGGGATGCCGCGCGAGACCGAGTAGCGATGCGTATCCCTGCGCTGGGAGACCTCCACCAGCTTGTCCACGATATGTGACGGCGTGGGCTGATCCGGGTTCCCCATGCCGAAATCGATGATGTCCTCCCCCCGCGTGCGCGCCTCCGCCTTCAGCTGATCGACGATGCTGAAGACATAGGGCGGCAGACGCTTGATGCTGCGGAACTCGTGATGGGGCACGACGCTGGACTCCTGGCAGGAAACGGCACACTCAAACAAGGAAGAGTGTACCGCTACGGATGCAGGTTTCAAACATACCTGTTGCCCGACCTACGCCCAAGGCAAGGTCGGTCAATCCTGTCGGTCGACTTCACCCCAACCGCCGCCACCCGGCGTTTCGACCCGGAGGCGGTCTCCAACGGCTACCTCCAGGGCGACCTTTTCCGGCAGCTCGCGGTCGTTGAGTAGATTCCGACCCGGTCGTCCCGGCTCGCCGCCGGCGATCCCCCAGGGGGCATGGCGGCGGCGCTCCGTAATCAGGGAGACAGCGGCGGGGGAGAGAAATTCCAGCTCCCGCACCAGTCCGTCGCCGCCGGCCCGCTGCCCCGGTCCGCCGGACCCGCGGTGCAGAGCGTATCTTGTGACGCGCAGGGGAAAGCGGGTCTCCAGCACCTCGATGGAGGTGTTCAGGGTGTTGGTCATATGGGTCTGGACCCCCGAGTGTCCGCCGCCCATTGCCCCTGCCCCCATGCCACCGCCGATGGTTTCATAATAGTCCCAAGCGGCACCGCCCATAGCCAGGTTGTTCATACTGCCGTGACTGGCCGCCGGGATGCGCTCGGGAACCGCCTGGGCCAGCGCCCCCATAACCACGTCCACGATGCGGCTGCTGGTCTCCACATTGCCCGCCGCCACCGCGGCCGGGTAGCGGGCGTTGAGCAGACAACCGTCGGGGGCCGTCAGACTTACCGGCCGCAGGCTGCCGGCACAGGCGGGCGTCTGGGCCGGCATGAGGCAGCGGAATACATAGAAGACGGCCGCCGCGGCGACCGCCAACGGACAGTTGATGTTGCCCGACACCTGCCCCGCCGTGCCCGTGAAGTCGACCTGAGCGGTTCCGTCCCGCATCCGAACCCGGACCCGAATCCGGATATCCCGGTTTCCCTGACCATCGTCGTCCATCAGGTCCTCGAAGTCATAGATGCCGTCCGGAATGGTCTCGAGGGCCCCTCCGGCCAGGCGTTCGCCATAGTCGTTCAAGGCCGCCAGGTCGTTTTGGAATATCTCGGGTCCACGCTGGGCAACGAGCTCGCCGAGCCGGGCCAGGCCGGCCCGATTAGCGCTGATCTGGGCGCGGAAATCACCCTCGGCATCCGCCGGGTTACGGGTGTTGCCGGTGATGGACGCCAGTAGTTGCCCATCGAGGGAACCGCGCCGCATCAGGTGCACGGGCGCGATGATCTGCCCCTCTTCATGGATCGAGCGGGAGATGGGCATGGAGCCGGGTGCGCGTGCGCCGATGTCCGCGTGATGGGCCCGATTCACCACGAAGGCAACGAGCCGGCGACCGACGAACAGCGGCGCGATGACGGTCACGTCCGGCAGGTGGGTCCCACCCAGGAAGGGATCGTTGAGGATCACCATATCGCCCTCATCCCACTGCATGGCGGCGACCACGGAGGCCATGGCAAAGGCCATGCTGCCCAGATGGACGGGGATGTGGGCGGCCTGGGCGCAGAGCTCGCCGGCGCGATCGAATACGGCACAGGAGAAATCGAGCCGGTCGCGGATGTTGGGGGAGAAGGCGGCGTTGCGCAGCACCACCCCCATCTCGTCACAGACCGCCTCCAGGCGGCTGGAAAAGATGCTGAGCTCTATGGGATCCAATGCCGGGGAAGCCAGGGATTGCCTCCGATCCTATTTAAGAAGCTGTCTGGCTAAACGTGTATCGGCTGCAAATGTCCCAAACTGGTCCCTTTTTCCGCTCTTTCTCGTTAAATAGGCCTACTATTCGCCTCGAAAGCGCGAAAAAATGCCCTCAGTTTGGATCATTTTCGCTACGGTCCATTTTAACCAGACAGCTTCTAAGGTTTCACGACAAATCGTTCAGGACTGCACCGATGACCAGCAAAGAGCCGGGGAGTTTTTTCCAAATAGTACAGGATTAACAGGATTTCCAGGATATTTGTATCTAAAACGTAAGAATCCTGTAAATCCTGTCCTATTTAGGGTTTTGCGACAAAATCAACCGAAGATATCGGCGGTAATGTTCTTGAACCAGCTGTGGGCGTACTGCACTTCGCGCCGCCGGGCCTCGGGGGAGGCATCCATGGGGGTCAGGCCACCGGCGCCCTCGACCCCGGCGATGGTCTTGCCGTCTGCGCTGAGCCGGTAGACCGCGGCCACCGAGACGGCCCAGTCCTTGCCGATGATGGAGTAGCAGGTATTGACGTAGGCGGGGGTTCCCGGCTCCTCGCCCTTGAGCATGGCGACTACCGCGGCCGCGCACACCTTGGCCTGGCTGTTGGCCGCGTAAGCGGATTTGGGCATCTTGGTGGCGATGCAGGCGTCGCCAACCACATGTACGCCTGGGTGTTTGGTGGACTCGAAGGTCTTCTTGTCCACCGGGCACCAGCCGCTCTCGTCCGTGAGATCCGAGACCTGGGCGATCTTGCCGGCCCGTTGCGGCGGAATGATGTTCAGGACGTCGGCCTTGATTTCGTCGCCAAAGCTGGTTTCCACCGTCATGCTGGCTGCATCCACCTTGACCACGGCCGCGTCCGGACCCGGCTGCCACTCGATCATGGACTGGTCGGTGCCGAAGCCATAGAGTTCTTTCCAGCCCTGGGTGAACAAGCCCTGCTTGGAGAACTTCTGCTTGGCGTCCAGGATCAGGACCTTGGATTTGGGCTTGTGCTGCCTGAAGTAGTGGGCCATCTGGCTGGCGCGCTCGTAGGGTCCGGGCGGACAGCGGAAGGGATTCGGGGGCGGGGCGATGACGACGGTGCCACCGTCGGGCATGGCTTCGAGCTGGGCGTACAGGAGTCTGGTCTGCTCACCGGCCTTCCAGGCGTGGGGCAGCTTGCGGCTGGCCGCTTCGCTATAGCCCTCGATCCGGTCGTAGAGCAGCTCGATACCGGGGGCGACGACGCAGCGGTCGAAGGCATAGTCCTTGCCGCCGGCCTTGACGGCCTTGGCGGCCGGATCGACTCGCTCGGCGGTCGCGTGAACCACCTTGATACCCATGGCCTTGAGCTTATCGTAGCCGAACTTGATGGTGTCGATGTCGCGGTCGCCGCCGAGCACCTCGTTGCTCATATAACAGGTGTGGTAGTGGGTGTTGGGCTCAATGACGGTGACATCCACCGAGGCATCCGCCAGCTTGATGTAACGGGCGGCGGTGGCACCACCGCTACCCCCGCCGACGACGACGACCTTCTTCTCAGCGGTGCCCAGGGCCAGGTGCGGAATGCCGACCACCCCAACAGCGGTAGCGGTCCCGGCGACCTTGACGAAATCGCGACGATTCATGTTCATGGGTGTTCTCCTCTTCTCTCACTGCTGGCTGGCGTAGAAGGCGTTGATGGCCGCCAGGCCCTTGTCACCCGCTTTCTCGATCAGTTTGTCGAGCCTTTTCTTCATCTTCTTGGGCATCTCACGGTGGCCGGCGCGGAAGTCGGCGATGGTGTTCTCCAGGTACGGGACCCATTGGCCGGCCAGCAGGGAGTATTCAGCGTCTTCGCCTGCGATCGGCTTGCCACCCTCTTCATGACACTTCTCGCAGTATTTATCGTGGAGCTTGGCGCCTTTCTTGGCTGCGGCCGCGTCGAATGTCTGTTTGGCCGGGACGAGCTTCCGGGCTGCGAAGTGGCCGGCCATCCGCTCGATCTCCTCATCCGTATAGCCCTTGGCGATGCGGCCCATGATGGTGCCGTAGGTATCGCCGCTTCGAAATGCCTGCATGGCCTCGACGAAGGCCGTCTTCTCCATCTGAGCAATACTGGGCGCGGCCGGGCCAGCACTGTTGCCGTTGGTGCCGTGGCAACCGTCGCAGGTGCCCGCGAGCATGTCTGCACTGGCGATGTCGCCGGCGGACCCGGCGTTCGAGAGCGCGAGCGCCAAGGCGCCAGTGGCCAAGGCCAGGTTCATTGTTTGTTTGGCCATGTCGTCTCCTTTGTATTTTTCCGGGTGGTCCGAGGGCACCCTGAAAACGTCAGTAGTGGCTGAGAGGCCGTCTAAAAACCTGAGTACCTGCCAACCGCTTGAACCTAAAGATTTCTCGCTGTGCTCGAAATGGCAAGGACGCCACTTGTGTCATCCCGAGGCGCAGCGAGGGATCGTTATGACTCTTTCTTAACTTTCAAAATCAATAGGTTGGTTTTTAGACAGCCTCTGAATTTCAAGTGGCGAAGTTTGCCTGCCCCTACCGCGTCATTCCGGCAGGGAATGCCGGAATCCAGGTGCCAGGGATGGCAAGAAGAGTGGGGGTCCGAATCATCAGGTCATATCCTGACCCGAGGCGCATCAATGTCCACCGTGCGCTGAAGCCTCGTCGCTTCCCTTTGCGGCGATGCGCTCCACGTCTTCCACTGAGAGACCGAGCAGTTCGGAAACTTCCGCGACCCCGAGCCGGCTCAACAGACGATGCACTACCTGTGCCTTGCCTTTTTCCTCACCCTCTTCCCGACCTTCTTCCCGACCTTTTTCCTCGCCACGTTCAAAGCCGATGGAGAAAGATGGCAGACGTTCGACATTGATTTCGGTCAGCATGTGTTCGGCCTCCTCAACTTGTGCTTGCAGATCCCGGTTCTCCGAGAGGACCTCCAACATAGTCATGTAGTCGCGGAATCTCCGCTCGTTGGCACCCAGCAATTCCCGCAGGCGGTGCACGATGTAGGTGACGACTTCTTGCGGCTTACGGTCGCCGAAGTCGCACAGCACGGCCAGTACCAAGGCATCGGGATTGTCCTGCGCCAGCAGGCCGGCACAGTCGACCTGATGCATGTCCACCAGCCCATAGTGGTAATCGAGCAGTTCCGGTTCCTCGATACCTGTCGGCATGGTCAAGCGGTCGGATCCGATGTAGATCAGGAACTGGCGGATCGGTCCGGGGTGGCCGGCAAAGCGGATGTCGGTGTAGTAACGGAGCATCCGCAGCGGCATATTCCGAATGTTGTTGTTGGCGATCTCGATGTGCAACAGAAATTCTTCGCCGTCGGCTCCGCGCATCTGGGCAACCAAGTCTGCTCGGCGGTCTTCGACCCGCTGACGCTGGGTCTCCAGGAGCTCGACGGCTTCGGCTTCGATCCCGAGGAGGTGGCATGCCAGATCGGTGGTGAGCCGCTTCAGCATATCGCGGCTGATGATGTCTTTTGTGGTCATATGCGCGCTCGATGTCATCGGCGGTCGAGGGCATCTGTACTCGGGTTGCGGACCCACGCCGGGGTCTCAACCCAGACCTAAGATGTGGTAACCAGTATCCACGTACAGGATCTCACCCGTAATCCCGGAGGCCAGATCGGAGCAGAGAAAGGCCGCCGCGTTACCGACTTCCTCGATGGTCACATTACGCCGCAGGGGGGTGCGTTCCTCTACCTGCTTGAGCATGCCCCGGAAATCCGCGATCCCAGAGGCGGCCAGGGTGCGGATAGGACCGGCGGAGATGGCGTTGACCCGGATGCCTTCTGGACCTAAGGAGGCGGCCAGATAGCGGGCGTTTGCCTCCAGGCTCGCCTTGGCGAGGCCCATGACATTGTAGCTGGGCATGGCACGCACCGCCCCCAAATAGGTCATGGTCAGGAGGGCGCCGTTGCGGCCTTGCATCATCCCGCGTCCGGCCTTGGCCAGGGCGGCGAAGCTATAAACGCTGATGTCGTGGGTGATGGCGAAGCCCTCACGGGTGACGGCGTCGATATAGTCGCCTTCCAGCTGCTCCCGGGGGGCGAAGCCGATCGAATGCACGATGGCATCGAGTCCATCCCAATGGCCGGATAGCTCCCGGAAGACGGCCGTTATCTGGTCGTCACTGGTGACATCCAAGGGTAGCACAAGCTCCGATTCGCACTCGGCGGCTAGGTCCTCGACCCGGGATTTGAGCTTCTCGGTTTGGTAGGTCAGGGCGATCTCGGCCCCCTCCCGGTGCATGGCCCGCGCCACGCCGTAGGCGATGGAGCGGTTGCTGGCGACGCCGGTGATGAGGACCCGTTTATCTGGTAAGAAACCCATGGTATTTCGATCCTAATCTGTAGTAGCTGAATGGCTGACAAGGCCTATGCGGAGGTGCGATGGTTGGTGTTGGTATAGGCGATTTCTGGCAAATGATATACTGAACCAACTGTGGGCACCTGAAAAATCCACGGTGTTCACATGGGACAGAGAAGCTGTCTGGTTAAAAGCAATCCTGAATGATTTGGCGTTGTCCGGAGGATCTGACGTGTTGCGTTCGACGCACCAAGGCTCGTACGGCCAGGTCAGTGCCGGCGTCTTAACGCAACCTACACCCATATTATCGCTCGCGCTGCCTGCCCGCACGGATCTCGCCCTAAATGTAGGTTGGGTTAGGCGCGCTGTCCGATCCTGAAGCATAGTGATAGGGCCGAACGCGCCGTAACCCAACATGTCAGATCCCATAACCAACGCCAAATAACCCATGACCGCTCCGGACAGACACGGCGCCGAATGCGGCGTAACGCGACCTGTCCGGTCCCCCAAACAACGCCAAATCATTCAGGGTTGCTTCAAGCTAAGCGAAAGGGCAGGAGATCGGAGTGCGATCGGCGGTACGTCGGATAAGCTTGCTGTTGACCTGGCTGCCGGCCTTGCTGCTGACAAGTCTGCTGAGCGCCTGCGGCGATGCCCCTTGGAATCATCCCTATCCGCGCGACCAGGCGGGGGCCGATGTCCTCTACAGCGCCTTCTCCGAGCGTCCCAAGCACCTGGACCCGGCACGCTCCTACAGCTCGAACGAGTATGCCTTTATCGCCCAGATCTACGAGCCACCGCTACAGTATCACTTTCTGAAGCGGCCCTATGAGCTGGTGCCCCTCTCCGCCGCCCAGGTGCCGGTGCCGACCTACTGGAATGCGGAGGGCGAGCCGCTCCCGGCCACTGCGCCCGCAGAAGAGGTCGCCTCCAGCGAGTACCTGATCCGCATCCGGCCCGGGATCCGGTTTCAGCCCCATCCCGCCTTTGCCCAGGACCCGGCGGGGCGACAGCGTTACCTGGACCTGACGACCGCGGATCTGGCCGGGATCAACCGTCTGTCCGACTTCCCGTACCAGGATACCCGGGAGCTGACGGCGGAGGATTTCGTCTATCAGATCAAGCGCCTGGCCGTACCCTGGCTGCACTCGCCGATTGCCGGCGTGATGCAGGAGCACATCCAGGACTTCGCCGGCTTGGCCGAGCGCATCAAGCAGGCGGCGCCCGTGCCGATCCCAGGTAAAGGGCGGCCCTTTCTGGATCTGCGGCCCCTTCCCTTCGCCGGCGCCCAAGTGCTGGACAGATACAGCTACCGCATCCGCATCAAGGGCAAGTATCCTCAATTCGTCTACTGGCTCGCCATGCCCTTCTTCTCCCCCATCCCCTGGGAGGCGGACCGGTTCTACGCACAGCCTGGAATGACGCAGCGCAATATCAATCTGGACTGGTATCCGGTGGGCACCGGGGCCTTCTGGCTCCAGGAGAACAACCCCAACCTGCGCATGGTGTTGGCACGCAATCCCAACTTTCACGGCGAGACTTATCCCACTGAGGGCATGCGGTCAGACGCGGCAGCGGGGCTGTTGGCGGACGCCGGTCGGCCCTTACCCTTCATCGAGCGCGCCGTCTACAGCCTGGAGAAGGAGAACATCCCCTATTGGAACAAGTTTCTGCAGGGCTACTACGACAGCTCGGGGATCTCTTCCGATGCCTTCGATCAGGCGATCCAATTCAGCGGTCAGGGCGAGGCGGTCCTGACCGAACGCATGCGAGAAAAGGGGATCGGGCTGCTGACGGCGGTGGAGCCGTCCATCTTCTATATGGGCTTCAACATGCGCGATCCGGTGGTCGGCGGCGATTCGGAGCGCGCGCGTCTGCTGCGGCGGGCCGTCTCCATTGCGGTCGACTATGAGGAATACATCGCTATCTTCGCCAATGGCCGTGGGATCGTCGCCCAGGGGCCGATCCCGCCGGGTATCTTCGGATACCATGAAGGCGCGGCCGGGATCAATCCTTACGTCTACACCTGGCGGGACGGGCGGGCCGTGCGCCGCGGTCCGGACGAAGCGCAAGCTCTGCTGGCCCAGGCGGGCTATCCGCGCGGTCGGGACCCGGCGACGGGCCAGGCCCTGAGCCTGAACTATGAGGCCGTGGCCTCGGGGCCGGATGACAAGGCACGCCTGAGCTGGCTGCGCAAGCAGTTCAAGAAGCTGGGCATCCAGTTGGTGGTGCGGGCCACGGATTACAACCGCTTTCAGGAGAAGATGCGCAAGGGTACCGGGCAGATCTTCACCTGGGGCTGGAACGCCGACTACCCGGACCCGGAGAACTTTCTGTTCCTGCTCTACGGCCCCAACAGTAAGGTAGCGGGGGGCGGGGAGAATAGCTCCAACTACGCCAATCCGCGCTTCGACGCCCTGTTCGAGCGGATGAAGACCATGGACAACGGGACCGAGCGCCAGGCCCTGATCGATGAGATGATCGCTATCGCCCGGCGGGATGCCCCCTGGCTGTGGGGTTTTTACCCCAAGGCATTCAGCCTGCACCACGGCTGGGTGAGGAACCTCAAGCCCAACCTGATGGCCAACAATACCCTCAAATACCGCCGGGTCGATGCAGTGCAGCGCGAGCGTCTGCGTCGGGAGTGGAATCGGCCCGTGCTCTGGCCCCTGTGGTTGACGGCCGGCCTACTGGTGGCGGGGGCACTGCCGGCGGTCCGGAGCTTCCGCCGTCGCGAGCGTAGGAGTGCCCGACCTTCATGAGTGCTGGTAGTGGTTAAGATTTAAGTGGAAACCTGAATCCGTGAGATAAAATCCAAAAAGAATTGGCATATGAGCAATTATTGGTGGTTTGTGCTTTCTTCCAATGGTACAGGATTAACAGGATTTCTTTGTTGTTGGTAAATGTGCTTGCCGGGAAAAGAAGAATCGGGTTGCTGATCAACCACTATGGACTGAAAGTCCATAGTCTGGAGGACTAAAGTCCTCATCCGTGGACAAGCCACGGACTGAAAGTGAAGGGACTTAAAGTCCATAGTTTCAACTATGATGCGCTTCGCGCACTAAAGTTATTGAAGCAATGAATTTTGCTGTTATCCTGTTGTTCATGAGGGGATTGCTCTATGAATGGCTCATTTAGCTCACGGAACCAGGTAACCACTTAAAAATTTACCGCTACCATGAGTGCCTATATCATCCGGCGGCTGTTGTACGCCATCCCTATCCTGATCGGCGTGAACCTGATCACCTTCCTGCTGTTCTTCGTCGTCAACTCTCCCGACGACATGGCCCGCATGCAGCTGGGCGTGAAGCGGGTCACGCCGGAGGCGATCCAAACCTGGAAGCAGGAGCGCGGTTACGATCGACCCTTGCTCTTCAACCAGGAGGCCACGGGACTAGGCAAGGTTACGGATACCATCTTCTTCGCCAAATCGGTGCGGCTGTTCGCCTTCGACTTCGGCGCCTCGGACAACGGGCGAGACATCGGCTTCGACATCGGCCAGCGCATGTGGCCCAGTCTCGCCATTGCCGTCCCCGTGCTCCTGGTGGGCCTGCTGGTCAATATCAGCCTGGCCCTGTTCATCGTCTTCTTTCGCGCCACCTACATCGACTATGCGAGTGTGGTCCTGCTGGTAGCCATGATGTCCATCTCCGGGCTCTTCTACATCATCGGCGGTCAATATTTGCTCAGCAAGCTGTTCCATCTGGTGCCCATCTCCGGCTATGACACCGGACCGGCGGCCTGGAAGTTTCTGGTCCTGCCCGTCATCATCGGCGTCATCGGGGGCATCGGCACCGGCACGCGCTGGTATCGCACCCTGTTTCTGGAGGAGATCGGCAAGGACTATGTGCGCACCGCCCGAGCCAAGGGCTTGAGCGGGCGCCTGGTCCTGTTCCGGCACGTGCTCCGCAACGCCCTGATCCCGATCCTGACCGGCGTGGTGGTGGTGCTGCCCCTGCTGTTCATGGGCAGCCTGATCACCGAGTCCTTCTTCGGCATCCCTGGGCTCGGCAGCTACACCATCGACGCCATCAACAACCAGGACTTCGCCATCGTGCGGGCCATGGTGTTCTTGGGCTCGGTCCTCTACATTCTAGGGCTCTTGCTCACCGACCTCTCCTACGTCCTGGTGGACCCGCGGGTGCGGCTGGGTTGAGATTGCGGTCCGGAAGGTTCAGGGAACTACGAATCACGCGAATCCACGCAAAAATTGATTCGCGCTGATTCGCGTGATTCGTAGTTTTCCCGTCTTAAGGCCGGATAGCTGAATAGTTACATGATGAAATCGGATAAGTCGGATATGGCGAATTTCTGAAGCTCGAGGTGAAAATCGATGCAAATTGCCAACCCCATCTACGATGTCGTATTCAAGTATCTTTTGCAGAATAACGAGATCGCCATCCTGATCCTCTCGACCATCCTGGATGAGGAGATCATGGCGTTGGATTTTCTTCCCCAGGAAACCTCCGTGGTATTGGAAAATCGCTCGTTCTCCGTGTATCAGCTGGATTTTTCCGCCCGCATAAAAACCCGAAACGGCACGCTCAAACATGTCATCATCGAGATCCAAAAGGCCAAGTTCGCCGCCGACATCATGCGCTTTCGCCGTTATCTGGGGGAACAATACAAGCAAGGATACACGCTCGCAGGGAGCGGCAAGGTCCCAAAGGCCATCCCCATCATCAGCATCTATTTCCTGGGGTATCAGCTGGAGCATGTGAGTGTGCCGGTCATCAAGGTCCTCAGAAACTACTATGATGCCGCCACCGGCCAAGCAATCTCCGCGCGGGAGGAATTCATCGAGAGCCTGACCCACGACAGCTTCGTGATCCAGATTCCCTACCTGGGTCCGGAGCGCAAAACGGCGGGAGAACGACTCTTGGCCGTTTTCGACCAACACCTGAAAGTTTCAAGCGACGCGCATATCCTAAACATCGATGAGGATGCCTATCCGGAAGAATATCGGCCGGTAATCCGCTGGTTGAATCGGGCTATCACCGAACCGAAGATTAGACAGACCATGGATGTGGAGGATGATATTCTGGCGGAGCTGGAGGATATGGAACGGCAGCTCGCGGGCATGGAGAGAGCCCTCGAGGAAAAGGACAAGGCCCTCGAGGAAAAGAACAAGGCCCTTGAGGAAAAGAACAAGGCCCTTGAGGAAAAGAACAAGGCCCTTGAGGAGAGTGCCAGGGCCCTGGAAGAAAAGGACAGACTGATTGCGGAGCTACGATAATTGCGATGATATGGCTCGATTCCGATCCAACCCCTGGAGGGCCCTTGAACAATTCGGTTCATGGGGTCGTCTGGGTGACGCCACACGGAATCCGAATAAAATTGATTATTCAGAAAAATAATCCTGTCAATCCTGATCATCCTGTTAATCCTGTCCGATTAGCGGTTGGCACTCGAATTATGTCAACAGCCCCTAGCATCTGCCAATGGGGACACTGAGTTGCCTATCGTCCTACTGACCGATGTGCTCATCTACCTGCTGCTTGTGCTGGTGTTGGGGTTCGCCCTCTATGCCGCGCGCCACGAGCACCTGCGCGCATCCTGGCGGCGGGTCGGGCGCAGCCGGGTCGGGGTGTTGGCCTTGGTCGTTCTCGGTTTCTATGCCGTCATCGGTCTGTTGGACAGTGTGCATTTTCACCCTCGGGAGGAGAACTCGGCCACGCCGGATAGGACGGTGTACTCGCCGGAGATTCTGAGTCTGCTGGATCTGTGGCTGACGCCCTTGCGCGAGCATCAGGAGAAGACCTACTCCGCGCCCTTCGCGACCCATCTCTACGCCAAGGAGCGCCTGGAGCTGCCCGACGGCCGGGTGATCCGGGACTACCCGCGCCTGCAATGGGGCGGGCGTCACCTGGCCGATCCGCACCAAGACCGATTTCCCGATATCGCCTGGAACGCCCTGCGCGGCCTGCTCAGGGGCCTGACCTGTTGGTTACTGGTGGCCTGGCTGCTGCTGTGGCTCCGGGCGCGGCGCATGGGTGAGGGCTTGCGGCGGACCTGGGCGCTGGTTTGGGCAGGCCGCACCTCCGTCCCTTGGCGGGTGGCCCTGATGACCCTGGGCGTCATGCTGATACTAGGCTTTGTCGCCGGGGAACTGGCGGGCAAGTACCACATCCTGGGTACCGACAAGGTGGGGGAGGATGTCTTCTACCAAAGCCTCAAGGGCGTGCGTACGGGACTTATCATCGGCACCCTGACGACCCTGGTCATGTTGCCCGCGGCCATCCTGCTCGGCATCATGGCGGGCTATTTCCGGGGCCTGGCGGACGACATCATCCAATACCTCTACACCACTCTGAGCTCGATCCCCGGCGTGCTCCTGATCGCCACCGCCATCCTCATGCTCCAGATCTACATGAGCAATCACGAGCAGGACTTCGCCAGCCTGGTGGAGCGGGCGGATCTGCGGCTGCTGTTTCTGTGCATCATCCTGGGCGTGACCAGCTGGACGGGCCTGTGCCGGCTGCTGCGCGGGGAGTCCCTCAAGCTGCGTGAGATCGACTATGTGCAGGCGGCGGTCGCACTCGGCGTGAGTCATGCCACGGTCATCGGTCGCCACATCCTGCCCAATGTCCTACACATCGTGCTCATTACCCTGGTGCTCGACTTCAGTGGCCTAGTACTGGCCGAGGCGGTGCTGTCCTACATCAACATCGGCGTCGATCCCACCATGGACAGCTGGGGCAATATGATCAACGGCGCACGCCTAGAGCTGGCGCGGGAGCCGGTGGTCTGGTGGTCACTGACCGCGGCCTTCCTGTTTATGTTCACCCTGGTCCTGTTCGCCAACCTGTTCGCGGACGTGGTGCGTGATGCCTTTGATCCACGGCTGCGGGATGCCAGATAGCGGTGCGGCGTTATTTGGCGTTGCCTGAGCAGGCGTCGTGTTGGGTTACGGCGCGTTTGACGGTGTTTATGTTCTTCGAAATCGGACAGCGCGCCTAACCCAACCTACGGCGCTGAATGAAGACAAAGGACCACACTTCATCCGGCTCCAACACCGGCGTTTGCCCCGGATCAACGGGCACCGGCGTCGTTTCAAGGGGTGGCAGCTGCGCGGCTTTTTTTTAACCACGCCGCCAAAGTTTGGCGACATACCCCGTGGCTTCGTTCGATCCCACGCAGGCTTGGTCGTTCCTGATAAGCCTTGATAATGAGCTCTTTTTCTTCCTCCGTATAGCGCTCGCGGGGCTCAAGTACACCATAGGCGCCGCAGATTTTACAATGATACTGTGGGTTGCCGCATACATTGGTGCCGTTTTTGGTCAGCTCCGTGCTATGACATTTGCGGCACTTATGTACTTTAGTTTCAGTAATCATCACTCAAAACTCGCTGGTTGAATTTGTAGGCAGCACTCAACGTATTATGATGAGCTCCCCGCTGATCCTTTTTCCTCTTCGAGGGGATACCTTTACCATTTAAAAATTTACCACTACCCGTGCGGTTTTGCCGGGAAGACTCTCTCCCGGTGGAGCCTAATACCCCATTTCACCTTATTTTTCGCTCTCAGCGCGGCGAGAGGCGGCCAGATGCGAGGCGCGCGAGCGCAGGAATAGCCGGTCCTCTTTCAAGCTCGCGCAACAACGCAGATGGTCGCTCTCTCGTCGCGCCCGAAGGGAGCCTCCCAAAACGCGCCAAGGCAGTGTTACAGCGCTTGGCAAGAGAGGGAGCTATTCCCTGCGCGCTGTGTCTTGCCTTGACGCATTTGGAGGGGCTCTGAGAATGAAAAATAAGGTGAAATGGGGTGCTCGGACAGGCGAGCTAACGTCCCTTTGCATTCAGCATGGCGGCCAGACGTTTGGCCGGAACATACCCCGGCACCAGATCACCGCTCTCGAGCACAATGGCCGGCGTCCCGGAGACCCCGAGTTGCTTACCCAGCTCCAGGTGATCCTTGACCGGATTCTTACAGCTTCTGGTTTCCAGGGACTTACCCGCTTTGGCATCGGTCAGGGCCTGGCGGCGATCGTCCGCACACCAGACCGAGACCGATTTCCTGAAGGAATCGCTGTTGACACCCGCCCGCGGAAAGAAGAGGTAACGGACCCGGATACCTTCGGCACCATAGTCCGCGATCTGGCGGTGAAGCTTGCGGCAATATCCACAGTCGATGTCGGTAAACACGGTTATCGTATGCTTGTATTTATCGGGGGCGAAGATCACCATCCGATCCTCGCCGACCTTATCGATGGCCTGCTTACGGATCATGGCTCGACGCGGCTCGGTCAGGTCTTTCTGATTCGCCAAATCGATCAAACGTCCGTCAATCATGTACTCGCCGTCACCACTCACATAGATCACATCCGCACCCACGACGACCTCGAAGAGTCCCTTGATCGGTGTCTCCTTGATAGGGCCGATCTCATATCCGGGTGACAGCACCTTTCCGAGCCGCGCCTTGATCCTGGCATCGGCACCGGCGAGCAAGGGTAAGGCCGCCAGGGCCAGGATCACACCGGCGAAGAAAGCGATTCGATGGTTCCACATAGTTCATGCCCCCAGCTGAAAATTCGCTCGACCGGCCACGGCTGAAACAACCTGCCATTTGGTGAAGTGCTGTACGGTAGCCTAAGCAGGCTTCCAATTCCACCGTTAAAACCGGTATCGTTCAGGCGAATCGTTCAGGCCCGGGGATGATGACGGGCGTGGAGCTGCTTGAGCCTTTCGCGTGCCACATGGGTGTAGATCTGGGTGGTGGAGAGGTCGCTGTGGCCCAACAGCAGCTGTACTACCCGCAGGTCGGCCCCGTGATTGAGCAGATGGGTCGCAAAGGCGTGGCGGAGGGTATGCGGCGACAGAGGTTTACTGATACCTGCCGCCACGGCGTAACGCTTGATGAGCTGCCAGAAGGCCTGGCGCGTCATGCAATCGCTGCGGTGGGTGGGAAAGAGAAAATCGCACCGGCGTCCCCCTAACAGGTCCCGGCGCGGTCCCTGTAGGTAATCCTGCAGCCAGGACACCGCCTCCTCGCCTAGGGGCACCAGGCGTTCCTTGTCCCCCTTCCCCATTACCCGCAGGACGCCTTGGACCAAGCTCACTTGCTGGGGCGTCAACCCTACCAGCTCCGATACCCGCAGCCCGGTGGCATACAGGAGCTCCAACATAGTGCGGTCGCGGTGACCTCGGGGGTCGTCCGTATCCGGCGCCTTCAAAAGGACTTCTACTTCGGCCTCGGTGAGGGTCTTAGGCAGTGGTCGGCCCAGCTTCGGGGCCTCTATCCGGGCGCTGGGGTCCCCTTGAATCGTGCCCTGACGCAACAGGTGCTGGTAGAACTGGCGCAGACAGGAAAGTAGCCGGGCGGAGGAGCGAGGCTTACGGCCTCGACGGGAGAGCAGGGTCAGATAGTCCAGCAGATCGCTGCGCTGCGCTTGCGCCAAACCCCTCCCCCGCTCCTTGGAGAGCCAACCGGCGAAGGCCCGCAGGTCGGACTGGTAGGCGGCGAGGGTATTCGCGCTCAAGCCTCGCTCCATCCACAGGGCGTCGGCAAAACGCTCGATGAGACCCTGCTCGGCGTCTTCGATCACGAGGGGGATCGATGCACGGGAAGCGACCGCTTCGAGACCGGTGGCGTCGCCGGAGGCAGCGCCCCCTCATGCCGCAGGAGCCACCGTTTGACCGCGAGCTTACGACCGCTGGAATCACCGGCAAAGCCACCGAGGCCCTTGCCGGCAACGACGCGATGGCAGGGCACGACGATGGGACACGGGTTGGCGCGACAGGCCCCCCCGATAGCGCGAGCGCCGGTCCCGAGCTCCCGTGCCAGCTCGCCGTAAGTGACCGTACAGCCGGAGGGAATCTCCCGCAGTGCCTCCCAAACCCGGATTTGAAAGGCCGTTCCCTGCAGGTTCAAGGGCAGCCCGAAGGCGTGGTTTCCGTCCTCGAAATAGGCCATCAGCTGCTCCCGGACCACGGCCGGCGGCGCATCACTTGCTCTGGTTGTCCGGTCCGGCTCCAGATCCAAGCCGCGGAGGATGCCATCTTCCACCAGAATTCCGAGGGACCCCAGCGGTGTTTCGACGAACGCATTGACTATGCTCATGTTTTACCCACCTTCAATCACTAGTCACTGGCCGCCAGCTACCGGTTGTTGGCTAAGAGACTGCCTAGAAACTAACCCGTTGATTTAAAAGAAGGATTTCTCGCTGCGCTCGAAATGACAAACAATGGGTTAGTTTTTAGACAGGTCCCTAAGGGGAGCAAAGGTCATACCGGCATATCTTCATTGCTTCAATAACTTTAGTGCGCGAAGCGCATCATAGTTGAAACTATGGACTTTAAGTCCCTTCACTTTCAGTCCGTGGCTTGTCCACGGATGAGGACTTTAGTCCTCCAGACTATGGACTT
>Ga0209458_1000215_pt1 | contig 27110 bp, 21 predicted proteins | sample WorMetLIZAISLAND_FD_187411 | JGI IMG/M metagenome (GOLD analysis project Ga0209458, IMG submission 187411) | Marine gutless worms symbiont microbial communities from Max Planck institute for Marine Microbiology, Germany - Inanidrilus manae... ...
CCGAAACCCAAGGGCACTATGATGAAGCATCCGGTCAATCGCCGGAAATGACTTCGGAGACAACCCTGTCCCCGGCAATCGGAAAATGGAACGGTAGAGCTGGACTTCAAAGCCGGAATTAGACAACCTATTTTGACCAGCGCTCGGTTTAATAGGACTATTATCACTAAGAAATAGAAGCATCCCCAATACGGAAACGAGTCATTTTTAGCCGAGGCGAACTCAAGGCCGATTCTGGAATGCAACTAATGCGGCTTAAAGTTGCCAAAGGGGAACGCGGCGAGTATTCGCCATCACGATATCGCAGTGATTGACTGGCGTTTCGCATGGGGATATTGGTGGGCCCGGCTGGACTCGAACCAGCAACCAGACCGTTATGAGCGGCCGGCTCTAACCAATTGAGCTACGGGCCCTATGGGGATCGGGCGACAAAAGCGATAGCAGAAAACAGCCGCCTCGGCACCTAATAATCGAGGAAGCTCCTGAGCTTGCGCGAGCGTGACGGATGCTTGAGCTTGCGGAGCGCCTTGGCTTCGATCTGGCGGATGCGTTCGCGGGTGACCGAGAACTGCTGGCCGACCTCCTCAAGGGTATGATCCGTGTTCATGCCAATGCCGAAGCGCATGCGCAGCACGCGTTCCTCGCGGGCGGTCAACGAGGCCAGCACGCGGGTCGTCGTTTCGCGTAAGTTGGCGTGGATGGCCGCATCGAGTGGCTGCACAGCGTTCTTGTCCTCGATGAAATCGCCCAAGTGACTGTCTTCCTCGTCGCCGATAGGCGTCTCGAGCGAGATCGGTTCTTTGGCAATCTTCAGCACCTTGCGCACCTTCTCCAAGGGCATGGAGAGCTTGCCGGCCAGTTCCTCCGGCGTCGGTTCGCGGCCGATTTCGTGGAGCATCTGGCGCGATGTGCGGACCAGCTTGTTAATGGTCTCGATCATGTGCACCGGAATACGGATGGTACGGGCCTGATCCGCGATAGAGCGCGTGATCGCCTGTCGGATCCACCAGGTGGCGTAGGTCGAGAATTTGTAGCCGCGACGATACTCGAACTTATCGACCGCTTTCATGAGGCCGATGTTGCCCTCCTGGATCAGGTCCAGGAACTGCAGGCCGCGGTTGGTATATTTCTTAGCGATCGAGATGACCAGCCTGAGGTTGGCCTCGATCATCTCCTTCTTGGCCTTGGTCGCTTCGCGCTCGCCTTTCTGCACGGTCGAGACGATGCGCCGGAACTCGGTCACCGGCAGGCCGGCCTCGTGTGAAATCTCGGCGATCGATGCGCGGATCGCTTTGATGTCCTCGCGGTGTTTCTTGGTAAAGCGGTCCCATCCCTTGCCGGTCAAACGCGAGACCCGCCTGAGCCAGCCGGGATCGAGTTCGTGGCCGCGGTAGCGCTCCAGAAAATCTTCGCGTTTGATGCGGCTGTTGGTGGCGAGCCTCAAGAGCTTGCCCTCGAAACCAATGAGCAAGCGGTTCAGTTCGTAGAGCTGCTCGACCAGCTGTTCGATTCGCAGATTGTTGAGGTGCACGTCCTCCATCAACTCGACCAGCTCGTGGCGCAGCTTGTTGTAGCGTTTCTCCTGGGCCGGCGTGATCTCTGCGCCCTTCTGTAGGGCCTCGAGCCGGGTCACCTGCAACTTGTGCAGTTTCTTGTAGGTCTTCGTGATTTTCTCAAAGTTCTCGATCACCTCCGGCGTCAGCTTGGCCTCCATGGCCGATAGCGACAGATTATTGTCCTCGTCGTCGGCATCTTCGTCACTGTCCTCGTCGCCTTCGCCGCCCTCGCCCACCGGTTGGGCTTTCAGAGATTCCTCGGGTTTCTTAGCGCTCGGTTCGGCTGGCGCCGCGACGGCTCCTTCGCCTTCTGGGCCTTCACCCAGCCCGTCGCCCGCGGCACCTACCGCCTGCTGGCTGCCCGGGCCACCACCATGGGTCGCCTCGAGGTCGATGATGTCACGCAGCAGAATCTCGCCATTGACCAGCGCGTCGTGCCATTGGACGATGGCACGGATGGTCAGCGGGCTTTCGCAGATGCCGCCGATCATCATTTCTCGGCCGGCCTCAATCCTTTTGGCGATGGCGATCTCGCCCTCGCGAGACAACAATTCGACGGAACCCATTTCGCGTAGATACATGCGGACCGGGTCGTCAGTACGGCCAAGTTCCTGTTCGTCGACGTTGCCGGAGGCCTGTGGTGTTTCGGCCTCATCGGTCGTTTCCACGGCCGCTTCCTCGGCCTCCTCGCTCTCAACGACGTTGATGCCCATCTCCGAGAGCATGGACATGGTGTCTTCGATCTGCTCCGAAGAAACCTGATCGGGCGGCAGGACCGTGTTTAGGTCGTCATAGGTGACGAACCCTTTTTCCTTACCCTTGGCGACCATTTTCTTGACGGCCGCGCCCATCGTGTCGAGGAGCGGGCTGTCGCCGGTCTCTTCCTGGTCTGTGCGGGCTTCCGCCGCGATTGCTGCTGCTTTCGCCAAGTTTCAAACCTCGCTCTATACTTGTCTGCGCGCCGCTGAAACCGTCGTCGATACTCGGCTCGTCCGCTGTGCCTCTTCGATGCGAGGTTCCTGCACAACGGTACGGCCCTTCGTCAGTGCGACAGTTCGTCTGCGGGCGCGTCGTTTTGCTGTTTTTTTAACGCAGAAAGCCGGTGCCAAGTCTCCTCCGTCGGGTTGTCCGCGAAGTTCCTTTCGGCCTCCTCGATCTCTGCGACTAAATCCTTACCCCTAAGTTGGTTGAACGTCTCGTTCCAACCCGTCTGCGCTTCTTCCGGCGTTGCCTCGGGCCTCGCGAAGTACCCATGGGCATAAACCTTCGCGCTGTTGACCTCGGCCAACACGTCGGAAAAACCACATCGAATAAGGTGGTTTTCCAGCGCCCCGAAATCAAGGCCTGATTTTGCGGCCAGCGTCTTTAAAACCTCCTGGCGCAGATTGTCAAGCGCTGGGACGGAAAACTTAAGCGTACCAAGGCGTTCCGCCACGTCGTCGTAGATTTCCGGGTGGTTAACGAGGGCAGAGATCAGAACCTCCTGGCGGCGAGTGTCGATGTCTGTCCTGCCGTTCATGCCGACGTCGTCGCCGAGGTGGACGTTGGGCGCCCAGGCTGGGGGCCGGCCGCCCAATCGCGTGTCCGGCCGCGATGGCCAAAGACGGTCTTGGAAGGCGGAAGAGAAGTGACGGCGCACCATCGGGTCCTGGATGGTCCGGGTAAGGTCATCAAGGCGTTTTTGCAGGGCTGCCTTGGCTTCAGGGGTCGCCGGAAGACGGCCGCCCGTTTCGGCGCGCCAGATGACTTCTGACAGGGCCAGGGCTCGATCGAGGACGTCGTCGAAGGCGGTCCGGCCGCGAGCGGCGATAAGGCTATCCGGGTCTTCACCGGCGGGCAGGCTGGCGAAACGGAGCCCATAACCGGGTTTGAGCAGCGGCAGCGCGTTTTCGGCGGCCTTCGTCGCCGCACGGGTGCCGGCGGCGTCGCCATCGAAACAGAGCACCGGTTCACGAACGGTCCGCCAAAGAGCCCGCATCTGATCCTCCGTCAGGGCCGTCCCCAAGGGAGCCACGGCGTGGGTAAGCCTGGCCTGGGAAAGGGCAATAACGTCCATGTAGCCCTCGGTGACGATCACGGTTTCGGCCTTGCGGGCGGCCGGAAGGGCCAGATCGAGGCCATAAAGCTCGCGGCCCTTGTGAAAAAGCGGTGTTTCGGGAGAATTCAGGTACTTCGGTTCGCGAATCCCCAAGGCCCGACCACCGAAGGCGATGACCCGGCCCTGGCGGTCGGCAATGGGGAACATGACTCGGCCTCGGAACCGTTCGTAGGGTTCTAGCCCGCGCCCGCGGTCCTCCGTCGGTTTGATTAGAAGGCCGGCGGCGACCATCTGCTCTGGCGAGACGCCTTCCCGGGTCAGGGCGGATTTCAGGGTGTCGCCGCGCTCCGGCGCGAAGCCGAGGCGAAACCGTTGGATCGTGGCGTCGCCCAGGCCCCGATCCTTGAGATAGGTCAGCGCGCCGCGGCCCTCCGGCATGTGCAGCATGCGCTCGAAGTGCCGCGCGGCAGCTTCGGTGACATCGATCAGGGAGCGGCGCCGGCGCTCGCGCTCCTGTGCCTCCGGGCTATCATGCGGTACCGACATACCGGTCAGGGCGGCCAGTTTTTCGACCGCGTCCCGGAACGCCAGGCCCTCCGTTTCCATCACGAAATCAAAAACGCTGCCATGCGCTTGGCAACCGAAACAATGATAAAAACCCTTGTCCTCGTTGACAGTAAAAGACGGAGTCTTTTCCTTATGGAACGGGCACAGCCCGGAATGCTCACGTCCCTTGCGCGTCAGCTTAACGCGTTTGCCGACGACGTCGGCGAGACCGACTCGGGACTTCAGCTCTTCCAAGAAATGGGCGGGGATGGCCATAGAGGTAGTTTACACCAGCCGTCGTTGTCGTGCCGAAAGGCATCACTGAGAACCGCGGGCCGCCTACATTACGTGCCGCGCCGACGGCGCAAAAGCCGAACTTGCTCAATATCTTCCACAATTCCATCCACAGGATAATCAGTGACGTGAGGGATTTTTTTGCCGTCGAAGCGGGCCGCAGGAAAGGGTGGGCCCTAAATGAAATTTGCGGGCCGATTCGCTAGATCCGATTTTCAGGCCAATTCTTCCTTGACCATTTGGCTGGCCTTAGAGAAGTCCATGCATCCGGTGTAACGTTGCTTCAGTGCGCCCATCACCTTGCCCATGTCCTTGATGCTCCCGGCACCGGTCTCCTCGACGACCTCGGAGATGGCCGCCGCCATCTCGTCTTCGGCCATTTGCGCCGGCAGGAAACGCTCGATGATGGCGATTTCCTCGGCTTCCTTCTGGGCAAGTTCCGAGCGCCCGCCCTTTTCATAGAGGTCGATGCTTTCACGGCGTTGTTTGACCATCGACTGCAGAAGCCCGAGGATGTCGTCATCACCGATTCCGTCTTGATTACCCTTGGACCGAGCCGCTATGTCGCGGTCTTTCAGAGCCGCGAGAATCAGCCTCAACGTCGATACGCTGGTCTCGTCTTTTTCCTTCATCGCGGATTTGAGTGCCTCGTTGAGTTCCGTGCGCAGCATGGAATCTCTCCTCGGTGATGGCGGGAAACCGGGAGGGTAAACAAAAAATCCTTCGAAGGCAACCAATTCAATGTTTTTAACATCTTGAAATTAAATGATTATTTGTTGCAACGGAGTCTTGACCTTGGCCCGGTCATTGCTTAGAAATCCGCAACCAGCCATTTGCCGGTGCTGTTCAGCTCATGACCAACGAAGAATCCCAATCTCCGCCTCCGGGGACAGTGTCCCAGGAGAGCGAATCTTTACCTGCGCTCGGTGAGGGTGCCGAAAACAATCCGCCCTATGTCGACAGACCCGACTGGGCCGACGCCGCTCTGGTGCTGGCCGACGGTGAGGTGTTCTGGGGACGCGGTGCTGGTGCTGCCGGTAGCAGCGTCGGCGAGGTCTGTTTCAACACCTCGATTACGGGCTACCAGGAGATTCTCACCGATCCGTCTTACGCCGGACAGATCATCACTTTCACCTTCCCTCACGTCGGGAACGTCGGCACTAACGACGAGGACAATGAGACGACGACGCCGGCGGCGCGCGGCTGCGTGCTCCGCCAAACGATCACCGATCCGTCCAACTGGCGGGCGGCCAAACACTTGGACGACTGGTTGAAGTCGCGAAACCTTACCGCCGTTACCGGAGTCGATACGCGCCGACTGACGCGCCGTATCCGCGACGGCGGTGCGCCAAATGGTAGCGTCGTTCATGCTCCCGGCGGCGTTCCTGATATCCAGGCGGCCCACGAAGCGGCCGCCTCTTGGCCTGGCCTAGAGGGCATGGACCTGGCTATCGAGGTGACCTGCCGCCAGACCTATAATTGGGACCAGACGGAATGGATTTTGGGCGACGGCTATGGGATCCAGGGCGAACCCCGCTTTCACGTCGTCGCCGTCGACTTCGGCGCCAAGCACAACATCCTGCGCTGCCTAGCCGCCGCCGGCTGCCGGGTCACCGTAGTGCCGGCGACGTCGACGGCAGCGGAGGTGCTGTCCCATGAACCGGATGGTGTGTTCCTGGCCAACGGCCCCGGTGACCCGGCAGCGACCGGTGAGTATGCGGTCCCCATGGTCCAAGGCATCCTGGAGAGTGGCAAGCCGCTTTTCGGCATTTGCCTCGGCCACCAGATCTTGGCCCTGGCGTTGGGCGCCACGACCCATAAGATGCACATGGGGCATCGCGGCGCCAACCAGCCGGTCAAGGACCTGGAAACCGGCAAGGTCGAGATCACGTCGCAGAACCACGGCTTCGTCGTCGACGCAGGGACCTTACCTGACGGTGTTATTGAAACCCACAGGTCTCTTTTTGACGGCTCGGTGGAGGGCCTTCGTGTCGAAGGCAAGCCGGTTTTCTCAGTGCAATACCACCCCGAAGCCTCCCCGGGTCCGCAGGACAGTCATTATTTATTCGAGCGGTTCGTAGAATTGATCGCGGAGCGGAACTAGCCATGCCCAAACGCACCGACATTTCCTCGATCATGATCATCGGCGCCGGGCCGATCGTTATCGGCCAGGCCTGTGAGTTCGACTATTCCGGCGCCCAGGCCTGCAAGGCACTCAGGGAAGAGGGCTACAGGGTCATTCTGGTCAACTCCAACCCGGCGACCATCATGACCGACCCCAGCATGGCCGACGCCACCTATGTCGAGCCGATCACCGCGGAGATGCTGGAACGCATCGTCGAGAAGGAGCGGCCGGACGCGTTGTTGCCGACCATGGGTGGGCAGACCGGATTGAATGCCGGAATTCAGCTTTTCGAGCGCGGCACGCTGGAGAAGTACGGCGTTGAGATGATCGGTGCCGATGCTGCCGTCATCGCCAAGGCCGAAGACCGTCAGCAATTCCGTGACGCCATGGACAAGATCGGTCTCGAAAGCCCGATAAGCCGCCTTGTCCACGACATGACGGAGGCGCGCGAGGCAGCCGACGAAATCGGTCTGCCCCTGATTATCCGCCCGTCGTTCACGCTCGGTGGCATCGGCGGTGGTGTCACCTACAACCGGGCCGAATACGAGAAGATCGTCTCCGGAGGTCTCGCCGCGTCGCCGGTTCACCAGGTGCTGGTCGAGGAGTCGGTTCTCGGCTGGAAAGAATACGAGATGGAAGTGGTCCGCGACCGGGCCGACAACTGCATCATCGTCTGCTCCATCGAAAACGTCGACCCGATGGGTGTGCACACCGGCGACAGCATCACCGTTGCGCCGGCCCTGACGCTCACCGACAAGGAATACCAAATCATGCGCAACGCCTCGATTGCGGTATTGCGCGAGATCGGCGTCGACACCGGCGGCTCGAACGTCCAGTTCGCGGTCAATCCGGAAGACGGCCGCCTGATCATCATCGAGATGAACCCGCGGGTATCGCGCTCGTCGGCCTTGGCTTCGAAGGCGACCGGTTTCCCCATCGCGAAGGTGGCGGCCAAGCTCGCCGTCGGATATACGCTCGATGAGTTGATGAACGACATCACCGGCGTCACGCCGGCCAGTTTCGAACCGACCATCGATTATGTGGTGACAAAGATCCCCCGCTTTACGTTTGAGAAATTCCCAGCAACGGCGGCACTCTTGACGACGTCCATGAAGTCCGTCGGCGAAGCCATGTCGATCGGCCGGACCTTCGCCGAATCCTTACAAAAGGGCCTCAGGTCCATGGAAACCGGCCTGACGGGTCTCAACGAGGTCGATATTGAAGGCGCCTTCGTCGGTGGCAAGCTCGACCGCGACGTGGTCAAGGCGGCATTGTCCGAGCCTAGGCCGGAACGTATCCGCTATATCGCGCAAGCCTTCCGCCTTGGACTCGGGTTCGACGAGATCCATCATGCTTGCAAATATGATCCGTGGTTTCTTTATCAGATCGAGGCCATCGTCCAGACCGAGGAGCAGATCCGCGCGGACGGGCTTCCGGAAACCCGCTTGAAATTCATGGCCCTTAAAAAGATGGGCTTTTCCGACGCCCGGCTCTCCGAATTGACCGGTTTGACCGAGGCCGAGGTGACGGCCAAGCGGCTGGCTTGTGCGGTGCATCCGGTCTTCAAGCGGGTCGATACTTGTGCCGCCGAATTCCCGTCACAGACGTCTTACATGTACTCGGCCTACGAGGGCGACGGGACACGGGCGCCCGAATGCGAAGCCAACCCGTCGGAACGAAAGAAGGTTGCCATCCTGGGCGGTGGACCGAACCGCATCGGCCAGGGCATTGAATTCGATTATTGCTGCGTACATGCCGCATACGCGCTGAAAGAAGCGGGTTATGAGGCGATCATGGTCAACTGCAACCCGGAAACGGTGTCGACGGACTATGACACATCTGACCGCCTGTTCTTCGAGCCGCTGACCGCCGAAGACGTGATCGAATTGGTCCGGGTCGAACAATCGAAAGGCGATTTCATGGGTTGTATCGTCCAGCTCGGCGGACAGACGCCGTTGAAGCTGAGCCACGCCCTCGAGGCGGCCGGCATTCCGATTCTCGGAACCAGTCCCGACGCCATCGACCTCGCCGAGGACCGTGAACGGTTCCAGGCGCTTCTCAAAGACCTGGACCTGCGTCAGCCGGCCAACGGGCTGGCGCGCTCCGAGGAAGAGGCGGTGCGCGTTGCCGAAACAGTTGGCTACCCGCTGGTTATCCGGCCATCTTATGTGCTTGGCGGGCGCGCCATGGAAATCGTCCACGACGTCGGGGCGCTGAAGCGCTACATGACGGAAGCCGTACATGTATCGGGTGAAAGTCCGGTGCTGCTCGATAGCTATCTACAGGATGCCATCGAGGTCGATGTCGATGCACTCGCCGACGGCGAGAACGTTCATGTCGCCGGCGTCATGCAGCATATCGAGGAAGCCGGCATCCACTCCGGCGATTCGGCCTGTTCGCTGCCGCCCTATTCGCTGAGCGAGGATACGGTTGCTGAATTGGAGCGCCAGGCGGTGGCGCTTGCCAAGGCGCTTGGTGTCGTCGGCCTGATGAACGTACAGTTCGCCGTCAAGGACGGTGACATCTACATCCTTGAGGTCAATCCGCGGGCCAGCCGTACGGTGCCCTTCGTCGCCAAGGCCACCGGTATCCCGGTCGCCAAGATCGCGGCCCGTTTGATGGCCGGCGAAAAGCTCAGGGATTTCGACCTGAAGAGCCGCGCCAAACGTGGCCACATGGCGGTCAAGGAAGCGGTGTTTCCGTTCTCGCGCTTCCCCGATGTCGATACGATCCTGGGGCCGGAAATGAAGTCGACGGGCGAGGTTATGGGGCTCGACGAGGACTTCAAACGCGCCTTCGCAAAATCCCAGTTAGGCGCCGGCAATCAGCTGCCGCAGGGTGGAACGGCCTTCATATCGGTGAAAGACCGAGACAAGGACGGCGCTGTAGAACTCGCCGGGCGATTGAGCGGGCTCGGTTACAAGCTGATCGCCACGGGTGGCACCCAACGCTATCTCGAATCCCAGGGGCTCGAGGTCGAGCGCATCAACAAGGTTCTCGAAGGCCGCCCCCATTGTGAGGATGCCATCGTCAACGGCGAGGTGCAATTGGTGATCAATACGACCGAAGGCGCCCAGGCGATCGCTGATTCCTATTCGATCCGCCGTTCGGCCCTGACCAACAACGTGCCGCACTACACGACCATGACCGGAGCGGCCGCCGCTATCGATGCCCTCGAGGCGCTCGGCGCCGGAAAACTTGAAGTGGCCCCGTTGCAGGCGTATTTTGAAAGCGAATACTGAGAGTAGGGTTTTCAGTCACGGGTGTTGATGACCCGCGTGACCCTGAAAATCGGGGTCGCGCACTTTTTTTGTTGTCGCGTTGAAGAGGTAGGGCCATGGAAAAGGTCCCCATGACCAGGGAAGGTTTGACGGCGCTGGAAGATGAACTTCGGCGATTAAAGAACGACGAGCGCCCGGCCGTGATCAAGGCGATCGCGGCAGCCCGCGAGCACGGTGATTTGTCGGAGAACGCAGAATACCACGCTGCGCGTGAGCGCCAGAGCTTTATTGAAGGACGGCTGGCCGAACTCGAAGACATCATCAGCCGCGCCGATGTCATCGACACCTCGAAACTATCGGGCGACACCGTTCGCTTCGGCGCCACGGTCATGGTCGCCGACGAAGACACGGATGAAGAGATCACTTATCGCATCGTCGGCGCTCACGAGGCTGACATCGACAGCGGCCGGCTCTCTGTAACTTCGCCCCTAGCCCGCGCGCTCATCGGTAAGACGATCGGGGACTCCGTCGACGTGACGACCCCGCGAGGTTCGAAAGCCTACGAAATCTGTGACGTCCGCTTTGATTAGAGGGCGCGATCTAAAATAGGGCCCCGGGGCGCTGTCGGCTCGTCGATCAATCCTCGGCGTAAGGGACGTTGACGTCGATCGGGATGCCCGGGCGGTCTTTCGCCGTGCGAATCGTTTCGAAAGTGGTGACCGTTGAAACGTGAGGCGCGGCAGTTATCCGCATGGTCAGTTCGTCGCGGTGGTTCTTGTCGCGGGCCACGACCTTGAGGAGGAAATCGCCACCGCCGCGAATCATGTGGCATTCGCGCACCTCCCGCCAATCGTTCATCAGGCTTTCGAAGGCTTGCAGCGTGGTTTGTGCTTGGCTATCGAGACCGACGAGGGCGAAAAAGGTCTCCTTGAATTCGAGCAGCGTTCCGTCGAGGTCGGCATGATAACCGCGGATATAGCCGGCCGTTTCCAGGGCTCGGACGCGGCGCAGGCAGGGCGGTGCAGATATGCCTGCCCGCTTTGACAGGTCAACATTGGTGATACGCCCGTCGTCCTGGAGGTCGCGCAGGATCCGACGGTCGATCCGATCGAGCTTCACTTTCTGCATAGGTCCATCCGCGCACCTCGGATTTCTGCGAAACATAATTGCGCAATTATATTATAAGGAACCGCGAGCCATGGGAAGGATCGAGGGCCACCATTGTCGTCGCCGGCTCACCTGCTGCTTGCGGGAATCTTCTGGCCAACCTATTTTTGTCGACGATCGCGATCCGCCACCGTCGACTGATCCGACGGCTCGCCGCGACCGAGCGTAACCAAGCCAAATGTGAGTTCAACGCGATGTCTGAAACCCGTCACAGTAAGGTCCTGATTATCGGTTCTGGTGCCGCCGGCTATACGGCCGCCATCTACGCCGCCCGCGCTAACCTTCAACCGGTCCTGGTCCGGGGCCTACAACCGGGCGGTCAGTTGACGATCACGACGGACGTCGAGAACTACCCGGGTTTCGCCGACCCGGTGCAAGGGCCGTGGCTAATGGAACAAATGTACGAGCAGGCGAAGAACGTCGGCACTGAGATGTTCGAAGACACCATCGTTGAGGTTGACCTCGCAAACAGGCCGTTTTCGGCGAAAGGGGACAGCGGCAAGCTCTACACGGGCGATTCGTTGATCATATGCACCGGCGCCAGCGCGCGCTGGCTGGGGCTCGATAGTGAACAGCAATACATGGGCTTCGGCGTTTCGGCCTGCGCCACATGCGACGGTTTTTTCTATCGGGAAAAACCGGTCGCCGTTATCGGCGGCGGCAATACGGCGGTTGAGGAGGCGTTGTTTCTGACCAATTTCGCGTCCAAGGTGACGGTCATTCACCGCCGTGACGAGTTGCGCGCCGAAAAAATCCTGCAGGACAGGCTCTTCAAGAACGAGAAGATCGAGATCGTTTGGGACTCGGTTCTTGACGAGGTGCTCGGCGGCGGTACGCCGCCAGGGGTCACCGGGATTCGTATCAATAACGTGAAAAGCGGCGAGACGTCGGATATCGACGTCGATGGCGTTTTTGTCGCTATCGGCCATGACCCGAACACGGCGCTGTTTAAGGGCCAGGTCGATATGGACGACGAGGGCTATATTGTCACCGCGCCCGACTCGACGGCGACCAACATCTCCGGTGTATTCGCCGCTGGCGATGTTCAGGACAAGACCTATCGCCAAGCGGTGACGGCGGCCGGGACCGGTTGCATGAGCGCGCTCGAAGCTGAACACTTCCTGGCTTCCCAGGAAGCGGCGGCGGAAGCCGCGGAATAGACCCAATCAAAGCCGCCGAGGCATAGGGCCGGCGGCAAAAGGAGGAAGGCATGGATTGGGATAAACTCAGGGTGTTTCATGCCGTTGCCGAGGCCGGCAGTTTTACTCACGCCGGTGAAGACTTAAACCTCAGCCAGTCGGCCGTCAGCCGTCAGGTCAGCGGCCTCGAGGATAGTCTTCAGGTGCCCTTGTTCCACCGCCATGCGCGCGGCCTAAAGCTGACCGAGCAGGGCGAGATCCTTTACCGAACGGCGCACGACGTCTTCGCCAAACTGGCGATGGCGGAAGTCCGCATCATCGACAGCAAGGAACGACCGCAAGGACCTTTGAAGATCAACACGACGGTCGCTTTCGGGTCCATCTGGTTGACCTCAAGGACCAAGAAATTCGTCAATCTCTATCCCGATATCGAGGTGTCCGTGGTTCTCGCCGATACGGAGTTGGACCTGGCAATGCGGGAAGCCGATGTCGCCATCCGGCTGGCGCCACTGAGTCAGCCCGACCTCATACAGCGCCAGCTGATGACCATGCACTATCACGTCTACGCGGCGCCCGAGTATCTGAAGGAAAGGGGTACGCCGGAGATTCCGCAGGACCTGGACGACCACAATCTCATCGTCTATGGCGAAGATGCCCGGCCGCCCATCGCCAATCTGAACTGGCTCCTAAAGATCGGCGCCGAATACGGGTCACGCCGGCCGACCCTCAAGGTCAACAGCATCTACGGCATCTTCCGGGCCGTGCAAAGCGGCCTCGGCATCGGTGCGCTCCCAGATTACATGAGCCGCGAGGTCGGCAATCTGGTTCATGTGCTGCCGGAGATCCGCGGACCTAGCATCGACATCTTTTTCGTCTACCCTGAGGAACTCCGAAATTCGCAGAGAATCTGTGCCTTGCGCGACTTCTTGATCGACGAGATCGCTGCCGATCATCGGTGATCGGCAGCTCGACATTTGAGCCCTGCGTAAAATGTGACAATTCAATTACAAGCCATGCGTTTCTTGCATAGGTGCAGTGCAAAAATTCGAATGGTGCCGATTACAGGGGTTTTGTATATATCTGTCATTGGATGTTGCATCGCAACATCGTTTTCCTCCCTCCGGGCCCATGCCCGGAAAAAGGATCGCCCACATGGCGACTCCTTGCGTCTCCCAGACGTGAAGCCTCCCTGTTTAAAACTCGCCCCCGGCTTTTGCCGGGGGTTTTTTGGCCAATCCCTTCCGCATTGCTAGACTGAGGCCAATCCGGATGACGCCGGCAACGGACCAATGGACCCGCACGCATGATCGAAGTCGAGGACGTCGAGAAGTCCTTCCGTACTGTTAGGGCCCTGCGCGGCATTCGGTTTTCGGCCCGCGACGGTGAGGTCACAGGGCTCATTGGCCCCAACGGTGCCGGTAAGACAACGGCGCTGCGCATCATCTACCCGTTGCTGGGGCCAATCCTCTTAGGCACCATGATTGCGGTGGTCAGCCGCGTTGCCGTCGACGCGCCGACGCAGGGCATGGTGTTGCCTGTAGCCGGCGCCGAGCACGCGCCAGAACTGGTATCCTGGCTCGAGGAGCGCCGGGTCACCGTCGTGCCTCCGCCGGGCGAGCCGCACGCCGCCGTCAGACGCGGCATTGCCGAGGCCATCGTCGTCGTGCCGCCCGAATTCCGGCGTGCTTTCGACAGCGAGAAACCGGCGCCCATCTCCGTTGTTGTCAATTCGTCGCGGCTGTTCGGTCTCGTGCAGATGAACCGGGTGGCGACCATTCTCAGCGATTTTAACCAGGCGATCTGGGGCGAACGGATCAGCGCGCGTGGCATCGACCACCGCAGCCTGCAGCCGCTGATGATTGAAAGTGTCAATGTGACGACGGGAGCCCACATCGCCGACATCTTCCTATTCATGGTGCCGCCCCTATTCATCTTTAATCTCTTCATGGGGGGCGTTTATCTGTCCATCGACACCACGTCCGGCGAACGCGAACGCGGTTCGCTAGAGCCATTGTTGATCAACCCGGTGGAACGCTGGGTGCTGATGAGCGGAAAGTTCTTCGCCGCGCTTTTCTATACGAGCATTGCCGTTCTCGCCCAACTGCTGGCCCTGGCCTACGCCTTCAAGGCCGCAGGCGGGCCCGATTCCACATTCACCTACAGCCTCGGCTTGCAGGAACTGATCGTCACCTTCCTCGTCTCCTTCCCGTTGATGCTGGTCGCCGTCGCCGTCCAGTTCCTGATCGCTACGATGACGCGCAGTTTCAAGGAGGCGCAAACCTATCTCGGTCTGTTGCCGCTGGTGCCGGCGTTACCGGGCATGGTGCTGGTGTTTGCGCCAGTGAAGGCTCACGTCTGGATGATGGCCATACCGGCCTTTTCCCAGACCCTGCTGCTGGGCGAGGTGATGCGGGGCGAGGCCCTGGACCTGATGCATCTCGGAATATCAGTGATGTCGACAACGATTTGCGCCGCCGCCATCGTCTACGTCGTGGCTCGACTTTATGAGCGTGAAGAGCTAGTTTTCGGCGGATAGGATTATGCCCTGTTGACGGTCCCCGCCGCGGTTTACGCTCATTTTGGATATTTGCCGACGTAAAGACGCTTGGCGTCCGGGCATTGCGAGGACCATTTGTCATGAGTGCCGCAGGCCTGAACGGGATAAGGCAGACACTGGGCCAACCGAATCACCGGCGTTACATTTCCGGCAACAGCATTTCACTGGTTGGCACCTGGATGCAAAAGATCGCCGCCGGTTGGCTGACCTGGGAACTGACCCATTCCCCGGCCTGGCTCGGCATCCTGGCGTTGGCGACCTTATTCCCCTCCGTCGTCTTCGGTCCGATCGGCGGCGCCTTAGCTGACCGTTTCGACCGTATCCGTATCATGATCTCGGCGCAGACCTTGGCCATGGTGTTTTCGTTGATGCTGTTCGTCCTGACGGCCAGCGGCTCGATCACGGTTCTGGCCGTCGTTCTTCTGAACCTGTGCACAGGAGCCGTCATAGCGCTCGGGCAGGCCTCGCGGCTCGCCCTTCCACCGAGCATCGTGCCGGCACAAAACCTAACGACGGCCATCGCAATCAATTCCATGATTTTCAACACGGCCCGGTTCATCGGCCCTCTCGCGGCCGGCGTCGTCATCGATGTTTGGGGTGTGCACGTCGCCTTTGCCATCAACGCGGTAACATACCTAGCCCTCATCGCCGCTTTGGCGTCCCTGAAGCTCGACCCAGATCAACGCCGGGCCAAACCGCGCCGCCCGCGGCCGATCCTCAGCGACATCTGGGAAGGAATTGTCTTCGTTTACAACCACCCGGCAGCGCGGCCGGTACTGACCATGCTCATCGTCTCGGCTTTTTGCCTCAGGCCCATTTCCGAACTCCTGCCCGGTTTGGCCGACGACGTCTTCGGTCGTGGAGTCGACGGATTCGCTGCACTGACCGCCGGTTTCGGCGTCGGCGCCATAGGCAGGCGGTCTTTGGATGGCTCAACGTGGTGGTCGCGAAGAGCTGCCGAAACTGGCCTTGCTCGGTTCGTTGATCACACTCGCCGGCACATCCGGCATGGTCTCGACGCTGTCATTCATGGCGGCCCTGGCCTTTACGGTGGTGTCCGGTTTCGGACTGGTGATGACCGGCGTCGGCACTCAATCGACGCTTCAGTTCCTGGTTGACGGTGACCTTCGAGGCCGTGTGCTAAGCCTTTACGGAGTCACGTTCGTTGGCGCCCCGGCCTTGGGCGCATTGGCCCTCGGCGGTCTTGCCGAATCGATCGGGTTGCGATGGCCGATCGCCGGGGCGGCCTCGCTGGCTTTCGCCGTTTGGGTTTCGATCTGGCCGAAACGTCGCTCGATCACGGCGGCCATGACGCCGGCCCGGTAACGGCGGGAGACACTGTTGGGTTTCGCCGCCCGTCGGAAATTCGTTGATTTCCTCGGGCTTTCACTTAGATATTCCCGGAGTTCCGTTGGCGGGGAGCGCGGCACGGAAGATGAAATGATAAGAGGATAAAACTCCATGAGTGATGCACTGAACTACCTCGTCAAGGCGAGGCCGGAGGCCATGGGGAGCTATTTCAAGTTCCTCAAGGAGGCCGGTAACCACCTCGACGTCAAAACCCGCGACTTGATCTCGGTCATCACCAAGGTCGACGTGCAGACGGAACGCGGGCTCAGGCAATATTTGGCCCGTGCACTTCGCGATGGTTGCACGCCCAACGAAATCATCGACGCCCTGCTGATGGCCTTCCCAACGCTGGGTCTGGCGAAGATCGTCTGGGCTGTCGACATCATCCTCGATATGGACATTCCCGACTTCCACGCCGAAGTGCTCGACGCCGAGCCCGAGTGGCATGACCTCGGTGCCATTGACGATTTCGCGATAGGGGACGCGAAGCGGATCGATGTCGATCACCGCAGCCTCTTCGTGTTCCGCCATGAAAATGGACTTCAGGTCTACGACAGCTTGTGCCCGCACCAAGTGACCAACATTCCCGAACTGGCCATCGAAGGCGAAAGGCTGACCTGCCCGAAACATCAGTGGGCTTTCGATCTCGCCTCCGGCGATTGCATCGAAAAGGGCGACAGGCCCTTGAAGGTATTCGAGTCAAAAACCGAAAACGGCCGCGTGTCGGCCTACTTCTGACACCCGGGAAGCGACCGCGCCTCCCACCCATACAGTCTACTGATTGGCCTCGGCCCGGTCGGCGACGACTTTGTCGGCCTCCTTGCCGGCGAACTCCTGCAGGTGGTCGAACTCCCAAGCGAAGGTGCCAACGCCGAGTGTCATCGAGCGCAGTTCGATTATGAGGTCGTGCATTTCCGATTGCGGTAGCTGCACAGACACCTCGTCCCAGCCTTCCCAGCCCGGCTTCGCATCGAAGCCGAGGATCTGTCCGCGCCGGCCGCTGACCAGACGCTGGATGCCGGACGTGAAATCGCTGGGCAGAGAGATGTTGACCATGAAGATCGGTTCCAACAGCACCGGACCGCAATTGGGCATGCCCTCGCGCATGGCCTGCGCCGTGGCTTTCTTGAACGCCATATCGGAACTGTCGACCGCGTGGAACTGACCGTCGGTCAGGGTTACCGAGATGTCGACGATCGGAAAGCCCAACGGCCCGCGGGACATGAACTCCTTGACGCCGTTCTCGACGGCCGGGATGTACTGCTTGGGGACGACACCGCCGGTGATGGTGTCGTTAAACTCGAACCCGGAACCACGCGGCAACGGCTTGATATCCACGTGGACGTCACCGAACTCTCCATGGCCGCCCGATTGTTTCTTGTGCCGGGCGTGCTGGGAAACCTGTTTGCGGATAGTCTCCTTGTAGGGCACCTGAGGGCGGTTCGAGGTGACGGCCAGATTGAAGCGGTTCTTCAGCTTGTCGAGCGCGATCAATAGATGGATCTCGCCCTGACCCCACAACAACAACTCGCCGGTATCCGAATCATGGCCCCAGGTCAGTGACGGGTCCTCCTCGGCGAGCTTGGTCAGCGCACCTGACAATTTGACGTCATCACCGCGGTGTTCGGCGTGGATGGAATGGGCGAACAGCGGTTTCAGCGGATCCGGCCAGTCGATGGACTTGCTACCAGCCTCGGACAGGGTATCACCGGTGGAGATGTCCTCCATGCGACCGAAGGTGGCGACATCTCCGGCACCGACCGTATCGATCTTCTCGTGCTTCTGACCGAGGATGTGGTGCAGGCCGGAAACCCGCGAACCGTTCAGGTTGGTGCCATCCTTGATTTGACCGGCAAACACACGCGCAATGGACAGCTTGCCGACGTGCCCGGCGTGTAACGTCTTGAAGACCTGTGCGACGGCGCCGTCCCCGTCGAGGCCGAGGCGAACTGCGGCTGCCGATGCTTCCGGCACCTCGTGGCGCAGTGCTTTCATCAGACGACGGACGCCATTGTCGTGCTCGGCCGAGCCGAAAAATACCGGGACGATCAAGCTTTCGGCGAGGTCCTTCGATAGATTGGCGTAAATCTCCTCGGTCGACGGAATAACGTCCTCGAGCAGGCTTTCCAGCAAGCCGTCGTCGAAATCGGCGAGCGATTCCAGAAGTTCGGTGCGAGCTTCCGCCTCGCGGTCCCTGGCATCATCAGGGATCTCGATCAATTTCGACGTGCCGCTCTCTTTCCATTCGAACGCACGCTCGCTGACCAAATCGATGTGACCGGTGATCACATCACCGTCACGCATCGGCACCTCTCGCAAGACCAGGAGATGTTGCGAAACGTTCTGCAAGGCCTCCAAGGTGGCCCGGACGCCATGCCCGGGGACGTCCATCTTGTTGACGAAAACCATGTGCGGGATGGCATGGTCGTCGAGAAAACGTAGGATCGGTGCCACAGTCAACGCCTTGTCGGGGTCGGCTTCACAAACAACGACAGCAGTATCGACGACCATCAGGGCGTTTTGCGCTTCCTGGGACAACTCGACCGAACCGGGGCAATCAAGGACTGTCCAGCGTTCGCCCAGATACTCCAAGGAGGCCACGTTGAGTTCGGTCGACATTTGGCGCGCCTTGCCCTCGGGTGACGAGTCGCCGACCATGGTGGCTTCCTTGGCCGTTCCCTTTCGGCCGATGGTCCCGGCGATGGACAAGATACTCTCCAGGAGCGACGTCTTGCCGCTGAGATAGGGCCCGACAAGGGCCGCAACGCGCGGACCCGATGGCGCTTTGGTGCTCATGAATTCCTCCCCCGATTCGATGTTGCGGCGCGCATCTCGGCGGCGCATCAGGTTTTTGTTTGCTGGTTCGTGTCTCGAAAGGTTAAAGGCACCGCTCCGGGATTCAAGGAAAAACGCCGCGGTCGATCGATTTGCCGGGAGGCGCGATTTTTTAGCGGACAGGCAGTTTGATGACGCCAGCGCTGGCTGTTGTGCTAAGATGGGCCATGGTGTCCAAGCGATCGATCTTACGGGTCGTTTTCGCCATGGTACTCGCCGTCGCCGGAATGGTGCTCGCGACGGACGGTAAGGCGGAAACAAGTGTCGATCTGGAACTGCTGCTGGCCGTAGACGTGTCGGGAAGCGTCGACGATCATGAGTATGCGCTCCAGATCTATGGCCTCGCGCGCGCCTTCCGCGACAAGACAGTTTTAGCGGCGATCCGGCGCGCCGGGCCGCGCGGCATTGCGGTCGCCGTGGTCCAGTGGTCTGGTGGGCACCAACAAGTGCGGGCCATCAATTGGACCCACCTGAATAGCGAGGACAGCCTGCGTCGTTTCTCCAACCGTTTGATGCTGATGCCGCGGTATTTGAACGACGGCGACACGTGGATCGCCGATGCGGTGCGTTTCAGTATGAAAGAGATCGCTCACAACGGGTTCTTTTCTCCGCGACAGGTCATCGACGTTTCGGGTGACGGCGGGGTCGAAAATTTGGGTTTAACCGCCTGGGCCCGCGATGACGCCGTCGCCGCCGGGATGATCATCAATGGCCTTGCCATCGAGACCGACGTTCCCGATCTCCGGTATTTTTTCCGCGACAATATGATCGGCGGGCACGGCGCCTTCGTTATGCGTGCCGTCGGCTACGAGGAGTTCGCCGACACCATGCGCCGCAAACTGATCCGCGAGATCGGCGACCGGCCGATGGCCGAAGCGAATGAGCGTTAACCGCGCGATACCGAACGTCACACTCAGCTCAAGGCTGCGCAAGCCCTCTGAATTCGGGAGCAGGCATCCTCCAGAAGTTCCGTCGCTGTGGCATAGCTGATTCGAAAGTGCGGGCTGAAGCCGAAGGCGGCACCTTGGACGGCGGCAACGCCTTCACTCTCGAGTACGTAGGTGACGAAGTCTTCGTCCGTCTCGATGACCTTGCCGCTTGGCGTCTTTTTGCCGACGGTGCCGGCGCAGCTGGGATAGACATAAAACGCACCCTCCGGTGTTGGGCACGAAAGGCCGTTTGCTTGATTGAGCATGCTGACCACCAGGTCTCGACGCTCCTTGAAAACGGCGTTGTGCTCAGCAATGAAATCATGTGGCCCGTTGAGCGCCGCCACCGATGCCGACTGACTGACGGCGGCCGTGTGCGAGATGTTCTGCGACTGCACCTTGGTCATAGCCTTGATCAGTTCCACCGGACCGCCGGCGAAACCAACCCGCCAACCGGTCATACAATAGGCCTTCGACATGCCGTTCATGGTCAGGGTCCGGTCGTAGAGTTCGGGCGCGACCTCGGCGATGGTATGGAACTGGAAATCGTCATAGACGAGGTGCTCGTATATGTCGTCGGCGAGGATCCAAACGTGTTCGTGGCGTTCGAGGACCTCGGCCAACGCCTTGAGATCTTCTCTCGTGTACGCGGCCCCGGTCGGATTGGACGGCGAATTGAGGATTAGCCATTTGGTTTTCGACGTGATCGCCGTTTCCAGTTGTTCCGGTGTCATCCGAAAACCATTGTCGGCCGGGCAATCGACGATTACCGGTATACCGCCAAAAAACAGTGGGATATCCGGATAGCTAACCCAGTAGGGCGCCGGGATGATGACCTCGTCGCCCGGATTGACGGTGGCCATGATGGCGTTGAAGATCACCGGCTTGCCGCCGCAGTTGACGTGGATCTGGTCGGGTCCGTAGTCGAGTCTGTTGTCGCGTTTGAACTTGGCCGAAACCGCCTCCAGTAACTCCGGGATGCCGTTGACCGCCGTGTATCGCGTCATGCCGTCGTCGAGCGCTTTTTTGCCGGCCTCGATAATATGGGCCGGCGTGTCGAAGTCGGGCTCACCGGCACCGAGCGAGATAACATCGCGACCCGCTGCGTTCAGGTCGCGGGCCTTCTGGGTGACGGCGATGGTCGCCGACGGTTTGACGGCGCTCAGGCGCTCGGCGATGAAAGACATAGTTCGTCGTTCCTTGGTCGAGGAGATGGAAAGTTGTGGCTCGCCGGAACCCTACGCTCGTGCCGGTTCCCGCGCAACCGATTGTCGCCGGTCCGGATAATCGGATGACGAAAGCCGGTGTTTCGACGGATCGGCAAGCTCATTAGAATGGTCGATATGACAGAAACAACAAAAGACTCGGCGGTGCCGGTCGATGGTGAAGACGACTCGGCCGAAGAAGTATTGCCGTCGGCGGAACCCGTCGTCGAACAGGCGTTTGTTCGGGTCAAGACCTGCCGCTACGGCACCATGTTGTACAACTGGAAGGACACCTACGTCGGCCGTTCGCTCGATCTCTACGGTGAATTTTCGGAAGGTGAGGTCCGTATGTTCGACCAGATCCTCAGACCCGGAATGGTCGCCGTCGACGTCGGCGCCAATATCGGCTGCCATACGGTCTTCATGGCCCAGAAGGTGGCGCCGGGAGGCGTTGTTATCGCTTATGAACCGCAGCGCGTCGTCCATCAAATGTTGTGTGCCAACTTAGCGCTGAACGCGATAACGAACGTCAAGGCCGTGCACGCGGCGGCCGGCGCGGAGGCGGGCGAGATTATCGTTCCCGAAGTCGACTACGGTTCGGGTGACAATATCGGCGGGGTCGAGTTGGGCGGTTACACCGAAGGAGAAATCGTCGCCGTCGAGCCAATCGACTCGCTCGACCTTAATGTTTGTCATTTGATTAAGGTCGATGTCGAGGGCATGGAGAACGCCGTCATCTCCGGAGCCGCCGATACGATCGCCCGTTGCCGCCCGTTTCTCTACGTTGAAAATGATCGGCGCGACCACTCGTCAGAGTTAATCAAGCGTCTATTCAACCTCGATTACCGTCTCTATTGGCACCTGCCTCGACTGTTCAATTCCGGGAATTATTATGGTGACGAGACGAACGTATTCGGCGACCTGATTTCACGTAACATGCTTTGTGTGCCCGAGGAAAACAAGATAACGATCGAGGCAATGGAGGAAATTACATCGCCGGACATCATCTTTTGACGATACCCGTGGTGGACAATCCAAAAGATCGTCCTCATTCGCGCCAGTAATCAACTTCCGCTTCGGGCCCGTCTCCGCTGAAGCCAACGGCATAGACCTTGTCGACGTTCCCACCGTCCGAACTCAACGGCAGTCGGAGGAACTCATACCGAAAATCACCGTCTTCCTATGAGTATCCTTCGTTGAAGATATAAAGCGGGGCTCGGTTCTCGTAGACCCATTGGTATTCCTGAAAGACTTTTTCCGTCACCGTTGTGGGCTGAACTTCCCGTACCGATCTGCCGGTGCAATCCTTGCCGTGCAACACGGTGCGTGCAGTTCCGAAAAACCGGAACACGAAATCGAGCGGCTCTGTCACGACATCGGCAACGGCCGACCACGGTATCAAACTGGCCGGAAGATCGATCAACCGGAAATCACCCCAGGCCGGACCAATCCGATCGTTCCGTTTTTCATCCCAGTACCGAAAAATCCAGGCTGGTTCAGGCGGAAGTGATTCCGCATTCGGTGCCGAAAACCTCGATTCCACGATTGCGCCGCGCGGGCACTGATCGCGCCGAACGATATCATCGATCGGTGTGGTCATTCTCTCTCGTTCCCCCTCGATCGATTTTCTATTTTCACCCATCGCTATGCAAGCAATGCGTGAGGACATTTAACCTTCGGTTGATGTGTGGGTCATTCACCGGCCCGAATTCGAGATTTGGATAGGATTTCGACGATGGTTTCTTCCTGTTTCGGCCCCATAAGATGAACGCCGCTGATGCCGTCGATGTCCCGGAGTTGCTCCAGGAGTTCGACACATATGGCGATCCCCTCTTTCCTTTGGTTATCGGCGCCCTCGAGACGCGATATAACCTCCTCGGGCACATGGACACCGAATAAATTGTCGTTCATCCACCGGGCGCTCTTCGCCGAAAGGACTGGCCCCAGGCCAGCAATGTAATAGGCTTTCTCGGAAATACCCTCGTCGCGGAGCCGGGCCATGTAGCGCCGCATGGCGGACACGTCGAAGACGAACTGGCTTTGAAAGAAGTCGGCACCGGCATCGATCTTGGCCCGCAACCCATCCGGATTAAAATCCGGTCCCGGGTCGACGGGTGTATCGGCGCCACCGATAAACAAACATGGTCTGGTTTCGATCGGACGGCCCGTCGGGAACGTGCCTTCGTCTCTCATACGCCGTGCGGTCGTCATCAACTGACGGCTGTCGATATCGTGAACCGCTTTTGCATCTGGTTGGTCACCGGCTTCGACGGCATCTCCGTATAGACAGAGAATGTTGGAGACGCCGAGGGCTGCGGCACCGATCAAATCGCCTTGGAGAGCCAATCGGTTGCGGTCACGCGTTGTCATTTGAAGGATAGGCTCGATTCCTGAATCCGCCATTATGGCTGCACACGCAAGGGCCGACATGTGGGCCCGAGCCCCGGCGCCGTCGGTTACGTTGACGGCGTCGGCAAGACCTTTGAGGCAAAGGACGCGACCCAACACATCCGATGGGTTCGCGGAATCCGGCGGAGAGGTTTCCGCCGTAACGGCAAATTTTCCGGCCTTGAGGACCGACGCCAAGGTTCCCGCTTCGCTCACTTGACTTCTCCCGATCTCGAGACGGCGGGCGCACCGGGCACCGCGCTTGCTTCGTATCCGGACTAAATACGCTGAATGTTCGGTATAAGGCGAGTCGGTTTGTGAAACTGCACTTCGGCTGGCGTTAATTGGCGTCAGAATTGAGACACAATGCCGCTCAATAACGCATGGTCTGACCGGTCTTGAACCTTGATGGCCTGCGCCCGATAGCCGATGCGCTGCAGGTGCGTTTTGAAAGGGCCATCGACAAGCAGCATGTGGCGGATAACCCTATCGACGGTGTCATGGGCGTCCCGTTTCGATAAACGACCCTTTCTCAACATCTGCCTTTGAGTCCGGACGATTTCGGCCAGAAGGGTACGGTGTTGCGTCCTGTGCTCGCGGGCATTCGAATATCCAGTTTCGATCATCAATCGCTCTTCATCGGAAAAGTGCGTAGCCAGTAGGTCACGTAACACCTCAACAAGTGCCTCAATTGCGGGAAAATCATCCGTTCCAGCCAATTTAGCGATCTTCTCGATGACGTTGAACAGGCGTTGATGTTGATCGTCAAGAGTCTTCACACCGTACAAGGTTGCCTCGGACACTCGATGGGTTTTCATAACCGTCGTTTCCTGTGCCAAGCCGGTGTCGCGATCCGGCCGCCGTTGACATCCGGGACCATCGAAGATCGTCATTGACCACACCGACGCGAGAAGCCTCATCGGCGAAACGACACGTCGCTGAGGTGATTTCGAAAAGAGGTTCCCAGGTTTTCTCAGTAGGAAGTATGCATAACATCTGGAAGTTGTGCAATTACAAATTGCATAATTCTAACCACGAGGGTGTTCACATACGGTCGCGGTTATTTCCCGTCTGTCATTCCTTGGCCGGGATTGACCAATTCAACGAGTGTCTGAGCCAATTTCGCAAGCGCGCGGGCCCGGCCCCAGGCGTTGTCAATCTTCTCACCGACACCGAGGCCACGGCGGAAGGCGTCCCAGCCGATATCGGACTCGCCCTTGCGTGCGTGGTCAATGGCGATCTCCGCGAACATCCACACTCGGGTAAGCTTGCTCTTGATTTCACCGGTCGCAGTATCTGCGAGAACCTCCGTTATATCCGCACCCACTTCATCACCGGCACGCCTCTGATCCGCCGCAATGGTCCACAACGTATGGGCTCGTAATCGATCATCGTCGACCTTCTCGGCGACTTTGGCTGCGCGATCGAAGGCCGACCTGACGGCATCGATTTGGTCGGCCTTTTGCGCCGCCATTAATCCGACCCGAGCCATCGACAGCGCGATGCGACTGACCGCGTAGGAGCGGGCATAAGGAAGGTCGATTTCCTCGACGGCGGCTAAGGCCAGCTCCAATGTCGCTTCGGAAGCTGCGCGAGCACCCTGTTGGGCTTGGGCGATGGCGATACGGCCGAGGACAACGGCACGATAGCGCACAGCCTCGATGGTGTCGGCCGTCGCCAAGGCGGCTGCCGCATCGCCAGCCCGCGCTTGGGCGGTAGCCGCCGACATCAATACCGAGACCCTTTCCGAATCGCTCGCGATATCGTCGAGGAACCCCAAGACGAGCCCGGGCCGTTGCATGTCTGCCAGGGCGGCAGCAACGTAGCGGAGCGCCGTGCTCCGATCCGACTCTGTCTCCTGGGCTCGGGCCGCCGCCTCGGCCTGATCAATTTCGGTTTCGGCACCGTTCTGGTCGCCTGCGGCGGCCAGGATGATGGCGCCGCGGGTACGGTATGAAATGCGCTTGATCGAGTCCTTCATCTCGACGGTTTCCTCGATCAGCCGCGCGACAGTGATGCGGGCGGCTTCCTGATCTCCGCGTTTCGCCTGGATGGCGGCCAGGGCGTCGGCACGTTTTTCCTGGTCTGGAATGATCGCCGCCGCCCTCGAGGCTTCCTCCGCGTACCCAGCGACCGCCCGAGCTTCCGCGATGTCGCAAAGGGCGACCATGATCAGGCGCGGATCCCGTATCCGCGCGGCCGTGGACATCGCTTCTTTGCCCAAACCGGCTCGCGCCTGAGCGACAAGGACCTCACCCAGCGCCCAATCCCTGAGTTCTGGTCGAAAAACGGCCTTCACGCTTTCCGACGCCTCATCGAGTAGGCACCGCACCGTCGGTTCGGTGAAACAAGCCGACGGGTCACGGGTCGGGTCGGCCCGTTCGCGGTTATCGTCACTGACCAGATCGCGCGTCGCCGGATGGGCGAGAAGGGCCCGACGCGCCTTGTCCTTCGAGGATCGGCGCGCTTCGTCGAGGCGTTTGAGCAGCGAACGAACCTGGACCGCGTTGTTGAGAAGATCCCACAGCTGACGGCTGACCTTGCCATCGATACGAATGCCGGCGTTCTTCTGATAGATCCGGATGGCGGCTTCCGTTTCTTCGTTGAGGTGGCCGTCGAGGGGCCCCCAGGTAAAGCCCCATTTCCGACAGAGCTTTCTGGACCCGGAGAACGGCCGTACCGGATTTCCGTTTGGTCGGTTTTTCGGGCGATGCCTTTTGGGGTTCCAGACCATCCGGCTTCGCCGCGATCTCGATAGGGCTCGCAACGGAAGGCGCCACTATGGCAACGACGAGAATCCACGCCGCCGCCAACAAGGAAATGCCAGCGAGGAAAGAACGAACGGTCCGCGGGAATGGCGATAGCATGATATGATTCTGCGCCGCGTCGAAATCGGATACAAGCCGCGAATGGCTCTGGCCGAGCAGTCCTTGCTTCCTATTCCGCACTCACTTAAACAGCTATCGCGAGATCAGGGCGGTTTGATGGCAGTCTATACGGAAGTCGACGACGCGGACCTAGTGCGGTTCGTTTCGGAATACGATATCGGGGAGGTGCTGTCCTGTAAGGGCATCGCCGAAGGGGTCGAGAACTCCAATTTCCTGCTGACGACCTCAACCGGTCCCTACATCCTGACACTATATGAAAAACGGGTCCGCCTCGATGATATCCCGTTTTTCCTCAATTTGATGGACCATCTGGCGGTTCGCGGTGTGCCGTCACCTCGCCCCGTCGTCGCCTGCGACGGCAACAGGTTGCGCCGCCTTTCGGGCCGCCCCGCCGCCATCGTCAGCTTCCTCGCTGGCATGTGGGTTCGTAAACCGTTCCCCGACCATTGCCTGCAGGTCGGGCGCGCCTTGGCCGAACTCCACCAAGCCGGCGCCGACTTCGATATGGTCCGCAAGAATGACCTCTCGATCGGGGATTGGCAGCCCTTGTTGGCGAAAAGCGCGGCCGGCGCCAATGACGTCAGGCCTGGTTTGTTGGACGAATTGAGCCGCGAAATCGAATCGCTGGAAGCCATATGGCCAAGCGACCTCGCTTCGGGTGTCATCCATGCTGACCTGTTTCCCGACAACGTCTTCTTCCGTGAGGGCCGATTGTCCGGATTGATAGACTTCTATTTCGTCGTCCGTGAACAACCCCTAACGTCCTGATTGGGTGGCGGATTTCGGCTTTCCCAAGTATTCCGAATTGCAGAAAACCGGGAGTTGTGCCCTTGGTTTCTTGCGATATCGGAGGCGTTTTGGGATTCCCTCGC
>Ga0209458_1000216_pt1 | contig 26878 bp, 30 predicted proteins | sample WorMetLIZAISLAND_FD_187411 | JGI IMG/M metagenome (GOLD analysis project Ga0209458, IMG submission 187411) | Marine gutless worms symbiont microbial communities from Max Planck institute for Marine Microbiology, Germany - Inanidrilus manae... ...
TGCCTGCGAAGAGCTTGCTCTTCCCTCTTGGCACTTTGATGCCGTCGGCCCGTGAGGGTCCAACCAATCCCTCCAGCCCGAGAACATCAGGGATGGGAGGCGTCCATCCCATTTCTCCTGTGTCTTTTGTTGCCGGACGGCGGCGCCGTCCGGGGCGTTTATCGATCCGTGGTGGTTTCAGGCGGCGCGGCGAGCCCGCTGCCGGGCGGCGGCCATGCCGGCGCAAATGCGCCAGGCGTTGGCAAGCGCCGTGTGGCCGGCGTTGCCCTGGCCGACGATGTCATAGGCGGTGCCATGGCCGCAGGTGGCGACCGGGAAGGGCAGTCCGCCCAGCACGGTGACGCCACGGCCGAAGCCCATCAGCTTCATCGCGATCTGGCCCTGGTCGTGATACATCGTGACCACCGCATCGAAGCCGCCGTCGCGGGCGCGCACGAACACCGTGTCGCAGGGCAACGGACCTTCGACGTCGAGGCCTTCGCCGCGCGCCGCGGCGACGGCGGGCGCGATGACATCGATCTCCTCGCGGCCGAAGTTGCCGCCATCGCCGGCGTGCGGGTTCAGGGCGCAAATGCCGAGGCGCGGCGCGGTGACGCCGCTGTCGACGAGGGTGCGGTGCGCCAGCCGTGCCGCCCGCAGGATGCCGTCCCGGTCGATCAGGCCGGCGACGTCCTTAAGTGGCACGTGCGAGGTCACCCGCGTGGTCCAAAGACCGTCGAGCTCGTTCAACTCGCCGACCTCGTTCGTGCAGCCGAGCACTGTCTTCAGGTACTGCATTTCGTCTTCGTGGCCGATGCCGCCGAGGTGCATCGCATGCTTGTTGAGCGGGGCGAAGACGACGCCGTCGATCACCGCATCGGCGGCCAGGCCGGCCGCGAAGGCAAGTGTGTCGAGGACTTCGCGACCGGCCTCGGCTGTTGCCCTGCCGGGCGTGGTTTCGACGCCGGCCGCCGGGCGCGGCAACAGCAGCGGGCGGCCGCCCGCAGCCAGACCGGCGATGTCGTCCGGCGCAGTCGCCAGGGGCAACTCGAGGTCGAAACCGGCGACCTGCTGGCCCTGGGCCAGCACCGCCGGATCGCCGATCACCACCGGCACGGCGGTGTCGCAAAGCGTCGCCTCGGCCAGCAGGCGGGCGCTGATCTCCGGGCCGATGCCGTTGCGATCGCCCAGCAAAAGGGCGACCAGCGGCAAGTTGGGTGTCGGCGTGCTCATGACAGTTCGCGCAATGGCCGGTCGGCGACCTAACGGTCCCAGAGTTGCCGGGCAAGCACGCCGGTGGCGGTCTCGATCACCTGCGCTGCGTCCAGGCAGAGGTCTTCGCGGAACCGGGGGCCGATGATCTGCACGCCGATCGGCGCATCGCCAGCCAGCCCGGTGGGCACGGCGGCGGACGGCAGGCCCAGCAGATTGACGGCATAAAGCATCGACTGGTGGTCCATCAGCTGGCGATAGCTTTCCGGGCCCTGTTCGTCCGAGCCTTGCGGGAACGGTGGCACCTGCGAGACCGGGGCGAGGACGAGCGGGTAGTCCTCCTGGAACACCGACCAGGCGCGCCATAAGCGGGTGCGGTCGGCGGTGGCGCGGATATAGCCCTCGAGGCTGTCGATGTCGCTGGCACCGACAAAGACGTCGACGAGGTCATTGATCAGTGGCGAGCCATGCTCCCGCACCGTCGGCAGCATCATGGTCCGAGTATCGGCGCCGAGCAGAGCGCGCCAGCGTTCGGCGATTTCGGCTGCGAACGGCGGGTCCACGGCCTCGACGGCATAGCCCGCAGCATCCAGATGCGCGGCAGCTTGGTCGACGGCGGCGGCGACGGCGGGATCGCAGGCGACGCCTGTCGCTTCCTTGCTGACGGCGACCCGGATCGGCGGTGCCAGCGGCGGGCCTTCGAGCGGTGCCGGCACCCACCAGGGATCGCGGGCATCGCGCCCGGCCATCACCGCCAGGCCGAGGCGGACGTCGCGTACCTCGCGGGCGATCGGTCCCTGCACGCTCATCAGCTGCAGTGTCGGCGGGCGTTCGCCGTCGGCACTGGGATTGTAGGACGGGATCCGCCCCAGGCTGGGTCGGATGGTGGCGACGCCACAGGCATAGGCCGGATAGCGCAGCGATCCGCCAAGGTCGTTGCCGTGGGCAATGGCGCCGATGCCCAGGGCGACCGAGGCGGCCGCGCCACCCGAGGATCCGCCTGGCGTGACGTCGGGATCCCACGGATTGAGGGTCTTGCCGCGCAGCGGGTTGTCGGTGAACCAGCGATAGCTGAACTCGGGCGTGTTTGTGCGGCCGATGATGATGGCACCGGCCTGGCGCATGTTCGCCACCAGCGGCGCATCCTCGTCCGCCATCAGGTTCTCGAATGCCGGCAGTCCGTTCGGGTTGGTGACGCCGGCCTGATCGACGTTCTCCTTGATGGTGATCGGCACGCCGTGCAGCGGCCCGATGGCGACACCGCTGGCGGCGACGGCGTCGGCCTGCTTCGCCTGGGCCAGGGCCTCCTCGGTGAGATCCAGGGTGACCGCATTGACGCCCGGGTTGGCCTCTGCCAGGCGTTCGGCAGCGGCCTCGACCGCCTGCACGCAAGTGATGTCGCCGCGACGGATCGCCGCCGCCGTGTCCACGGCGCTCCAGCGCCAGATCGCCTCCGCCATGCCTTTTCTCCCTGTTGTTGTCGCGCCGTCCGATGACCGAACGGCGCGCACGCCGCCTGTTCAGGCCGGCGCGAAGCTCTCATGCTGGTCAAGCCACCAGCGGGCGATGTCGACCCGGCGGCAGAACCAGACCTCGCCCTTTTCGCCGCAGTGATCGATGAACTGCTGCAATGCCGAGGCGCGTCCAGGCTGGCCGACCAGGCGCGGGTGCAGGCCCACGGTCATCATTCTGGGGCAGCTTTCGCCTTCCTGCCACAGCCAGTCGAAGGCGCGGCAGAGGAAATCGGCCCAGTCGGCCGGCGCCATGTCGCCCTGCGGCATGATGAAGCGGATGTCGTTGTAGACCAGGTTGTAGGGAATGATCAGGTGGCGCTGGCCGCCGACTTGGGTGAAGTAGGGCAGGTCGTCGTTATAGGCGTCGGAGTCGTAGAGGAAGCCGCCGTCCTCGACCAGCAGCGCACGGGTGTTGGCGGACGGGCTGTAGCGGCAGTACCAGCCGCGCGGCCGCTCGCCGCAGCTGGCCTCGATCGACTCGATACAGCGCCTGAGATGCTCGCGCTCCTCGTCGCGCGACAGCCGCCAGATCTGCTCCCAGCGCCAGCCGTGGCCGCAGGGCTCGTGGCCGCGCTCACGGATCCAGGCGCATACCTCGGGATTGCGTTCCAGGGCGACGGCGCAGGCGTACATGGTCAGCGGGATGTCGTAGCCGTCGAACAGCCGGGCGAGGCGCCAGATCCCGGCGCGGCTGCCGTACTCGAACATGCTCTCGGCGCCGAAGTCGCGATAACGCGGGTTGAGCGCGAATGGCACCTCGGTCAGGCCGTCGCTGCGACCGTCACCCAGTTCGTGGCTCGCCTCGGCGCCTTCCTCATAGTTGATGACGAAGTTCAGCGCGATCCGCGCCTCGCCGGGCCAGCGCACGCGCGGCGGATTGCGGCCATAGCCGATCAGGTCCCGCTTCGGCCCGGGCACGTCGGCGATCTGCCAGCTCATCCCGTCCTCCCTGGTTCGATACCGGCAAGAGTAGCAGACGGCAGCGACGCGGCCGTTCAGCCGGCGCTGCCCTTTTCGCCCGCGGCATAGAAGCCGTCGACGCCGATGGCGGCGCGAAATCCGGCCGAATCCGCTGCCTTCCAGTCTTCCAGAGGGATCCCGGTGGAATCCGCGACCCGGTCGATGGCGTTGAACAGTGCCGCGACACCGGCGGCATCGGCCAGCGCGGCCGCGCCCATGGTGGTGGCAACCTCGTCCCGGGCCGCGTCGACCTCACCCGCCGTGCCCGTGACCACGGCATCGGCAAAGCGGACGAGCAACGCGCCGTGGGCGACGCCGCCGTCAACCGCCTCGTCCGCCGTCATGACCGAGAGATCGTAGTCCCCACCATCCTTCTGGCCGCTCGCACGGAGCAGCTGCGCATGGCTGGTGGTTCAATAGACGCACTGGTTGAGGGCAGAGACCCGGCCGGCAATCAGCTCGATCTGGGCATGGGTGATGGCGCGATATTCGGTGTCGAAGTCGCGCATCGCCTGCGCCGGCAGGTACTGGGTGACCACCAGGTCGAAGAAGCCCTTGACCTCTTCCGGCACCAGGCTCATGGCCTGGTAGATGTTCGCCGCCTGGGGCCGGCCGTCGTACAGCCACTCCCATTCGGTGCCCAGGGCATGCTCCGGCCCCAGGGTCGGTACCCAGGCCAAGTCTCGTTCCGCTGGCGGCCGGCGCCGGCTCGGCGTCCCGGTGCTTGCCGCCGGCAGCGGCCACGGCGGTCGGCCCAGGCCGCGGCAGAAGGTGTCGATCGCGGTGACGTCGGCGATCACGCCGACGGTTTCCACATAGCGCTCGACGCTGAGCCCGGCCGCCATCAGATCGTCGAACCAGCCGCGGCTGAGGCGTCCCGGGTCGCTGACGATGGCGTGCACCTGCTCGACCGTCTCAACCGGCAGGTCGCCGGCGCTGTCGTGCGTGCCGTCGACCGCACGGGGCGACAGCGCCTCCTTGCGCGCCGCGCACAGCCGGCAGTCGCCGACCACCCGGGTCTCGGCGGCGATCGCCACCCGCTCCGCGCCGGTCAGCCAGGTGCCCGGCTGCCCCAGCCTGGTCCACTGCCGGCGCTGTGCCGCGACCACCTCGTCGCGCACCGGCCAGGCCAGATCGTCATAGGAGATCTCGCTCATCCGCTCCTCCACTCGAGAACCTGCTCAGGATATCGTCTTGCCGCGCTGACGGCGAGGCCATGCCCGCGCGGTGCGTTGAGGCGGATCAACGCCGCTCTGGGTGCGACGGGCTTAGATGGGCGCAAAGCAAACCATCGGTGACGGCAGCAACAGGGAGTGGCGGCATGAACGTGAAGATCCGCGACGTGATGGTGGAGCGGGTGATCACCGCGCGACCGCATCACTCGGTCGAGCACGTGCGTGGTCTGATGGAACGCAACGGCATCCACGCGGTACCCGTGGTCGGTCCGGACGACGAACCCGTCGGTATCGTCAGTGCCACTGACCTGATCGGCGACCACAACGGTAACAGCCCGATCAACAGGCTGATGACCGAACGGGTCTATACCGTGCCCGCCTACAATGATGCTCATGTCGCCGCCCGGGTGATGCGCAACCACAAGATCCACCATGTAGTGGTGACGCACGAGAAGCAGGTGGTCGGTATCGTCAGTTCGTTCGACCTGTTGAAGCTGGTCGAAGAGCATCGTTTCGTGATGAAACCGGCGCCGGGTGCGGAGCGCCGCAAGGCCGGGTGATCGGCGGTACGGTTCAGCTCGGCCCGAGACGGTACACGCGCTCTGCCGTCGCCTGGAACATCGCCGTGCGCTCGTCCGGCGCGAAGTCGGCGGTGACCAACTTCAGCGCGTTCCACAAGATGGTGTAGCTGCAGCTTGCCTTGTCCACCGGGAAGTTGCTTTCGAGCATGCAGCGCTCGGGTCCGAACGCGTCGATGCAGGTCAGCAGATAGGGCCGCCACGCGTCGGCCAGGGCGGTTGACGCCGGCGGCGCCGCCTGGTGATGGAAGCCGAAGCCGCAGATCTTCATGCCCAGGCCGCCCAGCTTGACGACGACGTTGTCACAGGCCGCCAGTTCGGCAATTTGCCCGCGCCAGGCGGCGAAGACCTCGTCCTGTCGTCCGGCATAAGGGCCGATGCCGAGCGGTCCGCCGACATGGTTCAAGATGATGGTGGTATCCGGGAAGGCCCGGGCCAGATCGGTGACGTCGGCAATCTGCGGGTGATAGAGCCAGGCTTCGAAGGTCAGGCCGTGCGGTGCGAGGCGGGCGAAGCCGGTGCGGAAGGTCGCGTCTCGGAGCAGCCCGGCCGTCGGCCGGGTATGACTGTTGCGCACCTCGTCGCTGGCGTCCCAGGCGGCGGCATGACGAATGCCGCGGAACCGACCGCCGCCGGCTTCAAGATGCGCCATCAGCACCTCGTCGACGGCGGCACCGAGGGTCAGGTCCGCGAAGCCGACGATGCCGGCGCACAGGCGGGCCGGGCCGTAGCCGCCGCTGGCACTCATCGCGGCGACGCCGTTGACGGCCTCGGTCTCGCCCACGGGGCGCAAGGCCGGTGCCCCGGCGGCACGGTAGAACGCCATGCATTCGACGAAGACGGTAGCGACGATGTTGTGGCCGCCGCCCAGGTCGGCGAGCAACTCGTCCAGCAGGTAGCGATGCCCTGGCCTGTCCCACAGGTGGTGGTGGGGATCGACGATCGGCAGCGCCGGCTCGCTGGTCCTGGCCAGCCAGTCGTGATCGACGGTGAAGGGATTGCTACCGCTTTGCGGGGGCTGGCTCATGGTGGGGCCTGTTGCGTCTGCTTCTTGTGCGCGTCCTTAACGGAGGTCCCGGACGTGGCCTTTTTGACCGTCAACGACCTGGCTCGCCAAGGCTATCCCGTCCGTTGCCAGGGCGTCGATGATCTTGCAGTCCGCAATGGTTCCGCCGTGGCCACAGGCAGTGATCATCCGTTGCAGCTCCCGCCGGAGGCCTGCCAGCTGGACCATGCGCCGCTCGACCTGCTGCAGGTGGCTGCGGGCGATGGCGTCGACCTCCTCACATGCCTGCTGCGGCTGGTCCGCCAGCGCCAGGAGCTCGCGGATCTGCTCCAACGGGAAGCCCAGTTCGCGCGCCTGGCGAATGAAGGCGAGGCGGGCTCGGTCTTCCGGGCTGTACAGCCGCTGGTTGCCAGGGCTGCGCGGCGGCTCGCGCAAGAGCCCGATCTGCTCGTAGTAACGGATGGTTTGCACCTTGGTCCCAGTATCTCGGGCCAGGCGGCCGATGCCGAATTCCGCAGCGTTCGCCATCATTTTTCCCTTGAAGCTATAGCTACTAGAGACTGTAGGTTTAGCGAATGGGCGGCGCAAGAGTGCCCAGGAAACGCAACGGACGGTGAGGCAGATCGAGTTGTCAGATTGTTGCAATGGCGACGCGGCGACGCAGTTTGCCGGCGAGTCACAGGCCTACAAGCGGGTGATCTGGCTGGTCATTGCGATCAACGCCGGGATGTTCGTCGTCGAAGTGACCGCGGGCGCACTGGCGCAATCACAGGCGCTGCAGGCGGATGCCCTGGATTTCCTCGGGGATGCCGTGACCTACGCGATCTCGTTGGCAGTGATTGGCCGCACCCTGGCGCTGCGTGCCTCCGCCGCCCTGTTCAAGGGCCTGCTGTTGGCCTTGGTCGGGCTCTGGGTTCTGGGCAGCACGCTGTACCGCGTCTTCGTCCTGCCGATGCCCGACGAAGTGGTGATGGGCAGTGTCGGCCTGATGGCCTTCGTCGCCAACCTCACCGCCGCCGTGCTGCTGATGCGCTGGCGCAATGGCGATGCCAACGTGCGCAGCGTCTGGTTGTGTTCACGCAACGATACCATCGGCAACGTCGCGGTGATCCTGGCCGCGATTGCCGTCGGCTGGACCGCCAGTGCCTGGCCGGATCTCGTCGTCGCCGCTGCGATGGCGGCCTTGTTCATGCATTCGGCGGTGAAAGTGATCCGCCAGGCGCGAAAAGAACTGGCATTCGCACACGCACCACGGCTCGCTGAAAAGGCAGCGACTCCGCAGATTCCCGCCTAAACCCAGACGCGAATCAATTCGTACTAATATACATTATCGTTAATGAATCCGATACTTGTTGCGTCAATGGGCTGTTGAAGTATTCTGCGCGTTCGCGCAGGAGATCAGATATGGTTTTCAGCCCTTTCCTGGTGGAGGGGATCGCCTCAGGGCGTGAGCCTCGCCGCCGCCGACGCAAGAGCCGCCGCACGCGTGCGGTCACGCGCGTCGTGTTCCAAGGACTGGTCGTCGCCTTGGGATTGGCTTGGTTGGGTTGGTCCGGTTGGGCCGGTAACGATGCCGTCGGACGGGTGCTTTCTTATCAGGCCTGTGCCCCGAACGATTTCGCCGGCAGAGGTGTGCTGCCCCAGTTGGAAGCACTTTCCGTCAACGCGACCCGTATCTCTTCGGATCGGCCGGGTTAGGCATCCCGGCAACTCTTGTGGACGTGAACGCCCGGCGTGCCTGCAATGTCGGCGGGTGCCACGGTCGTGTCACAATCGGCATTGTCGGGCCCGCAGCTTCTCGCGCATAATCGCCGCTGCTTGAGATCCGCGGCCCGGGGAGGGCGCCGCGGTAGGGAGGCGAGCGGGCCCATGGCGCGATGGGCTGGAATGTCAACGGGGAGGCACCCGTGTCCGACCCCATGACCCGGCTGCTGCTCGATCGAGCAGAGATCAGCCAGGTCATGCATCGCTATTGCATGGCGGTGGATACCCGCGACTGGGATCTGCTCGCCTCCTGCTTTACTGACGATCTGGAAGCGGATTTCCGTTCCTTCGGTGCAAAGGAGCCGGTGACGGGCCGGACTGCGTGGATCGACGCGGTGCGCGGCACTGTCGGCGGCCTGGACGCAACACAGCATCTGACGGCAAACCACATGCATCGGATCGACGGCGACGAGGCGCAGCTCACGGCCTACTTGCAGGCCGTGCATTGGCTGCAGAACGACGTCGGTGATGCCGAATACACCATTGGCGGACGTTACGACTGCGATCTGTGCCGCACGGAAGAGGGCTGGCGTATCCGTCGCTATCGGCTGTCGGTGACCTGGCAGCGCGGCAACCGGCACATCCTGCGCCTGGGACAGCGCCGGCAGAGGGCGGTCGCCGGCTGACGCGGTCGACGCCGCCCGGCCAGGATTACTCGCCTGGCGGGCGCCGCCCGAAATAGCGCGGCGAGTTGCACCAGATGCCGGACAGATCCGGTGCCAGCCAGGACACCAGGGCCGCGGCGATCCCGGCGAAGCTGAGAACCAGGCCATAGCCGACGGCCCGCGCCGCCAGTTCGCTGTCCGGCGCTGCCGGGCTCTGCACCAGCACGAACAGGCCGAACGCCAGCAGGGCCACGCCCAGCAGGCTGCCAGGGACGCGCATTCTCAGGTTGTCGCGGCGCACGCGCAGCATCGATGGCATCGCGATATCTCCGGTGCCGTCGACTGAATTCTAGCATTCGTGCCGCAGATGTCCGCCGGATCGCGGGAAATTGACGCGGTCGTGCGTTGCCGGCAGGCGACGTTGTGCCAACCTCGCTAAGAGGGCCGCCAACGCGAACCGCAGGAGGTCGTCAGATGATCCCGCTCCGCTCCACCGACCAGGCGCGCCAGGGCGAAACCGGCCACAACGTCCGCTATGTCCTGGCATGGTCCCTGGGCCTCGCCATCACGGCGTTGCTGGTCGTCGCCTTCGCCGCCTGAAGCCGCTTCCCTCGCGGCCGGCCGCAGCAAGGCCGGCGCGCGAACAAGCTGTCTTTATCGTCCGCAGATAGCGGGCGCCCGCCGGTCGACTACTCCGGGTAGGCGCCGCGCCTGGCACGGCCATGGCGTTTCAGGGCGGTTGACGCCATGATATAACCCGCCTCTCGCCCGCGTACGGCAACGCGCGGGGCGGGGCACTGTCAGGGAGGTAAGGACAATGACCAATGCACTGTGCGCGCGGCTCGTGGGGGCTGCAGCGACGCTGACACTCGCCGGCGGACTGCTCGCCGGGACCGCTCAGGCCAAGGTCGAGGGCGATACCATCATCCTCGGCTCCGCGATCTCGTTTACCGGCAAGTACTCGACCAACGGCATCCATGCGTCCAACGGCTACAAGCTGGGCGTCAAGCGCATCAACGAGATGGGCGGGGTGACCGTCGGCGGCAAGAGCTACAAGCTGGACATCAAGTTCTACGACGACGAGTCGACGCCGCTGCGCACCTCGCAGCTGTTCGAGCGGCTGATCAAGCAGGATGGCGTGCAGTTCCTGCTCGGCCCGTACAGCTCGGCGACGACCAAGGCCGCCGCACCGGTGACCGAGAAGTACAAGGTGCCGATGGTGGAAGCGGAGGGCGCGTCGCGCTCGCTGTTCACCCAGGGCTACAAGTACCTGTTCGCCGTATTGTCGACCTCGGAGCAGTATCTCGCCAGCTCGATCGACCTGGCCGCCGAGATTGCCGAGAAGAACGGCAAAAAGGCCTCCGACGTGCGCATTGCCATGGCGTTCGAGAACGATCCGTTCTCGCTCGACGTGCGCGCCGGCGTGGTCGATGACGCGAAGAAGTACGGCATGAAGATTGTCGTTGACGACAAGCTGCCGCGCGACCTCAACGACATGTCGGCGACGCTGACCAAGGTGAAGGCGCTGAAACCGGACCTGCTGCTGGTGTCCGGGCACTCCAAGGGTGCCGCGACGGCGGCCCGGCAGTTGAAGGAGATGAAGGTCCAGGTGCCGATGGTGGCGATGACGCACTGCGAGTCGGCCAAGATCATCGACAAGTTCGGTGACTCAACCAACGACATCCTGTGCCCGACCCAGTGGGCCGAAACCCTGACCTACCAGGACAAGTACTTCGGCACGGCGGCCGATTACGACAAGCGGTTCAAGGCCGAGTTCGAAGGTTACCGCAACGTGCCCTACCAGGCGGCACAGGCGACCGCCGCGGTGCTGGTCTGGAAGGAAGCCCTGGAGAAGGCCAACAGCTTCGATCCGCAGAAAGTGCGCGATGCCCTGTCGGCGATCGAGCTGTCGACCTTCTACGGCAACATCAAGTTCGACGAGAGCGGCAAGAACACGGCGAAGCCGATGGTGCTGCGTCAGATCCAGGGCGGCACGTACAATGTGGTGGCGCCGTCCAAGTGGGCCTCGCACCCGGTCAACTGGCCGCGCAAGGCGCAGTAGCCGGGGTCGTCGGCGGACGGCCTTTTCGACGGGCGATTGCCGGGCCGCTTCGTGCGGCCCGGCGCGACCCGTTTCCAGCGAGCATGCAGCGCGTCCGCATGAGCGGGCGCCATGTCGGGGAGCGTGCACGTGGACAGCTTCAACCTTCTTCTGCAGGCGCCGATCCTCAACGTTCAGCTGCTGCTGGACGGCATTTTGATCGGTGCCATCTTCGCCCTGGCCGCCTATGGCCTGGCCCTAGTTTGGGGGGTGATGAACGTCAAGAACCTGGCCCAGGGCGACCTGGTCATACTCGGCGGCTACATCGCCTGGGTGCTGTCGGAAAACGGCATCAACCCGATCTTCGGCCTGCCGGTTGCCATCGTGGTGATGTTCGCCTTCGGCTGGGTCTGCTACTTCGTCATCATCAAGCGGGTGATCGATCGTGACCTGTTCACCTCGTTGCTCGCCACCTTCGGCCTGGCCCTGGTGATCCAGCAACTGTTGAACCTGGCCTTCGGTCCCGAGGTGCAAACGGTGGAATCCAATCTGCCGATCCGCAGCCTGTTCGGCGGCATGGTCACCGTGGCCGACATCAAGCTGGTCTCACTGGCGCTGGCCGCCATCCTGGCCATTCTGGTGGTGGGCTTCATGCGTTACAGCCGCATGGGCCAGGCGATCCGGGCCACGGCGCAGGATCCGCGGGCGGCGCGGGTGCTGGGCATCGACACCGAGCGGGTCTACGCCTTCACCTTCGCCCTGAACGCGGCGATCTGCGGCGCTGCCGGCGTGCTGATCTCGATGATCTGGGTGATCCAGCCGTTCTATGGCATCTCCCATTCGATCCGCGCCTTCGTCATCGTCACCGCGGCTGGCCTCGGCAACCTGCCCGGCGTGATCATGGCCGGTCTCGGCCTAGGCGTCGCCGAGCAGTATTCCGGCTTCGTGCTCGGCGCCGAGCTGCAGCAGTTCACGGTGGTGTTCCTGCTGGTGGTGGTGCTGGTGATCCGCCGGGCGATGCTGAGTCGGCAGAGGCTCGCGCTGCAATGATCAAGAACCGCCGCGAACTGCAGCTGCTGGCGCTGCTCGGCGCCGCCGGATTGGTCGCTCCCTTCGTGTTCCCCGCCATCACCACCCAGATCGCCGTGCTCTGGGTGATGATCCTGTTCGCCCTGACCTGGGACATGATGGGCGGACAGATGGGCTACAACTCGCTCGGCAACATCTTCTTCTTCGGCATCGGCATGTACGTGAGCGCGATCGTCCAGGTCGGGCTGTTCTTCGATGTTGCCGAATACACCGCCCACTTCGGCGCGGTGAAGGTCGAGTTCACCGATGCCCAGTACTTCACCGGCCTGGCCGTCGGCATCGCCGCTGCAGCCGTTGTCTGCGCCGTCTTCGCCGTGTTTCTCGGAACCGTCCTGTTCGGTCTGCGCGGTCCTTACTTCGCCATCGGCACCCTCGGTATCGCCCTGTCGGCGGGCGAGGCGATCGGCGCCTGGGACTACGTCGGCGGCGGTGGCGGGGTCTCGCTGCCGACGTTTCCCGGCGGCCCGGAGGCCCGCTCGCTGTTCTTCTATTTCCTCTGCTTTGCCGCCGCAGCGGCGACCTTCCTGTTTCTGCGCTGGCTTTACAGTACGTCCTACGCGACGGCGGTCAACGCCATCCGTGACGACGAGGAGAAGGCCGAGGCGATGGGCCTGCACACCGGTCGCTACAAGGTCGTCGGCTGGTCGATCTCCGCCTTCTTCCTGGGCATCTCCGGCGCTATCTTCGGCAACCTGATCGGCTTCATCGAGCCGTTGGAGGTCGCTTTCCCGACCGTGACCTTCGGCATCTTCATGGTGGTGATGAGCCTGCTCGGCGGCAAGGGTACCTTATGGGGACCGGTGATCGGTGCCACCCTGTTCCACGTGATCAAGGAGGTGACCTGGACCTATCTGCTGGGCTGGCAGTGGGTGGCGCTGGGCGCGCTGATCATCGTCAACGTGGTCTACTTCCAGCAGGGCATCATGGGCTGGATGCAGGAGCGCTGGCCCGGGCTGTTTGGGATCAGCGTCGACGAGGCGATGACGGCGGACCGCGATGACACCGGCCGGCCACGGACGGAGGCGGCGGAATGAGCGAGCCGATCATTGCCGTCAGCGGCGTCAGCAAGTCGTTCGGCGGCGTTGTCGCCAACCGGGAGATCTCCCTCGGGGTCGAGAAGGGCGGCATTACCGGCCTGATCGGCCCGAACGGCTCCGGCAAGACGACGCTGTTCAACTCGATCGTCGGCTATCACCCGATCGACGGGGGCAGCATCCGCTTTCGCGGCCAGGAGATCTCGCGCCTGCAGGTGCCGCAGATCGCCCGGCTCGGGTTGTTGCGGACGTTCCAGCAGACGCGGATCTATTCGAAGATGAACTGCGTCGACAACATGCTGATCTCGATCCCGCACCGTAACGCCGGGCCGCTCGACATGTTCCGCAAGAACGATGCGGAACTGACCGAGAAGGCCGAAGCGCTGCTGGAGTTCGTCGGCCTCTACCAGAAACGCAAGCTGATCTCGGGCGATCTGTCGTTCGGCCAGCAGAAGCTGCTCGAGTTTGCCATGGCGCTGATGAACGAGCCGGAGGTGCTGCTGCTCGACGAACCGACGGCGGGCATCAACCCGACCCTGATCAACGGCCTGATTGACCGGCTGCTGACGGCCAACCAGGAGCTCGGGATCACCCTGTTCGTGATCGAGCACAACATGCGGGTGATCATGAACCTGGCCGAGCACATCTACTGCCTGGCGCATGGCGAGCTGCTGGCCGATGGGCCGCCCGAGGCGGTGCAGTCGGATCAGCGGGTCATCGACGCCTACCTGGGGGCGCACTGATGAGCGGCAACGCGGAACCCGGCGGGCGCGGCGCCAAGGGCTATGGCCTGGGCAGCGTCGACACGGTGATCTCGGTCGAGGACGTGGTCCGCGAGGCCGAGCGGATTGCCGAGGAGGGCCCGGACAAGGCCACCATCGCCGCGCTCGCCGGGGACGAGCCGTACCTGACCATCGAGGACCTGCGCGCCGGCTACGGCAAGATGGAGATCCTGCACGACTTCAACCTGCAGGTCGCGCGTGGCCAGTCGCTCTGCCTGATCGGTCCCAACGGCGCCGGCAAGTCGACCGTGCTGCATTCGATCTTCGGCTTCACCAACATCTTCTCCGGCCGGATCCGCGTCGGTGGAAACGGCGCCGGGCAGGACGTCACCGCGCTGAGCCCGAACGAGAAGCTCAAGCGGGCCGGCATCGCCTATATCCTGCAGGACAAGTCGGTGTTTCCCGACATGACCGTGGAAGAGAACCTGTGGATGGGCGGCTATCTCAAGGACCGTCCGGCCGAGGCCAAGGCGGCGGCCGAGCGCGTGTTCGACAAGTATTCGCGGCTGGCCGAGCGGCGCAACAAGCCGGCCCGGGTACTGTCGGGCGGCGAGCGGAGGCTGCTGGAGATTTCCCGCGCCCTGGTCATGGAGCCGGAGGTCCTGCTGGTCGACGAGCCGTCGATCGGCCTGGAGCCGCGCTTCATCGACATGGTGTTCGAGATCCTCGACGACCTGCAGCACGGCGAGGGCAAGACGATCGTGATGGTCGAGCAGAACGCCAAGAAGGGGCTGGAGTTCGCCGACATCGGCTACGTCCTGGTCTCCGGCCAGACGGCGCTGGCCGGGCCGGGTGACGAGCTGCTGCAGAATCCCGAGGTCGGCCGGCTGTTCCTCGGCGGCTGACGACAGTCTCAGTCGCGCCAGAAGGCGGCGTGGGCCTGCATCCAGTCGAGGTAATCGGTCAGGCAGAGATCGAGATCGTCAGGCAGTCGGTGGCCGACGTCCCGCACCAGCCGTTCGGTCGACATCGGCAGGCGGTCCTTGTCGCCGTGCAGGTTCACGGTCGGCGCCTCGCCCGCCTCTGCCAAGCGGTAGGAGAAGTCCGGATAGCGCTCCCCCAGCCGGGCGCACCAGTCGGCCACGGCCCAGCCGGTCCCACAGCTGACGTGATAGAGGTCATGCGCCAGTTCCGGCGCCTTGGCCAGGGCGACCAGGGCGGCGGCGACATCGCGCGAATAGGTCCAGTCCTGCCGGTCGCGGCGCGGCAGGATCGCGGTGCCGCCGTCGAGCGCCAGCAGGGCGGCCTGCATCTGCGGGCTCAACGTGTCGCGGGCGCCGCTGTCAATCTCCCAGGGCCCGTAGATCGCCGCCAGCCGCACGCTGATGGCGTCCAGGCCCGAGAGCGCGGCATAGCGGCGCACGACCTGCTCCGAGGCCAGCTTGGAAATACCGTAAAGGCTGTCGGGCGCCGACGGCGTCTCTTCCTCGCGCAGCGGACCGGACCAGCCGACCCCTAGGCGGCTGGGGCCGTAGGCAGCGCCCGAGCTGATGTTGATGAGCCGGGTGACCGGTCGCGCGGCGGCCGCCGTCAAGACGTGCGTCAGTCCCATCAGGTTGACGCCAAGGACCTGCTCGGGATGCGTGCGTTCGCGGTCCGGGCCGGACGTCAGGGCGGCGCCGTAGAAGACGACGTCGGGCGCCGCCGCGTTCAGGGCCGTGCCGATCATAGCGGCGTCCTGCACGTCGCCCTGCACGACCTCCAGGCTGCCGGGCAGTGCGGCGAAGGCGCGCGCCGCCTCGACATGCAGCGGGTTGCGGTCGAACAGCACTACATGCTCGCCGCGCCGCAGCCAGGCTTCCGCCAGGTTGAGGCCGATGAAGCCGCACCCGCCAGCAATGAAAACGCTCATGCCCGCTATCTCCCGCCGGCCCGCTCTCTGGCCGCTATGTGGGCCACATGCTACCGTCCGGCCCAACGAATTGGGAGGAACGGGTCATGAAGGTCGACGGCAAGGTCTGCGTGGTCACCGGCGGCGCCAGCGGCATCGGCCGGGCGCTCGCGCAACGGTTCAAGGCGGAAGGGGCGGCCGGCGTCGTCGTCGCCGACCTGCAAGAGGGTCCGCTGCAGGCGGTCGCCGACGAGGTCGGCGGCGTGGCGGTGCCCTGTGACGTGGCCCGCGAGGCCGACATCCGCCGCCTGGTCCAGGTGGCAGAGGAATCCTGCGGCCCAATCGACGTGTTCTGTTCCAACGCCGGCATTGCCCGCATCGGCGACGAGGACGTGGCCGACGACGAATGGCAGCTGAACTGGGACATCCACGTCATGGCCCACGTCTACGCCGCCCGCGCCGTGGCGCCGAAGATGGCGGCGCGCGGCTCGGGCTACCTGATCAACACGGCCTCGGCGGCCGGTCTGCTGAGTCACGTCCATTCCGCGACCTATTCGGTCACCAAGCACGCCGCCGTCGCCTTCGCCGAGTGGCTGGCGATCAAGTATGGCGATCAGGGCGTGCGGGTCTCGGTGCTGTGTCCGCAAGCCGTGCGCACGGCGATGACCCAGGGCCGCGAGGACGGCGTGGCCAGCGTCGACGGCATGCTCGAGCCCGAGCAGCTGGCCGACAGCGTGATCGAGACCATGCAGCGGGAGGAGTTCCTGATCCTGCCGCACCCGAAAGTGCTCGATTACATGCAACGTAAGACCGCCAACTACGACCGCTGGCTCGCCGGCATGCGCCGCCTGCGCAACGATTTCCCGCCGACGCCGTAGTGCTGGCAAGCAACGACGCAGGAGCGTGGCAGGTTGCGCCGTTGACGGGTGGGTCTGAGACCCACCCCTACGGCTCCCAAGAAGGCTGGTAGGGGCGGGTCTCAGACCCGCCCGTCGTGCCAGTTCTGCTTCGGCAGATTGTCCCTAGTCGTCGCCGGCCGCAGCCTTGTCCTTCTCGGCCATGCGCTGCTTGAGCTGCTCGGGCGTCAGGCGGACGATGTCCTCGTTCTGGTGCGAGAAGATGTCGTAGGGCTCGGTGGAGAGCTCTTCGAGCTCGATCCGGCCGGACAGCACATCGGCCTTCCACCGCTCATGCGCCGGCTGGTCGGCGTGGAACTCGGGCATCACCTCGTCGGCGAACAGCTTCAGGCTGTCGCAGATGTCCTGGTGGCTGTTGCGCCCGGCCTGGTTCAGCAGGATCACCTGGTCGACATGCGCGTCGCGGTACTGCTGCAGGCGCTGGCGAATGGTCTCCGGCGAGCCGATCAGGCCGCTGTCGAGGGCCTTGGCCTCCTGCTCGCTGCCGCGCCAGTCCTGGTACTCGCGCCACAGGTCGGTCTGCCCCGGCGCATCGATGCCCTTGCGGCCGTAGCGCGACAGGGCGAAGACGAAAAAGGTCCAGCCGGCGGCCTTCTCGCGCGCCTCTTCGTCGGTCTCGGCGCACATGAAACCGGCCACCGTCGCCAGGTTCGGGTTGCGCGGATAGTCGGCGAGTGGCGCCGGATGCTTCAGCATGACGTTGTAGTAGCGGTGCACCCAGGCCCGCGCGGCTTCTGGCGAAACGAAGGAAAAGCCGAGCGCGCCCAGGCCCCATTCGCCGGCCTTGGCGATGGTCTGGATGTTGGAGCAGGCGACCCAGAGCGGCGGGTGCGGCTTCTGGTAGGGCTTGGGAATGACGTTACGGGCCGGGAAGTCGTAGTACTGCCCATGGAACTCCCAGGAGTCGCGGGTGAACATCGGAATGGTCGCGCGCACCGCCTCTTCCCACCGGTCGCGCTTGTCGCGCACGCGGATGTTGAACGGGTGCAGCTCGGCCGGACCGGCGCCTTCGCCCATGCCGAACTCGACCCGCCCGCCGGACAACAGGTCCAGGGTGGCGATCTTTTCCGCCACCCGGTGTGGCTGGTTGGTGGTGAGCTGGATGATGCCGTGGCCGAGACGGATGTTGTGGGTCCGCTGGCTGGCGGCGCCGAGGAACACCTCTGGCGCGGCGCAGTGCGAATACTCCTCGAGGAAGTGATGCTCGACGACCCAGGCATAGTCGAAGCCCAGGCGGTCGGCGAGCTCGATCTGGATCAGCGAGTCCTGCAGCAGCTGGTACTCGCCGCGCTCGCTCCAGGGCCGCGGCAGCTGGTGCTCGTAGAAGATACCGAATTTCATTTGTTCGTTTCCTCCTGGCCGCCAGCCTACACCACGGCCGCGCCGCCATCGACGTTGATCACCTGGCCGGTGACGTAGGCGGCCGCCCGGCTGGCCAGGAACACGGCGGCGCCGGCGATGTCGTCGGGGTCGCCGATCCGCCGCAACGGCAGCCGGTTCTCCACCATCTCCAGGCGTGCGGGGTTGGTCCATAGCGCTTTGGCGAAGTCGGTCTTGATCAGGCCGGGGGCGATGGCATTGATGCGTATCCCGTGCGGGCCGTACTCGACCGCCAGGTTGCGGGCGATCTGGTGCTCGGCGACCTTGGAGATGGCGTAGGCGGAAAGCTCGACGGAGCCTTTCAGCCCGGACACCGAGGCGATGATGATGATCGAGCCGGCCCGCCGCTCGACCATCTGTGGCAGTACCATGTGGCAGAGATCGAAGGTGCTGCGGACATTGACGTCGAGGATCTTCTCGAAGGCCGAGGCCGGCATCTCCGACGACGGGCCGTAGTAGGGGTTGACCGCAGCATTGGGCACCAGGGTGGTGATCCGACCGAAACGTTCGTTGGCCTGGTCGACCAGGTTCTGCAGCTGTTCGCGATGGCCGACGTGACAGGGGATGGCGACCGCCTCGCCACCGTTTGCCGCGTAGTCGGCGTTGATCTCGGCCGCCACCGCCTCGCACATGTCCGTCTTGCGGCTGGACACCACCACCTTGGCGCCGGCCTCGGCCAGCCGGGCGGCGATCGCCTTGCCGATGCCCTTGGTGGAGCCGGTGACGACGGCGACCTCGTCGCTCAGGTCGAACATGGGCATCGCCGCTTCCTCCCTTTGGCCTGTCGCGCCGTTCGCGGCGCTGCTTGCGGGCGATCATGGAACAGCCCGCAGGGGTCGGCAAGGCGGCGCGATTGGGGGCTCTACCCTGGGCGCGGTTCCGCGCTAAAGTCCGGCCGCTGGGATCTGCGGACAAAAAACGTGAGGACGCACGAGCGATGACGCTGTCGCGCGATGAGGCCACCGCCCGCCTGGTCGGCCCGGGGCTGCCGTTCGAGATCCGGGAGCTCGACATCCGCGGGGTGCGTACCCGGGTCTGGGCCAACGCCCCGGTCAGCCTGCGGGTGATCCTGGAGCAGAGCCGTGAACATGGCGCCCGGGACTTCATCGTCTATGAGGACGAACGCCTGAGCTATGCCGATCACTATTCTGCGGTGTGCCGCCTGGCCTGGGTGCTGCACCAGGTTTACGGCGTCGTCCCCGGCGAACGCATCGCCATCGCCATGCGCAACTATCCAGAGTGGTCGGTGGCGTTCTGGGCCGCGGCCAGCATCGGCGCCGTGGTGGTGCCGCTCAACGCCTGGTGGACGGGGGCGGAGCTGGACTACGGCCTGGGAGACTCCGGTGCCTGTTTGGCGATCGTCGACCGCGAGCGCTGGCAACGGGTCGAGCCCTACGTGGCGGGCCTGGAGCTGCGTGGGGTAATCGTCGCCCGGCCGGGTGACGCGGTGCTGGTGGCGCCCGGTGAGGCCTGGCAGCACGCCATCGCCCGGGCGCCGGCCGATGCGGCACTCCCGGCCGTCGACATCGACCCGGAGGACGATGCGACGATCTTCTACACCTCGGGCACGACCGGCTTCCCCAAGGGGGCGTTGGGCTCCCACCGCAATATCTGCACCAATGTCGCCACCATTGCCTTTCGCGCCGCCCTGGCGGCGTTGCGCAAGGACACCCTGCCGGCGGTGCTGGGTGGCGAAAAGATCTATGGCGCAGGTCTGCTGTCGGTGCCGTTCTTTCACGCCACCGGTTGCCATTCCGTGCTCTGCCCGACGGTGATGGCCGGCAACAAGCTGGTGCTGATGCACCGGTGGAATCCGGAGCGGGCGCTTGAGCTGATCGAGCGGGAAGTGGTGAACAGCTTCGGTGGGGTGCCGGGCATGGTCTGGCAGGTGCTGGAGTCGCCCGACTTCGCCAACCGCAACACCTCCAGCGTGACCAGCATCGGCTATGGCGGTGCGCCTTCGGCGCCGGAATTGGTGCGCCGCATCGCCCAGCAGTTCCCGCAGGCCGAGCCGGGCAACGGCTACGGCCTGACGGAGACCTCGTCGGTGACGACCTACAACAGCGGTGCCGACTACGGTGAAAAGCCCGACAGCGCCGGCCCGGCGGTGCCGGTGTGCACCGTCAAGATCGTCGACGAAGACGGCAACAGCCTGCCGCCGGGCGAGACCGGAGAGATCTGGATCGCCGGGCCGAACGTGGTGAAGGGCTATTGGAACAAGCCGGAGGCGACGGCCGAGAGCTTCTCGGACGGCTGGCTGCGCACCGGCGACCTTGGACGGATGGACGCGGAAGGCTTCGTCTACATCCTCGACCGGGCCAAGGACATGCTGATCCGCGGCGGCGAAAACGTCTATTGCGTCGAGGTCGAGGACGCGCTTTACAGCCACCCCGCGGTGATGGACGCAGCCGTGATCGGCCGCCCCCACCACGTCCTGGGCGAAGAAGTCGTGGCGGTGGTCCAGCTCGCGCCCGGGCGCGCGGCCGACGAGGCCGAGCTGCAGGCGCACTGCCGCGAACGCATTGCTGCCTTCAAGGTGCCGGTGATGATCGAGCTGCGCCGCGAGCCACTGCCGCGCAATGCCAACGGCAAGATCGTCAAGCCGCAGCTGAAGGACGAGCTGTTCGCCGACGGCACGCCGGCGGCATGACGGCACTTGCCCGGCCGCTCAGCGCCGTCCTTCGGACCACTCGAGGAACCAGCGCGCCATCGGGCTGCGGGTGATGTCGCCGCGGCCGAGCCGGTAGCCGCGCGACAGGCCGTCGCTGTTGGCCAGCAGGATCAGCGAGGTGCGGTGCTTAAGGTCCTTGAGCCACAGTGCCGAGTAGGCGTCGGGCTGCCAGCCGTAGTGCCAGACCAGCTTGCGTCCTGCCAGCTCCTGCACGAACCAGCCGAGGCCATAGGGCGATTGCGCCCCGTCGGCCAACACCGTCGGCGTGGTCATCCTGGTCCAGACGTCGGGCGTCACCAAGCCGCCCGGCGTGAAGGCGATATCGATGCGGGCCATGTCGTGGGCCGAACTGATCATCCCGGCCGCCGGGCTGATCCGACCCGTCAACCGCGGCTTGACCTGCCAGCCGCCATAGGCGTTGACGACATGCGGTGCGGCAAGCGCGGCGACCACGGCGCTGCCGGCCATGTCGTTCACGCCCGCGGCGGTCCGCTTCAGGGCCAGCGGTTCGATCAGGTGCAGCCGAACTACCGCTTCGAACGACAGGCCGGGTTCGAGCGCATTGGCGATGGCTTCGCCCATCAGGCCGAACAGGAAGCCGTTGTAGCGATAACGCGTGCCGACGGGCCGACGGCTGGTGTGTGTGGCGACGGTGCGCAGGGTCACGCTTTCGTCGCCGCAGTCGATGCCGCGCAGATAGCTGTAGCCGCGGCGTTCGAAGTGGGCCTTGATCGGTTCGCAGCGCTCGCGAAAGCGGGTCGAGGCCTGGACCAGCGGCGTGTCGAGGTCGAGCTTGCCGTCGGCGACGGCCGCGAGCAGCAGTGCGGCCGACGGCGGTTTGGTCAGCGAGGCAACACGGAACGGCGTGTTCTCGCTGACCGGCTCGCCGCTGTGGACGTCTGCCACGCCCAGGCCGCCCTGTTCGACGATGCGGCCATCCACCACGACCGCATAGCCGAGGCCGGGGGTCTTCAATTCGGCGAAACGCTCGGCCAGCACGGCAGCGAACGACGCCGGTTCCGCCGTTGCCGTGCTGTTGACCGCGACGATGCCCAGTGCGCCGACGGCACCGGCGATCACCGATCTTTTGACCTGGCGCCGGCGTTGCACGGACCGCATCCCGTGGCTGTTCAGTCGTACGCGGCGAACAGTTCCTCCAGGGCGGCGAACTGGTTGCCCGTCGCCGATGACGGCACGATGATCGGCGTCTTGATGCCGGCCTCGAACCAGGCCTCGACCTGGGCGCGGACGTGCGCGACCGGACCGGAAATGGTGACGTCGTCGAGCCAGGCATCGCTCATCAGGTCGGGCAGGCGGGCGGTATCCCCGGTGTCGATCGCCTGCTCGATCGCCGTCATCTCCTCGACGTAGCCGGCTTCCTTCCAGTAGTTGCGGTAGTTGGGCAGCTGCACGTAGCCGGTCAGGGTGCGGCGGTTGACCGCCCGGGCCGCGGCGACGTCGTCCGAGATCACCGTCGGCACCATGTTGGCGATGAAGAAATCGTCGTCGGCCGCCTTGCCGGCCGGCAGCGCCGACAGCGACGCGCCCATGTGCGAACGGGCGCCGTTTGCGAACACCATGCCCTCGGCGATCTCGCCGGCGAGGCCGATCATCCTGCGCCGCAGCGTCGCCAGCACCACCGGCGGCAGCGCGCCGGCCCGGGGCACCGCGCGCAAGGCATCGACGAATTCGCGGGTATCGCTCAATGGCCGCCCGGCACGGATGCCCAGGGTCTTCAGCATCGGCTCGTGGCTGACGCCGATGCCGAAGCGGAAGCGTCCGCCCGAGACCTCGTGGATGAAGGCGACGGCGCGGGCGTAGTCGTAGGGCGTGCGCGAGTAGATCGGCGCGATCGTGGTGCCGAAGGGAATGCTTGTCGTGACGAAGGCCAGCGCCGTGCACAGCGACATATTGTCGGTGTTGGAGGGACTATAGATCCCGGCGAAGCCGCGGCGCTCGATCTCGCGGGCGAAGTCGAAGGTGGCCTGACGCCGGCCGGGCACGGCGGCAAGGCTGACGGCGGGTTTCCTGTCGGTCATGCTGGTTTCCTCCCGGTCTGCTGTTTTTGTGCCGTGCCGGCTGGGGCGGCGGCCGAAGTGCGCTTAGAGTGCCGGCATGAGCCGCGCCAACGCAACCGCCGCCGGAACCATGAGTGCCAACCTGCGTGGCATCCTCTGGCTGATGGCGGCGATGCCGTGCTTCCAGCTGATGAACGTGATGCTGCGCCACGTCGCCGCCGACCTGCCGCCGGTCGAGGTGATGTTCTTCCGAAACGCTTTCGGCTTCATCGTCCTGCTGCCCTGGCTGCTGCGCGGCGGGCCGCGGACCCTGCGCACGCGGCAGCTCAAGGCCAACCTGCTGCGCGCGCTCTGCCATGTCGGCGGCATGGTGCTGTGGGTCTATGCCCTGACCTTGTTGCCGCTGGCCACCGCCAGCGCGTTGATGTTCACCTCGCCGATGTTCGTCGCCGTCGGCGCCGTGCTGCTGATGGGCGAGCCGTCACGCTGGCAACGCTGGCTGGCCGTCGCCACCGGTTTCCTTGGCGCCCTGCTGATCATCCGCCCCGGGCTGGAGAGCGTCAGCCCCGGTATGCTGGTGGCCCTGGGGGCGGCGCTGGGGCTGGGCGCCTCGAAGATGCTGACCAAGGTGATCACCCGCACCGACAGCGTGTTCTCGGCCGTGTTCTACCTGAACCTGCTGATGTCGCTGATCGCCCTGGTGCCGGCCCTGCTGGTCTGGCGCTGGCCCAGCGCCGAGCACTATGGCTGGTTCGTCGCCCTGGCCGCGGTCGGGGCGCTGGCGCATCTGACCATGACCAAGGCGATCGCGGCGGCCGACCTGACCTCGCTGCAGCCGTTCGAGTTCGTCACCCTGCTTTGGGCGGCGCTGCTGGGCTTCGCCCTGTTCGCCGAGGTGCCCAGTCTCTGGGTCTTTGTCGGCGGCGCGGTGATCATCGCCGGGGCCACCATCCTTGCCCGCGACGAAAGCCGCGGCGCCCGGCCGGCCCGACGCTGAACCCGGGCGCACATTCCTGCTACCCTCGCGCCCAGCAACCACGAGCCATTGCAATACAGGGAGAGCCCCATGCTGATCGACGTGCGCACCTACACCTGCCGGCCCGGCACCATCAAGACCCACCTCGCCCTCTACGAGAAGATGGGCAAACCACCGCAGACGAAGCACCTGGGCCAGCCGCTCGCCTACATGACGACCGAAACCGGCGATCCCAATCAGTACATCCACATCTGGGTCTACGAGAACGCCGGCGACCGCGAGGCGAAGCGGGCGGCCATGTGGGCCGACCCCGACTGGCTCGCCTATACCCAGGAGAGCGCCAAGCTGGGTGCCCTGGTCGCCCAGGAGAACCGGCTGATGGTGCCGGTCGACTTCTTTGCCGAGCCCAAGCCGGTGGGATGACAGGAGCACTGTGGCGACCGCCCTTCAGGTCTGCCAGGTGAAGGCCGTCGCCGGCTCGTAGGGGTGGGTGGCGGCCCAGTGCCGGGCGATGTCGAGGCGGCGGGTGACCCAGACGTCGTCGAAGCCGGCGACATGGTCGAGGAAGCGGGCCAGGCCGGCTGCCCGGGCGGGGTGGCCGGCCAGCCGCAGGTGCAGGCCGACCGACATCATCTTTGGCAGCGTCGTGCCTTCTGCGTAGAGCTGGGTAAAGGCCTCTTTCAGGAAGCCGAAGAAGTCTTCGCCGCCGGCGAAGACGCCGCGACCGAACTTGGAATCGTTCGTGGTCAGGCTGTAGGGCACCACCAGGTGACCGCGCCCACCGACCGTGAGCCAGTACGGGAGCTCGTCGTTGTAGGCGTCGGAATCGTAGAGAAAGCCGCCTTCCTCGACCAGCAGCCGGCGGGTGTTGGTGCTCGGCCCGGTGCGGCAGTACCAGCCCAGCGGCCGTTCGCCGAACAGCGTGGTCAGCGTGGCGACCGCGCGGGCGATGTGTTCGCGCTCCTCGTCCGCGCGCAGCCGGTAGTGCTCAACCCAGCGCCAACCATGGCAGCACACATCGAAGCCGGCGTCGCCGATCGCCTGCACCGCCGGTGGGTTGCGCTCGAGCGCCAGGGCGCAGCCAAAGATCGTCGCCGGCAGGCCGCGCTCTTCGAACAGGCGCAGCAGCCGCCAGAAGCCGACACGGCTGCCGTACTCGAACATGGATTCCGCTGCCAGGTCGCGCTCGCCGTGCGGCACCGGCGATGCCGGCATCTCGGTCAGCGAGGCCTCGGAGAAGCCGTCGCCGTCGGCCAGCGAATACTCCGAGCCTTCCTCGTAGTTGAGCACGAAATTCAGCGCCAGGCGGGCGCCGTCCGGCCATTGCGGATGTGGCGGCGCAGCACCATAGCCGGTCAGGTCGCGCGGATAGCCGGTTTCCATCGTCCTCGCTCCCGTTGCATGTCTCGCCACCGCGGGCACAGTATCATCGCCGGGCAACGGACAGGAGGCGGAAGGCCGTGCCGCGTCATCATGAACTGAAAGCCACACCCGAGACCGTACACTGGGGCTACTTCGATGCCGGCCTGGCACCGGTGCTGACGGTGCAGTCCGGAGATGCGGTGACACTGCATTCCGTCTCCGGTGACGAAAATGTCACCCCCGACGACGGCTTCGAGGTGCTGCCCGAACACCGCCAGATCCTTGCCGAGGTGACCGAGCGCCGGGTGCCCGGGCACACCTTGACCGGGCCAATCGCCATTGCCGGGGCCGAGCCCGGGGACATGCTCGAGGTGCGTATCCGCGACGTCCGGCTGCCGGTGGACTGGGGCTGGAACAAAATCCGCCCGCTCGCCGGCGCCTTACCCTACGACTTCAACCAGGAGCGCCTGCTGGTGATCCCGCTCGACCGCGAGCGGATGACCGCCCGTCTGCCCTGGGGTGTCGATCTGCCGCTGAAGCCGTTCTTTGGCGTCATGGGCGTGGCCGCGCCGCCGGCCTGGGGGGTGCAGAGCTCTATCATCCCGCGCGCCTTCGGTGGCAACCTGGACAACAAGGAGCTGACCGCCGGCGCCACCCTGTATCTGCCGGTGTTCGTCGACGGCGGGCTGTTCTCGGCCGGCGATGGTCATGCCGTGCAGGGTGATGGCGAGGTCTGCGTCACCGCGATCGAGACCTGCCTTTCGGGCACCTTCGAATTCCACCTGCACAAAGGCGAAGGTATCGATTTCCCACGGGCCGAGACGGCGAGCCACTACATCACCATGGGCATCGACGAAGACCTGGACGACGCCGCAACCCAGGCGCTGCGCGCGATGATCGCGTTGATCACCAGCCGCACCAATCTGTCGCGCGAGGACGCCTACACCCTGTGCTCGCTGGCCGCCGACGTGCGCGTCACCCAGCTGGTCAACCAGCACAAGGGAATCCACGTCATGCTGGCCAGGCAGGCGCTGCACGGCGACGGCGTGGTCTGAGAACAACCAACCAGGAGGAACGCCACCCATGACCACCGACCAGGGCACCGTGCACGTGGAGATCGAAGAGCGGGCGGAAGGCCGCGTCGCCCGCGTCGCCATGGACAATCCCGGCCGGCTCAACGCCGGCAGTCCGGCGCTGATCGAAAGTCTGCGGCAAGCCTTCGACCGCCTTGCCGAGGACCCGGGCCTGCGTTGCGCGGTGCTCACCGGCGCCGGCGATCGTGCCTTCATGGCGGGTGCCGACATCAACTGGCTGGCGGAGATGACGCCGGAGACCGGCCGCGGCTTCATTACCGACCTGCACCACGCCGCCGCTGCGGTGCGCGCCCTTCCGGTGCCGGTGATCGGTCGGCTGCGCGGCTATTGCCTGGGCGCCGGGCTGGAGCTGGCGGCGGCCTGCGACTTCCGGGCCGCGGACCATAGCTTCGTCATGGGCATGCCCGAGGTCCGGGTCGGCCTGCCCTCGGTGATCGAGGCGGCGCTGTTCCCGGGCCTGATCGGCTGGGGCAGGACGCGCGAAATCCTGCTGACCGGGGCCAACTATGACGCCGCGGCGGCTGAAGCCATGGGTTTCGTGGAGAAGCTGGTCGCGCCGGCTGAACTGGACGCGGCGGTCGAGGACTGGATCGGCCAGATCCTGGCCAACGGGCCGCTGGCGGTGCGCTCGCAGAAGGCGCTGCTGGCCCGCTGGGAGCAGCTCGGTCTCGACGCGGCCATCGAGGCCGGGATCGAGCATTTTGCCGATGCCTACCTCAGCGACGAACCGGTGCGGATGACGGCGCCGTTCCTGAAGAAGCGCGGTTGAGGTGAAGGCGACGTCGGGCTACGGCCCGCCCTGGCTCTGCCGGGCACGCTGCCGATCGGCCTCGATCCAGTCGCGGTCGCGGGCGATGCAGTCGTCGAATTCGGGCGTGCCCGGCAGAGCC
>Ga0209458_1000218_pt1 | contig 26542 bp, 27 predicted proteins | sample WorMetLIZAISLAND_FD_187411 | JGI IMG/M metagenome (GOLD analysis project Ga0209458, IMG submission 187411) | Marine gutless worms symbiont microbial communities from Max Planck institute for Marine Microbiology, Germany - Inanidrilus manae... ...
CGCCCTGCCCGCCCATGCAGATCAACGACGCCGAGCATTCCAAGCTGGCCATCTGGGTCGGCGGCAACCACTCCAACGCCCGCGGCAAGCCCAGCTTCCAGAAGCTGGTCGCCGCCGGTATCCCCAACAACCCGCCGCGCTGGCCCGAGGCGACCGCCATCGTCAAGCGCATCCTCAAGGCCTACAGGGAAGGCGCCCGGGATTGGGAACGGGTCAACGAGTGGGTCGAGCGTATCGGTTGGCCGCGGTTCTTCGAAGAGGTCGAGCTGCCCTTCACCAAGTACCACATCGATACCTGGCGCGGCTCCCGAGCCAGCTTCAACGCCTCCAACTACATCCGCTTCTGAGAAGCTGTCTGGCTAAACGTGTATCGGCTGCAAATGTCCCAAACTGGTCCCTGTTTCCGCTCTTTCTCGTCAAATAGGCCGGCTATTCGCCTCGAAAGCGCGACAAAATGCCCTCAGTTTGGATCATTTTCGCTACGATCCGTTTTAACCAGACAGCTTCTGAAACGCGTCGCGGACCCGCTCTCCGCCCTGCCGTTCGCAGGATGGGGGTAGGGAGCGGGGAATAACCACATCGAGGTCGCTATGAAGTTCGCAATCCAAATCAACGAGGGGCCCTACCAGCACCAGGCGTCCGACTCGGCGTACTTCTTCACGAAGGCCGCGTTGGAAAAGGGGCACGAGATATTTCGGGTCTTCTTCTACCACGACGGTGTCAACAACGGGACCCGGCTGACGACGCCGCCCCAGGATGACCGTAACATCGTCAATCGGTGGGCGGAGCTGGCCGAAGAGTACAAGATCGAGTCGCGCACGCAGGACGAGGACGGCAACGAAGTGGTGCAGACTGAGCTGGTAGTCTGTGTCGCCGCCGCCCAACGGCGCGGTATCGTGGACGAGGGCGAGGCCAAGCGTAACGGTAAGGACGCCACCAACATCCATCCCAGGTTCCGCATCTCCGGGCTGGGGCAGTTGGTCGAGGCGGCCATCCAGTCGGATCGGCTGGTCGTATTCGGCGACTAAGAGGGTACGCCATGTCTGAAACCGTCAAGAAGTTCCTGTACCTCAACCGCAAGGCCCCCTACGGCACCATCTATGCCTGGGAATCCCTGGAAGTCGTGCTCATCGGTGCCGCCTTCGATCAGGAAGTGCGACTGATGTTCGTCGATGACGGGGTCTATCAGCTCACCACGGGCCAGGATACGACCGGCATCGGCATGAAGAACTTCTCGCCGACCTACCGTACTCTGGGCGACTACGAGGTCAAAAATATCTACGTGGACAAGGATTCGCTCGCGGCCCGCGGACTGACCCCGGACGATCTGGTGCAGATCCCCTGGGAGGATTGGGAGACCGAGGAAGAGGTCGAGAACATCGTCGAGGTGGTGGATGCCGCCCGCGTTTCCGAACTCATGGAAGAATCCGATGTGATCTTCAGTTTCTAAGGAGGGGAGATCCGATGAGCATCCTACACACCGTCAACAAATCACCGTTCGAGCGTAATAGTCTGGAGTCCTGCCTCAAGTTTGCCAACCAGAGCGACCCCGTGCTCCTATTCGAGGACGGCGTTTACGGGGCCCTGAAGGGTACGCAAACGGAGGGGTCACTCAAGGCCGCGCTCACCAAGCAGTTGCTTTATGTGCTGGGCCCCGACCTGGCGGCCCGCGGGTTCGCCGAAGACCGTGTGATCGATGGGATCAAGGTCGTGGACTATGCGGGTTTCGTGGATCTGGCGGCAGAGAACGACAAGGTCCAGGCCTGGCTATAGAGCCTGTCTGGCTCACGACTGTTCTACTGCAAAATCACGGATGCCGGTCGGATTCTCCGCTCGATTTCGTTAAATAGGTCTGCTATTCGCCTCGATCGAGTGAACAATCCGCCTCGGTACCGCGATCTTTCGCTACGAACGCGCAAGCCAGACAGGCTCTAGTTTTCAATTTTCAAGCAATGAGGAGAATCATCATGCCTATCGAAGTCAACGGTAAGACCCTGGAAACCGATGAGGAGGGCTACCTCGCCAACATCAACGAATGGGAAGAGGGTGTAGCCGATGTCATGTCTAAGGAAGACGACCTGGAGTTGACGGACGAGCACTGGGCCATCATCAAATTCCTGCGCGAGTACTATGAGGAGTATCAGATCGCTCCGGCGGTACGGGTACTAACCAAGGCCGTCGGCAAAAAGATGGGCAAGGAGAAGGGCAACAGCAAGTACCTGTACGGTCTGTTCCCCTATGGTCCTGCCAAGCAGGCCTGCCGCTATGCCGGTCTCCCCAAGCCGACGGGCTGCGTCTAGCATTGCGTTTCACCTTATTTTTCAGGGAACGCCCTCTGTGGCGTTCCGGGATTTTGTGCAAATTTTGTTGATCCACTGTTAAGGTAACGGGAATATGTCATTGCTGACGGTCCTATACGCCATCTTGTTCTATATCGCTGCCGCCGTGCTGGTGGTGGGCGTGGTCCGAAAGATCGTGCAGTACGCGCGCACCCCGGCACCCTTGAAGATCCCGACCACGCCGGCACCGATCACCAAGACCGGCGTTACCTTGCGCCTGGTGCGAGAGGTCGTCTTCTTCGAGAGCCTATTCAAAGGCAACAAGTGGATCTGGATCTTCGGCTGGATCTTCCATTTCGGGCTGTTTCTGGTCACCCTGCGCCACCTGCGCTATTTCATCGAGCCGGTGTGGCTGCCGATTCAGCTGGTCCAGCCCTTCGGTATCTATGGCGGGATCGCCATGGTAGTGGGGCTTGTGGGCCTGTGGGCGCGACGGACGCTGGTCGACCGGGTGCGCTACATCACCGGGCCATCAGACCGTCTACTCCTCGCCCTGCTGATCCTCATCGGTCTCAGCGGTCTGGGGATGACCTATGTCTTCCATGTGGATGTGGTCTCCATCAAGCTGTTCTTCCGCGGCCTCATCACCTTCGACTTCTTTCCGCTGCCGGCGGATCCCCTGTTGCTCCTGCACCTGCTGCTGGTGGCGACCCTCATGATCGTCTTCCCGTTCAGCAAGCTGCTGCACCTGCCCGGATTGTTCTTCAGCCCCACGCGCAACCAGGTGGACGACCCCCGCGAGCGACGACATCTCGTGGCCTGGGCCAAGAAGGGCTTTTGAGGGTGATCCTTAGTTCTACTTTGTCACATTTAGTCTGACTTGTTGATTTTAGTGGATTTTGTTATTTTCACAGATTCCTTATAAATCAGTGGGGTATCCTGTAATGTGACAAAGTAGAATTAGAGACTGTAAAAGTGATGTTATAATTTCATATAACAAGAAGGATTTTAAAAATATTGAAAAATTCGATCTGAAAGTTTTAGCTCCTCAAGATTTTTAAAACTGATAGAGGCAATAAAATGGGTACGTTAGGTTTAAGACTCCCGGATTCTTTGCATGAGCAAATAAAAAAACTTGCCGAGAAAGACGGTATATCAATCAACCAGTTTGTATCATCCGCGGTAGTGTAAAAATGTTCTTTCTAAGATCAGCGATACTGAACCGGAAGAATTCGATAGACTATGAAAATGGATAACGGAAACTCGAAATATGGAATTGAATATTGTCTATAAAAAAGAACAAAGAATGGTTTGTCGGGCATATACAAGAATACCCCGATTATGAAAACCAAGGCAGAACAATCGATGAATTAAAAGAAAATTTAATCGAGATTTACAGTGATGTTCAAAAGGGTTTGGTCCCTGATGCAGAACCATTTCGGCTAATGAAAGAAAACAGTTGATTAAAGTAATTGAGTCGAACGGTTGTGTTTTTGTACGTCATAGTGCTAATCATGATTGGTATAAAAATCCTCAATCAGGAAAAAACCAACCTATCCCAAGGCATACCGAAATAGAAGATGGCCTCACTAAAAGAATAATTAAACGGCTATCGTAAATAGCAAGAGACACTAAAAATAGTAGGGGCTGAACAAAGGGTGGATCATGCCCACCGCCCACCGTTCGCCATAGGTAGCGTAGTGCGGCATCCGCTGACGAGATAGCAACATGGCAAAGGCAGATTTCAACGTACCGGAGCTCAAGCAGTACGCGGAGATACCGGACCTCGAGCCGGACACGATGGGGCACAGCAGCCCCTTCCTCTCCAAGCCCGAGTTCCAGGAGCCTCTTGGCTTCCCCGGGGAGCTGGTGGAGGACTGGGAGGAGAAGGCCATCGCCAAGCTGGGGGAACTGCTCGGCAAGTATCGTTCCCTGCGCGTTTATCTGGATGCCTGTGTCAAGTGCGGTTCCTGCACCGACAAATGCCACTATTACCTCGGCACCAAGGATCCCAAGAACATGCCGGTAGGCCGTCAGGACCTGATGCGCAAGATCTACCGGCGTCACTTTACCCTGGCCGGGAAGCTCTTCCCCAAGCTGGTGGGCGCCGAGGACCTGACCCGCGAGGTATTGGACGACTGGTACAGCTACTTCCATCAGTGCTCCCAATGCCGACGCTGCTCGGTGTTCTGTCCCTATGGGATCGACACCGCGGAAATCTCCATGGCCGCACGCGAGATCATGGACAGCATCGGGATGGGCCAGAAGTACTGTAACGAGATCATCGGCAAGGTCTACAAGGTCGGCAACAACCTGGGGTTGCCCGGTCCGGCCTTGGAAGACACCCTGGAGGGATTGGAGGAGGACGTCGAGGACGAGACCGGCGTGGCGGTTAAGTATCCCCTGGATCAAGAGGGGGCGGAGATTCTGCTAGTCACCCCCTCGGCGGACTTCTTCGCCGAACCCCACGTGGACGGTCTGATCGGCTACGGCAAGGTGTTCCATGAGGCGGGCGTGTCCTGGACCCTGAGCTCCTATGCCTCCGAGGCCGCCAACTTCGGCATGTTCATTGGCTCCTACGAGAACATGCGGCGCGTCTCCCAGCGCATCCGCAAGGCCGCCCTGGATCTGGGTGTCAAGCGTATCGTCTTCGGCGAGTGCGGCCATGCCTGGCGCGTCGCCTACAGCTTCCTCAACACCCTGGCCGGTCCCTGGGACTTCCTGGATCCGAACTATCCGGTGCCGCAGCACATCTGCGAGTTCACCTACGACTTGATGCGGGCGGGCAAGCTCAGGTTCGACAAGTCGCAGAACGACGACATGGTCCTGACCTATCACGACTCCTGCAACGTAGCGCGGGCCTCGCGCATGGGTAACAAGCCGGGCGGTCAGTTTGACATCCCGCGGGCCATCATCAAGGCGACCTGCAACCACTTTTACGACATGGACGAAGAGACCATCCGCGAGCGCACCTTTTGTTGCGGCGGCGGCGGTGGCCTGCTTACCGACGACCTCCTGGAGCTGCGGGTCAAAGGTGCCAAGCCCCGAGTGGAGGCCCTCAACAATCTGGTCCAGGAGAAGGGCGTCACCCACATGGCCGCCATCTGCGCCATCTGCAAGAGCCAATTTACCAAAGTCCTGCCCTACTACGGCCTAGAGATGGACCAGGTCGTCAGCGTCCACCAGCTGGTGTCCAATGCGATCATCCTCACCGGCCAGCAGACGGAGGCGGATGGAGAAGAAGCGGTCGATGAAGCGGCCTGAACGGGGTAGAGAGGTTGTGTCCACCGAAAGATGAGTCCGCAATCAACCACTATGGACTGAAAGTCCATAGTCTGGAGGACTAAAGTCCTCATCCGTGGACAAGCCACGGACTGAAAGTGAAAGGACTTAAAGTCCATAGTTTCAACTATGATACGCTTCGCGCACTAAAGTTATTGAAGCAATGAATGCGGCGGGACCGAGGTAATCGTTCAACCTCCACCTCGTCATTCCGGAAGGGATTGCCAGAATCTAGTGCCAGGGATGGTAGAGACAATGGAGGGGAATGATTAGGAGCCGAAAACCGTCAATGATGGCGAACCGATTGCGACCGATTTGCGTTCATTTTCGGAAAAGTAACTTCCATGTTAGCACAGAGAGTGTATGGGAGTAATGAATGGTTCAAAAGCAGATAGGTTATAATAAGGATATATGGAGATCATTAATAGAATTTATAGTCCATATCCTTGTTGGCGCAATCGCATTTTTTTTTAATTTCTGGAATCGCAGTATTGTTAGACATGTGGGTATCCTATCTTGAATCTACAAGTGTAAACTCTATTATTGTGAAAATTCTTACCGGTTTTGAGTACTTGTTGTTCGGTCTTGACCTTCTTCTAGCCGGTATATTTCTCATTAGGTCTATGTATAAGCGGGTGAAAAACTCGTGGAAATGATCACTCTTCGTAGGTCAGATATTCTTGCTATGATAAAGGGAGCTTTATCAGAGTATTTTCCCCCAGTCTCCTATTTTATAGGGTTCTTTGATAAAACTACATCTCTTGAGGAAAGGTATAAGGAACTAAAAATTCAGCAAGTTAATATGCGCGTATGGTCTAAGGTTGTTCAGAAGGCTGCTTGTTTTAATCAAGGTGAATATCTGCAGTATGCATTTGTAACTGCAGAAAAATACAAGAAGCTCAAGGATTCGTTTCGAGAAACACCTGAAAATGGTGCACGTATTGGCGCATTAGCCAAGGATTTGGTTAATTATATAAATAGTAAATTTTACGAAGATACATATGAGAATTTTAAGCTCATTCATGCATATTTTGAACACAGAAGTCGCCGTAAACCAAGGATATGCATTAAAGGTAGCTTTAATGTAGATAACCATTCAAAAGTGGTCTCTGTTTTCAGAGATGCTCTTGTCTCTTATGATTCAGATGTAAATGTAGAAAAAATTATGGATTTCTGACTATATATAAAAATGGAACATATTTCTTGGAAAACAACATTCCTGAAGCTGCTGCAGGAGATCGTTACTTTAATCCCCGGTTAGATAATGATCGTGTAAGGCAGTTCTTAAATGGTGCTTCTGGAACACGCGTCAAGAAGTGGGAAGACTGCTGGATAGGAGATAAGAAAGACAAGTCTTCATTTTACAAGTCTACCTTGATCATTCCAATGACATTATGGAATAACGATCTATCCGAAGAGTTTAAAGAGCTAGTAAATCTTGAAAACGTTGATAGAATAATTTTTGGCTTTCTTTGTTTTGACCATGTGGATGTTAATTATTTTGACGAGGAAGATGATGTAGCTCTTGGATACGTTTTTGCAGATATCATTTCAATGTACATATTTGCCAGGCTAATATATGTGGAATCGTCAGAAACGTTTAATTCCATTGAGGATTGGCTGCAAGGTAAAGGCATTAAAATTAGTCCAGAGTCATTATCTTCAATATGGAAGAAGATGCCTCGAACATTTAATGTTGAAAAATACCTGGAGTTCAAGCTAAAAACAACTAAGAATAACAGTCTTTTACCGATAGACGAAGATTTAATCAGATACGTAAAACCGCAACTAATACGCGCTAACAAGTAGCTAAACGCAAACCGCTATACTGCTGCGCTTCGCTCCGCAGTTTGGTATCCGACTTAGCGCCTCGTTAGTCGGGACTGCCGTACTAAGATTTCAGAAAAAATACCCAAAGGTTCTACTGGTTAGGAGAACGATCGATGGCGACTACCAGCGGCGAAATGACCACCAAGCTTTCCTGGCGCCGATTCGAAGACGGCGCGAGCACCTGGGACGACCTGGCCGAAAAGATCTTCGTCCAGGACACCTCCCACAAGTGTCCGACCTATGTGCACAAGACGCCTCCCTGCCAGGGTAGCTGCCCGTCCGGCGAGGATATTCGCGGCTGGCTGGCCATCGTCCGCCAACAGGAACTGCCGCCGAAGGGCATGGACTGGAAGGAATACGCCTTTCGCCGCTCCACCGATGCCAATCCCTTTCCCTCCATGATGGGGCGGGTCTGTCCCGCGCCCTGTCAGGACGGCTGCAACCGCAACGAGCTCGAGGATTTCGTCGGCATCAACTCCGTCGAGCAATACATCGGCGACAACGCCATCGAGCAGGGATACAAATTCGAGGTAGGCGCCGACACCGGCAAGAAGGTCGCCATCGTCGGCGGCGGTCCGGCCGGGCTGGCGGCCGCCTACCAGCTACGCCGCATGGGCCATGCCTGTACCATCTTCGAGGCCAACGCTGAGCTCGGCGGCATGTTCCGCTACGGCATCCCCGGCTATCGGGTGCCGCGCAAAGAACTAGACGCGGAGATTGGCCGTATCATCGATATGGGCGTCGAAGTCCGCACGAACGCCAAGGTCGGCCCGGGCGTTAAGGTCGCGGATCTGGAGAAGGATTACGACGCCGTCCTCTGGGCGCTGGGATGCCAGAGCGGCCGCGGACTACCGGTACCCGGCTGGGAGGGGACGCCCAACTGCGTTTCCGGCGTCGCCTTCCTCAAGGCCTTCAACGAAGGCCGCATGAAGGTAACCGCCGATAAGGTCATCTGCATCGGCGGCGGCGATACCTCCATCGATGTGGTCTCGGTCGCCCGCAGGTTGGGGCATATCGAGCACACCAAGCCCCCCGAGCGTCCCGAGTCCGTCATTCATGACGGCTATGTCGCCCATGACACGGCGGTGACCGCCGCGGCCCAGGGCGCTGAGGTCACCCTCACCTCCCTGTTCAAGCGCGGTAAGATGATGGCCGCCGAGCACGAGGTCCACGATGCCCTGACCGAAGGTGTCACCATCCTGGACGGCGTCATGCCCCTGGAGGTCATCAAGGACACGGACGGTCGCGCCACGGCGCTCAAGGTCTGTGATTGCACCATGGACGGCATGAAGCCTATCCCCACCGCAGGCACCGAGCGCGTCCTAGAGGCGGATCTCATCGTGTCCGCCATCGGCCAGGGTGGCGACCTTACGGGCCTGGAAGAATTCGACAATGGGCGTGGTCTGATCAACGCCGACAAGTTCTACCAGGTCCCGGACCGGGCGGGCCACTTCGTGGCCGGCGACATCATCCGCCCCCACCTGCTGACAACCGCCATCGGCCAGGCCTGGATTGCCGCCCAATCCATCAACGACTATGTGATGCAGCAGCCCCACGCCCGGCGCCCCAAAGTGGATGTGCACCACTTCGATTTGCTCAGAAAGATGGAAGAGGCCCACCTGGCCCCCGACCAATTCGAGGTGAAGGAACGCGGCGATATGCGCGGCACTTCCGACGGCAACTGGGCCATCCACAACTACGAGGATCGCTCCGGGGCGGAAGTCATCCCCCACGATGAGCTCTTCCTGGGGCATTTCGATCTTCATGTCCGCAACAAACGCAAGGAAGACGTGCCGACCGCCGAAGAGGTGCTGGGTCACTTCCACGAGCGCCTCATCGGGCTGTCCGAGGAAGAGACCATCGACGAGGCTAAGCGGTGCATGAGCTGCGGCATGTGCTTCGAGTGCGACAACTGCGTCATCTTCTGCCCCCAGGATGCGGTCTATCGGGTCAAGAAGGGAGAAAACACCACCGGACGCTATGTAGCCACCGACTACGCCAAGTGCATCGGCTGCCACATCTGCTCCGACGTGTGTCCCACAGGCTATATCAAGATGGGCCTCGGCGAATAACGCGAGCGGAACCATGGCCACAGCCTTCATCAGAAACTGCCTCCTGACGATCGGCATTGCGACGGCCGGCGTTGCCTCCGCCGCGGCGACCGATTTTGCGAAAGCCGATTATGTCACCCCCGGTTCCAAGGCCGCCGGACTCGAAAACTGCGTGCGGGAAACCAGTTTCATGCGCCGCAATCACATGGAACTGATCGAACATCAGCGTGACGTGACCGTGCACCAAGGTATCCGCAATACCACCGATAGCCTGGCGAACTGTGTCGATTGCCATGTCGGCTACGACCAACAGCGGCAGCCGGTACCCGTGTACGCGGACGGGCAGTTCTGCAGGGCTTGCCACGAGTTTGCGGCGGTGGACATGAATTGCTTCGGCTGCCACTCAGCTGTACCTGTGCACCCGACGGGAGACCCGACCCCACCAGGAGGAGGACAGAAAGTCGGTCTGTCGACCGGGAGACTGGAAAAGGTAGATGGCACGCGCGATGTCAAGCAGGGGGTAGGCGAGTGACCATGAACGAACACCAAAAACGGGTCGATACCTCACGGCGCGGATTCCTCAGCGCCGCTGCCGCCGTGACCACTGTCACCCTGGCGCCTGGCGTGATACTGCATCGCCTGGCCGTCGCCGAGGCCCGATCCGAACCGGGCTCCGAGGCGGTTACCGATGCAGTGCGGTGGGGTATGTTGATCGACAGCGCCAAGTGCGCGGATGGCTGTAATGCCTGTGTCACCGCCTGCAACTGGGAGAACGGCCTTGATCTCCAAGAAAAGCCGGAAGGTGAAGACACCGGCAAGTGGGATCGCCAGGTCGCCAAATGGATTCGCATGGTAAAGGTCAAGGACGATCTGACCGGTCACGAAAGCCGGCTACCCCTGATGTGCCAGCATTGCGAACACCCGCCCTGTGTGGACGTATGTCCCACCGGCGCCTCCTTCAAGCGGGCCGACGGTATCGTCATGGTGGACCGGCACACCTGCATCGGCTGCCGCTACTGCATGATGGCCTGTCCCTACAAGGCACGCTCCTTCATCCACGAGGTCGTAAACACCAGGCTCACCCGAACGCCCCGCGGCAAAGGGTGTGTCGAAAGCTGCAACCTGTGCGTGCACCGCCGGGACAATGGGACACCCTCCACCGCCTGCGCTGACGCCTGCGCGACCCAAGGGGGCGGGGCGATCCTGTTCGGCGATCTGAAGGACCCCGAAGGACCCTTGCGGAAGGCCCTCGCAGGTCTTCCGAGCCGCCAGATCCGTGAAGATCTCGCCCTCAATACGGGGGTGCGCTATGCGGGTGTTTAGCCCGTATCTCACGGGAAATTTATCCGCAAATCAACGCAAATGAACGCAATAGGATAAAGCCCAATGTCATTGAGTTAAGCCTCAAAGCCCCTCTCCCTTGGGACTGGAGGGTGACGATGCTGCGGAGTTTCTGGATCACTATGCCACTAAGTTCCGCGTTGATATGACGGGTTTCGATTACCACCAGTATTTTGGACCTGAGGGCCTGGACCTTGTGTCCGTCATCGTCTCGCTTTTTTCCAGAAGGGGGCGTCAACCATACAGACCGTTGACGTTGGGTGACTTACATGACGCTATGATACGAGGTCGATGGAAAGAAGGAGCCTAATCGGAGAAGCACGAATGGACGCGAATAAAGAAGAATCGCAAACCCCCTTTCTTTGGAGGGGGAAAAGGTTGCAGAGAGAGTGAATAAGGGGCTATCAACCTTTGGAGAAAAAAAGTGTCGTTAAGAAACAAATCATCGGGATTTCAGGGTCACATAGGTAAGAGTTTTGTAAATTACAATGCCCTAAATTTTTCCTTAGTTGAGGCCATAGTCGTGTCGGGAGATAGGCCGAATTTTTGTGGCCATATGATGCTGCGAGTTGATAGCTATTATTTCCATATATCAGGTGTGTACAACTACCCAATGTATATGATGGTATCAGAGTTTGACAAGTATCTCAACAGAATGGAAAAACAGAATTATGTTAGAACAAAACGACTATTGAAAAATAAGAATACAGCAAGAGATAAACTTAGAAGCTTGCTATCCGAAAAATGGTTATGGTTGATAGTTCCTAATAATTGTACGGGTTTTGTTGAGGAAGTTATCGGAGCTGGTGAAAATGATTTCGGATCAGGAAATGCGAAGGAAAAATATGGTTTTAACTAGGAGAGGTTATAGACCTAGAAGGAGATGGAGATAAATAATGATTAAATATATGAGAGTAATTGTGTTATCTATAATAATTTTTTTAATTGGCCTTTATGTGCCAGTATTTATAGTTGCAATTGTATCTGGTGAAACAAACTTTGAAGCTGTGTTGCCGTATTGCGTAGCAAACTCTATTATTTTTCTAGGCATATACCTTTGGACTGAAAAAAAGTATATTAAGAACAACAAGAAAAAATCCTGTTAATCCTGAACATCCTGTTAATCCTGTCCTATTGGAACATTGGACGAGTGTTCAAGTAACACCTCGGAGATGCAGTCATGAAACGAATTGTCTATCGGGAGTGGAAGCTCGCACCCCAACGCTACTGGGGCCTGCTCACCATCTTGGCCATCATCGCCGGTCTGGGTGGGCTCGCCTTTGCCTACATGGAACACGAGGGCCACTGGGTCACCGGCATGTCCAACCAGATCGTCTGGGGCACTCCCCACGTATTCGCCGTGTTCCTGATCGTTGCCGCTTCCGGCGCGCTCAGTGTGGCCGCCATCGGCAGTGTCTTCGGCAAGACCCTGTATAAACCGATGGGGCGCCTCTCGAGCCTGTTGGCAATAGCCCTGCTGGCGGGTGGACTCATGGTGTTGGTACTCGACCTGGGCCGTCCCGAGCGCCTGGTGGTCGCCATGACCACCTACAACTTCCGCTCCATCTTCGCCTGGAACATCTTCCTGTACACCGGCTTCATGTTCGTCGTCATCGCCTATCTCTGGACCATGGCGGAACCCAAGGGCAACCGCTACGTCAAGCCGATGGGTATCATCGCCTTGGGCTGGCGGCTGGCGCTCACTACCGGTACCGGCTCCATCTTCGGTTTCCTGGTTGCGCGCCAGGCTTACGACACCGCCATCATGGCCCCTCTCTTCATCGCCATGTCCTTCGCCTACGGCCTGGCCATCTTCATGCTGGTGCTCCTGTTCGCCTTCGATCAGGACGACCGTCCTATCGGTGAGGTGGTGCTGTTTCGGCTCCGCAACCTACTCGGGACCTATGTCATCGCCGTCTTGCTCCTGGTACTCGTCTACTTTCTGACCAAGCTTTACGGCGCCAAGCACTATGATCTGGTTGCCTTCTACCTGCTCGACGGCGGCATCTACACCATCCTGTTCTGGTTCGTCTGGGTCCTTGTCGGTAGCCTGTTTCCGATCGGCATCCTCTTCCATCCGGAGCTCGGCAAGAACCGCACCTGGATCGCCTCGGCCTGCGGACTGATAGTCCTGGGAGGACTGGCCAGCATGTATGTCATCATCATCGGCGGCCAGGCCTACCCGATGCCGCTATTCCCTGGCAAGACTATCCTCGAATCCGGTTTTTATGACGGTGTCGGCGGTGCCTTGGCCGAATATGCTCCCAGTCTGCCCGAACTATTTCTTGGCATCGGTGGGGTGGCTGTGGCACTATTGATTACCGCCGTCGGGATCCGGGTGTTGCAGTTTTTGCCGGAATCCTTGGCGGATCGGGATGTGGATCCGCATGTGGCGGTTAAGGCGAAGGCGTGATGTGGAATCCTTTGAACCGCAAAGGTGCAAAGAAAACCATGTAGGATGCGGTGAGTACCTGCCTGCGTGCAGGGACGCACAGGCAGGCAACGAGCCGCATAAGGTAATATATGTACATACCGTCAAAAACCGAAATCGCCGATTATGTCAACAATCCCGGTTTTGAGGCATCGGTTAAGAATCATGTAGAAAATATGTTGGACACTCTTCCTGAGCCTGAATATCGTGCTGCCTTGGAAAAGACAGAATTATGAATATCTGTATCAAAAGCTTGGAGTATTCGTTTCAGGTGCTTTAGTAAGCTATGCAATCATAAATAAGCTGGAGCTAAACACATTAAATTGGAGTAACCTCAATATAAATATCTTGGATGCAATCAACCCCTATGGACTGAAAGTCCATAGTCTGAAGGACTAAAGTCCTCATCCGTGGACAAGCCACGGACTGAAAGTGAAGGGACTTAAAGTCCATAGTTTCAACTATGATGCGCTTCGCGCACTAAAGTTATTGAAGCAATGAATGGTAAAAGCGTAATCAATACTATTGAGGACATTATTAGAGAAAAGGACACCCACTTTGTTTGACATCTTTTCCGACACCGAAGAAAAAAGGACACCCACTTCGTTACTCCCACTTTGTTACTTTGTTTGACATCTTTCCCATCCCGCGTTAAGCGGCCTTCCAACCTCGAAACTACGAGAACTACACCATGACCGTTCCCCGCTCCGCTCTTGTCTCCCTTGAGGACACCCCTTGGTATCACTGTGTATGTCGCTGTGTACGCCGCGCCTTCTTGTGTGGCGAGGACCGGTTCTCGGGTCTGAATTTCGACCACCGCCGCGGTTGGATTGTCGAGCGCATGCAGCGGCTTGCCGCCTTGTTTGCCATTGATGTGGCCGCCTACGCGGTGATGAGTAACCACTATCACATCGTAGTGCGCGTCGACCGGGAACGGGCTTTGGAGTGGTCGATCGAGGAGATACTGAGGCGCTGGACGGCGCTCTTCACCGGACCTTTGTTGATAGCGCGGTATCTCTCTGAGTCACGAGCGGAAATGACCCAAGCGGAGATCGCCAAGGTTGGAGAACTTGCTGAGGTTTATCGGGGGCGGTTGCATGATTTGTCCTGGTTCATGCGTACTCTCAATGAGCACATCGCTCGCCGGGCCAATGCGGAGGATGGGGTGAAAGGACGTTTTTGGGAGGGCCGCTTCAAGAGCCAGGCGTTGCTTGATGAGAAAGCATTGCTGGCAGCGATGGCCTATGTGGATCTCAATCCGGTCCGGTCCGGGCTGGCCGAGACACCGGAGACTTCGGACTACACATCGATCCAGGAGCGTGTCGGCGGATTGCCGGAGGAAGCAGCATCTGAAATCGGCTCGCAGGAGACCGTAGCTGTCAAAGACTCTGATGCGGCACTTGATGGGGAACAGTTACAACCGGAGGCCAAGACGCGAGTCTTACTCCAGGCCCCGCTGATGCCCTTTGATGCCACCGCCCAAACCCCCTGGGCGGTGCCCTTTGCCTTCGACGACTATCTGGAGCTGGTCGATTGGACGGGTCGGGCGTTACGCGAGGATAAACCTGGATACATCAAGGCGCGAGAACCCAAGATCCTCGCCCGACTGGGTATCGATGGGGAACGGTTTATCGGTTTTGCTGAGCGTCTTCTCAAGACGTTTGGAACGGCGGTCGGGGCACCGGCATCGCTCGTAAATCTCTGCGCTCGGCGTCAGGCTAAGTATCTGCGTGGCATCCAGGCTGCGCGAGCGGTGTTTGCAGCCAAACAGGCAGCGTGATAAGTAAAAAGCTCCCCATTTTGTTTGATCAACGTCCCTGAATTGAGGAACCGAGGATTTTTATGGGCACGTTGCTCTGCTTTGTGATTCGTGGTGTATAGCATTAGCATCGACGAAATTGAGATTGATCGAGGAGGAATGAGGTATTGAAATAGGTATCAGGTCCTGGATGTTAGCGGAATTCTTTTGAACAGTTGGGGTTGGCGTGCGTACCATTCTCGGAGCGTTTGGAGAGGCGTTTTGTGGTGTAGGTTTTTGTGTGGGATGTGGTGATTATACAGGTAGACGAAGCGTTTGAGAGTTGCTTGGAGTGAGGCAGAGGAATCGAACCGGTTGGTCCGCAACACGTCAGCGATGCGCCCATTGAAGCGTTCGATCATGCCGTTGGTTTGCGGGGTCCTGGGCCTGGTCAGGCGATGTTGGGTGTGGTGGTCGGCACAGACCCGATCGAAGGCGTGGGTGCTGGTCGGCGGACGCTTGCCGGTAGCGCAGAAGCGGTCAGTAAACTCCTTGCCGTAACGGGGCTTTCTCAATCAATCGCTTGAAGAAGCCGCTGGCGGAGCGTGCTGACTTGTCGGCAAGGATCTCTACGTAGACCCAGCGGGTGGCGCGATCAATGGCCGCGAATAAGTCGGTGCGTTGGTCCTGGTCTGGCATTTGCGGCAGGTACTTGACATCGACGTGGACGAAGCCCGGCACGTATTGACCCATGCTTGCACCCGACCACTTCAGTTGCTACTGTTCCTTATGCGTCAAATGAAGCTTGTTATTGATTAGGAGTTCACAACTTCAGGGGGGGAGCAGGAATTGCCACGAAAAATTAGAGACTTACTGAAAGCGCTTGAGGATGCTGGATTCACTGAAATAGGTGGTGGGGGTAAGGAATCCCATCGGAAGTTTACCCACCCTGAATATTCCGGGGCCGTAACGGTCAGTGGGAAAATGGGAGACGACGCAAAAAGATATCAAGAGAAACAAGTATCCATTGCCATTGAGAGTTTGAAGGATGAAAGATAGCGACAGATACCATAAATAGGTTGAGTGGAGCGAGGTTGATCAGGTATATATCGGCAAATGCCCGGACTTGATCACAGGGATTCACGGTAAAGACCCCGTCGCACTCTACGGTGAATTGTGTGAGGTCATCGAGGATGTTGTTAGTCACTTCAGAAGGTTAGGACGCAGTCTTCCACCCGTGAAAGTTCGGCCTATGAGTGAGGTCGCATAACAAAACCGAAACCGCGACATTAAAACAAGACTCGATTTCTGATTCCACATGGAGGAGCGAAATGACTATCCACCAAGAAGACACCCACTTTGTTCACCACTTTGTTTCCTTTGTTTCTGCTTCGGTGGGGTAGCTGTGGCACTATCAATCACTGCCGTCGGTATCCGAGTGCTCTAATTCCTCCCAGAATCCCTGGCTGATCGGGAGGTGGATCCCCATGCGGCGGTCGGGGGTTGAGCCCCATCCCTTCAAAACAGGCCAACCTAATCATTCGGGGACTGACAAGTCGTCATGTAAGGCTACGCTGGAACAGATCGCTCAGGAGGCGCCGCAGCCTGCTCCGGCGCAGCGGGCTGATCTTGCTGATTTTCTTGTGGAAAGTCTGGACTCCATTCCACCTGACGAGATCCGGTGCCTGTAGATTGGTGAGGCTAATCGGCGCCTTGTCGAACGGCACCAGGTACAGATGCTTAAATCGTATGCGACGGGGCTCCTCCCCCAGAACTTGAGCTCCACGAAGCACGCGGTCAACCTTCACGACCGGTGCGAGTTTCTTTCGGTCAGGCCGACGGGATAGACTGCAGCTTGGCTTCTCGGTGGGACCTGTCGGTTGATGCGCGATCCAACCACACTGCGGGCGGACGTCGATTGATACGCGTTCTTCGTGATCGCGTCGGTCTCGTTCTCCATGCTCATGTACCAGGTCCTGCTCACGCGGATCAGCGCGCTCCGCCTGTTCTTCCATTTCGGCTTCCTCGTGATCAGCAACTCGCTGCTGGTGATCGGAGCGGCAGGCACCCTGGTCACGTTGTACCAAGATGCGTGGCGACCGAAGGCCCGGCTCCAGATCTGGCGGTTCTGCCTGCTGTGCCTGGCAAGCTTGGCCGAGGCCTACGTCTTCCTGCTGACCTTCCCGATACCGTCGATGATGAATCTGCTCGAGCCCGCGGATTTCGTGCGATTCTCCGTCTTCAACCTGGTGGCCGCGGTACCGTTCTTCTTCTCGGGCGCCGTGGTAGGGATGGTTCTCACGTTCTACGCCGAGCGTGTGAACCCGCTCTACTGCAGCGATCTCCTGGGCGCGGGGCTCGGTTGTCTTCTGTGCCCGCTGGCCTTGCAGCTGTTCGGAGCGGGCGGGGCCTTCGTCACCGTGTCGCTTGCGGCGCTCCTGGCCGTCGTGTTCGCCGCGCCAGGGAGTCATCGCCGCGTATCGAGAATCGGCGGCATCGTGCTCGGGGGGGTTGGGCTCCTCCTCCTGCCGAGTCTGGACGTCTGGTTTCCCGTCCCCGCCAAGGGAAACCTCGGGTTCACCGAGACCTACACCGCGAACATGAGCGACGTGACCGAGTTCACCCGCTGGAGCGCCACCAGCCGCATCGATCTGGTTCCCGTGGCCGACGACCGTCGATTCATTGCTTCGATAACTTTAGTGCGCGAAGCGCATCATAGTTGAAACTATGGACTTTAAGTCCCTTCACTTTCAGTCCGTGGCTTGTCCACGGATGAGGACTTTAGTCCTCCAGACTATGGACTTTCAGTCCATAGTGGTTGATTGCATGTGAGTATATCCTACTCCATCGACCTTTGCTGCCGGCCCCGGCGACGCGACCATTTTGGATGCCATAGGTTTGGTAAAGGGAACGTTGGCATTCTTGTGTTACTCGAACTCATTTCTCTACTCTCCCCGCGCTTCGATAACACCGGCTTCCAGTACCTCCAGATACCGCTCGGCGCTCTTGGCCTGGGTGTAATCGGCAACCGCGGCTCGCAAGGTTTTCGGCGGCAACGGATGGTCCAGGGTCTCGGCCATGGCCTGGGCTAGGGCCCGGATGTCTCCGACCGGGACCAGGGGGCCGTATCTGCCGCCGTCCAGCAGCTCATGGGGACCGCTGGGGCAGTCCGTCGCCACTACCGGGGTGCCCAGGGCCATGGCCTCCGTAAGCACATTGGGAGAGCCCTCCCACCGGGACGAGAGCACGAACAGATCCGCGCGGGCCAGGAAGGGGCAGGGATTAGTCCGGAAGCCGAGCAGCTCCACATCGGCGGCGATTCCCAGCTCCGTGACCAGTGCTTCGAGCCGCGCCCGTCCGCTGCCCTCGCCCAGGATGACCAGTCGGCAAGGACGTTTTCTGCGGACCTGGGCGAAGGCACGGATCAGAGTCGGGAAATCCTTCTGGCGCTGTAAGCGGCCGGCACCGACGATGACCGGCGGCTGGCCGGGCCGGAACCAGGCATGGTCACAGGGTTCGGCGGCCAATCCGGCCAGCTCCGGCGTAATTACGGGGTTGGGGATGACCTGGATGCACCCACGTGCCATTCCGGCAATGCGGGCGGTGTCCTCGGCAACCCCGGCGGAGACCGCCACGACCCGGTCTATTCGTGGATAGAGCCGACGGATCGGCCAGAAGCGCAACCAGCGCGCGATGGCGGTCTTGTCCGCCATGGCCGTGGAGACATTGGTGCCCAGGCGCATGACGATCCGGGTGTCGGTGCCTGCCAGCCACCGGGCCAGGACCGCCGCGCGTCCGGCCCGATCCTTCATCGCCAGCAGGGCGGCGGGACGGTGTCGGCGTAGGTAACGGGCCAGTGCCGGCACCGCCGCGAAGGTATGCCGGGTGCCGAGGTGTACTCGATTCACCTGCCGCGGCAGACGTTCGAGGTGGGGACTCTCGGTGCGCACCAGGACCAGATCCACCTGTCGGCCAAGCGCCACCAAGCCGCGGATCAGATTCACCACCATCCGCTCCACCCCGCCGTGTCCTGAGAAGGAGACGAAGACGGCGATGGGACGCGCGCGATTGGACATTACCCTGTGTCTCTTTCCGTTATTTTCAACGGACGGAGCGGAGGTTATGATGTCCTAAACCGACATCCTGGCGGAACTGGAGCGCCATTTTTTCAAAACTACGAATCACGCAAATCCGCACGATCAATCACTATGGACTTAAAGTCCATAGTTTCAACTATGATGCGCTTCGCGCACTAAAGTTATTGAAGCAATGAAGATTCGTGTGGATTCGTCGTTTCCCTTCCGCTCCCGCAGGTGGTAGGAGTAACCTTTCAATATCCGCCTGCACAAATCTGTTCCGAGTTGGAGGCAAACTTTCCAGATTATAATTTCTCGATTTCTTCTATTCGTAAGCCGGTACTTCGGGAAATGATCTCAGGGGGTACGTTTTGTCGTTTCAAATTTCCGGCGATCGTGATTTTCTCCTCTTTTCCACCTTCTCTTCTGCCCTCTTCTCTACCTTCTTTTCTCGCTGTATCGATTGAATTCTTTAAATCACGATAGTTCAGGCTCTCTTCATATTCATTATACTCTTTATCATCGAAATTCGCAATCTCCGCTTGTCCAAAAAGCTTGGTAAAAATGCTCTCCTGTAACTTCGCGGGCCTGTCCGTCAGATTCTCAAGATTCTTCAGCACATAAAGCCAGTTATCGAAATGGGTTTCCAATTCGTCGATCGTTTTAGTGAACTTTGGCATTTCGAGATAAATATAGGTTAGTTTGTCATAGAATACTGCTTGTACACTCTTATCGAATAATTGCACTTCATGATGAAAAACCTGGTCACTACCCTTGTCTTCATCGAAGACAAAATCCAATATACCAACAGTGTAAACCGATTTTAATTCAAAATCCCAACCACCCTTTTGAGCCTGACTCTGAATGGGAAAGGTCGAGCAGTAAATGCTCCTGTCCTTAAAATAATTCTGTTTTGCCTTCTGCATCTCGACGATAAACTTTTCACCTTGCTCGTTTTCACAATAGATGTCGAAGATGGCTTTCCTCTCACCAAGGGTTCTCCCGAGTTGTTCCGGTGAAAGATAAGTAATATCCCTGATTTTTCCTTCATCCTTACGCAGCAGCTCATTGAGAAAATCGACCAGGATGCCTTTATTCGGCTCTACACCGAATAACTTCTTGAAACCAAAATCCGTAAAGGGATTGAGATATTTATCTTTCACTCGCATACCTAGCTCCGATTTATTGATATAGGGCTGGTTCCCGGTTCGACAATTTACTGCTTGTCGAGAAAGGTAGAGACCCCTCGGCCTGTTGTGACCGAATGATAGCGCGCAAGCCGGATTCCAACAATTTCCTATCGGAGGTCGAGCCGGTGACGCGGCGCCCTCCCCGTAACAGCGCTGCGTCTAGGGGGCGTTCTCAATTAATTATAACACCATGATTTGGCTTAATTGTCGGGTCCTGAATAGTTACGAATTTTTCAAGGTGCCCTAATGTTTAGATGGCTGCAACGCCCAAGTGGTCCGCACAGCGGACCCTACCGTCAATCAAGCGGTTAGCGTAGGGTCCGCTATGCGGACCTTCTGAATGTCAACACACCCTGGTTTTCAGACAGCCTCTGAAATAGGTGAGGCGGCACACCGCAGGCAAGGCCGACGCCTTCATCGAGAACATCGCCGAGATCTCCGCGGCCTGCAGGGAGCGGGGCATCAGATTCGTGGTCGTGTCCCAGCCATTGAGGTCGCGGATGTTCTCCAGGGAAGAGATCGACGACATTTCCTACCAACAGGAGGTGGACATCATCCGCCGGCGCCTTGCTTCCGGTCACAAGATCAGGCTCGACAGGCTCCACCTGTTGATTCACGCCGACATCGACAAGCAGCTCCGCCACTGGGCCCGGACCAACGGGGTCCTCTATCTGGACCTGGTGCGACGCATGGACGAGGCAGGAAAATGACATTGCTTGGAGAGCTGGGTACATCTCTCGCCGGAAGGCAATCGCTTCTTCGTCTCCGAGCTGAGCCGGGTGCTATGGCCGGTGATCGCGGACGCCGCGAAGCGTTTGGAATGAGACACAGCCTACCCCAGGATCGCCACCGGCTCGCGCAGGTTGATGTGAGCGGCAGAAAACGTGGCCCCTTCCTGATGCAGGGATAACCCATCCTATTTTAGCGCATGACCGTAAAGGCGTTTGATACCCATTGCCCGGGAATCGTTTGGAATCGGATACGAACAACCCGTACCGCGCCGCATTATAATCCGATCATGTGCAAACCCGACGCGGTCTACTTCTTCGGGACCTGTCTGATCGATCTGCTCTATCCACAGGCGGGCCTGTCCGCTATGCGGTTGCTTGCGCGTGCGGGCATCCGGGTCCGCTACCCCCAGAGCCAGACCTGTTGCGGTCAACCGGCCTACAATTCCGGTTATCGGGACCAGGCCCGGGCGGTGGCGACCGCCCAGCTCGACGCCTTGCCTGCGGACATCCCGGTGGTAGTCCCCTCCGCCTCCTGCGCGGGCATGTTCCGCGTGCACTACCCGCGGCTTTTTGCCGGCACCCCGGATGAGGCCCGCGCCCAGAATCTGGCCAGTCGGGTCTATGAATTTACCGAGTTTGTGGTGCGGACCCTGGATCTCAGACCCATCGATCTGGGACCACCGCTGGAGGTCGTCCTGCACAACTCCTGCTCGGCGCGCCGCGAGCTGGGGGTTGCGGATGCGGCCCGGGAGCTGCTCGACCGCCTCGCCAACGTCTGCGCCCTGGAGCCCGATCATGCCGACGAGTGCTGTGGCTTCAGCGGGACCTTCGCGGTCAAGCAACCCCAGCTCTCCGCCGCCATGGCCGCGGACAAGACCGCCGCTATCGCCGTCACCGGTGCCCCCCTGCTGGTAGGCCAGGATTGCGGCTGCCTCATGAACCTGGAAGGCAGCTTCCGGCACCGGGGAAGCGGACCGTAGATAAAACACATCGCCGAACTGGTATGGGAGCGGACCAGTGGCGGCTGAATGGCAGGCCCGGGTCGCGGACGCCCTCGGCAACCGACGGATGCGGGCAAACATAAGACACGCCCTGGATGGATCGGTCGCCAAGCGCCAAGCGGCTTTCCCGGACCGGGACGACCTGGAATATCTGCGGGACCAGGGGCAGACCATTCGGACCCATGCCCTGGCGTGCCTCCCCGAGCTGCTCGAGGTGCTGGAGCGCAATTGCACCGCCAACGGCATTCGGGTCCACTGGGCCGAGACCTGCGACCAGGCCAACCGCAGGATATTGGACATCCTGCACCGGCACGATGTGCGGATGCTCATCAAGGGCAAATCCATGGTCTCCGAAGAGCTGGGACTCAATGCCTGTCTAGAGGCCCAGGGCATCGAGGCGGTAGAGACGGATCTGGGGGAGCTCATCGTCCAGCTCGTCGGGGAGCGCCCCTTCCACATCCTCGCCCCGGCCATCCACAAGGATCGGCGCCAGATCGCCGAGCTCTTCAAGGCCAGGTTCCCGGAGCTCCCATACAGCGAAGACGCCGAGGCGCTCACGGCCATCGCCCGCCGGGTCCTGCGCGAGAAATTCCGGGGCGCCGTGGTGGGCCTCACCGGGGTCAACTGCGCGGTGGCCGAGACCGGGACCCTGGCCCTGGTGGAGAACGAGGGCAATGGCTGCATGTGCACCACGGTGCCTGAGGTGCATATCGCCGTCACCGGCATCGAGAAGGTCATCGCGCGCCTGGATCAGCTCCCAGCCCTGCTGACCCTGCTCACCCGTTCCGCCACCGGCCAACCCGTCACCACCTACGTCAACCTGATCAACGCGCCGCGCCGCCCCGGCGAGCTGGACGGACCCCAGGAGGTCCACCTGATCCTGCTGGACAACGGCAGGTCCCGCATCTTCGCCGATCCGGAGCTGCGGGCCACCCTGCACTGCATCCGCTGCGGGGCCTGCCTGAACCACTGCCCCGTGTATGTGCGCCTCGGCGACCATGCCTACGGCACCGTCTATCCGGGCCCCATTGGCAGTATCCTGGAACCCCAGCTCCAGGGCCTGGCCGCGACCGGACCCTTGGTAGATGCCTCCAGCCTGTGCGGTGCCTGCAGTGAAATATGTCCGGTCCGCATCCCCATCCCCCGGCTCCTGAACCGGTTGCGCGCCGAAGGGGTAGGCGCCGGGGCCAAATCCCAGGTCCGGGGTCGCGGCAGTCGGCGCGACCCCAGGTAGGCCGCAATCTGGCGGCTCTGGGCCTGGCTTCATACCGATCCCGGTTGCTACCGGCTCCTGAACGGCCTGCTGAGCAGGACCGGCACCCTGATCCCGCGCCTGGTCAGGCCCTGGACCAGGAGCCAGCGCCCCCCACGCCTCGCCCCCAAGGGCCTGCACCGACTGGCGCGGGAGGCCGGTTTTACCGATGATTGATGCGATGAGCCAACCGATCCAATGGTCCGACGACCAGGTAGCGGAAGTGACCTTCTACCAGCCGCAGCCGGAGCACCCCTTCCGCCAAGCCTAGCGGCTGCTGTTTGCGCCGGATGTCTCCGATGATGGCGAGGACGGCCTCTTGAGCTGACCGAGTTGGACCGGACCGGGCGCTTGTCCCAGGACGAGTAGGAACGCCTGCGTGCCGATCTCAAGAAGCGCGGCGCCAGCCCCTTCCTCCAGGGCTACCGGGAACGCTGCTGGGGTAACCAACCCCTACCGCCGGAGCAGTTCCGGTGGTATCTACCGGCGTAATCTTTTGGCACGGAATTGATGCCGGATGTAGGGTGGGCTGTGCCCACCATCGACGCCACGAGGAAACCAAGCTGTGGTCGGAAGGACCGGACGGGTTGCGGTGGGCACAGCCCACCCTACTCTCGCTCGTTCCCATGCTCCGGAGACTGTGAAAATATTCGCTTTTCCTGATCGCTGTGTGCGGTCCCACATCAACAGCACGGGGGCTCCCATGAGTGACGCCAGATCAGCTATCCTCTAACGCCTGCGGGCAGGCGGTATCCGAGGGAGTCACCCGCTGCCCGACCTCTCCCTGCGCCGGTATGATTGGGACCCGGCGGAGTGTCTCCGACGTTTCCAGGCCCGGATGGAGGCGGCTCACGGCGAGGTCCACCAGGTCGGTGCCGACTGGCCCCGGCGGATGTATGAGCTCTTGCACCAGAAAGGCGGCGGCACCCTGCTCTATGGCCCCGAAGGTCCCTTGGGGCCGGCGCTAGAGCAGGGCTGGCCGGACCGGAGCGCGGTCCGATCGATCCCTTATCTGGAGCCCGTGGAGACCTGTCGCGAGTCCCTGTTCCGGTCCGTGGACGCCGGCTTCACCAGCTGCCGGGGCGCCATCGCCGAGACCGGCTCCCTGGTCCTGTGGCCGCCACCCCAGGAGCCGCGCCTCCTGTCCCTAGTGCCCCCCATCCACTGCGTGCTGCTGGACGCGGCCGAGATTTGCCCGACCTTCCACGAACTGCTGATCCGGCAGAGCTGGCACACCGGGATGCCGGGCAACGCCCTGCTGATCTCCGGTCCCTCCAAATCCGCCGACATCCAGCAGACCCTGGCGTATGGGGTCCACGGACCGCAGACGCTGGTCGTCCCGGTGAGACATGGGGGCTAGGATCAGTTATCAGTTGTCAGAACTGAGCTTCAATAAAGCCGTGGCGACTAGCCGCGGAGGGTAGTGGTAGATTTTTAAGTGGTTAGCGTAAAGTGGTTCATTGCTTCAATAACTTTAGTGCGCGAAGCGCATCATAGTTGAAACCATGGACTTTAAGTCCCTTCACTTTCAGTCCGTGGCTTGTCCACGGATGAGGACTTTAGTCCTCCAGACTATGGACTTTCAGTCCATAGTGGTTGATTTTGATCCCCCCTCCCCGACCCTCTCCCAGAGGGAGAGGGAGTGCCGCGTGTGGCGTGTCAAACACACTGCCAGTGACGATGTTTCCATTTAAGTCTTAACCACTACTACCGTGGAGTACTCTTCTGACAACTGATAACTGACGACCGGTATAATCCCTTCTCCAACGTTTGTCTTTCCAAGGATCAACCTATGTCTCTCAGCCAACAAGCCCGGACCCTCTCAGTCACCACCCCCCTCGGCGAAGACATCCTGCTGCTGCGTTCCATGCGCGGGCGCGAGCACTTGAGCACCCTGTTCGAGCGCGTCGAGAGGTTGGGTTAGGCGCGCCGCCCGATTTTGAAGGACACAAATGCCGTCGAACGCGCCGTAACCCAACACGTCCGGTCTTCCAGGCTACGCCAAATCATTCAGGATATATTGCGGGTGCAATCCTGAACGATTTGGCGTGGCCCGAAGGATTTGGCTGGTGGGCACAGCCCACCTTACGATGCTGTTATCCTAAAAGCCACCGCCATCCCCTTCCGCTACAATCTGTTCCCCGGCATTTGCCTTTTTCAAGGATCAACCCATGCCCCTCAGCCAACAGGCACGGACCCTTTCAGTCACCACCCCCTCGGCAAAGACATCCTGCTGCTGCGTTCCATGCGCGGGCACGAGCAATTGAGCACCCTGTTCGAGTACGAGCTGGAGCTCATCAGCAAGTACAAGGATATCAAGCACGAAGATCTGCTCGGCCAACCCGTCACCGTGCAGCTGGAACTGCCGGATTACCGCACCCGCTCTTTCAACGGCATTGTCAGCCGTTTTTCCCACACCGGCTTCGACGGGTCCTTGCCATCTATAGTGCTACCCTGGTCCCCTGGTCCTGGTTTCTCACCTGCACCAGCGACTGCCGCATCTTCCAGGACCGGACCGTCCCGGACATCGTCAAGAGCAGTCCTGGATGATTTGGCGTTGTCTGAGGATTTGACGTGTTGCGTTCGACGCGCCAAGGCTCGCTGATCATCTACCAAGTCAGTGCCAGCGTCTTAACGCAACCTACACCCACATGACCTTCCGTGCTGCCGGTCGGCACCGACCTCGCGTCGGGCGTAGGTTGGGTTAGGCGCGCGGTCCGGTGCTGAAGAACACAAACAGCGTTGAACGCGCCGTAACCCAACACGTCCGGGCCGCCAGGCCGCGCCAAACAATTCAGGATGTGTTATGGGTGTAATCCTGAATGATTTGGCGTTGTCCGGGGATCTGACTTCTTCCGGCACGAGAACAATCGGCACACCCTGGTCCTGGCCGACAACTACGGTGCCCACCGCACCATTGCCGGCTACGAAGCAATCCCCTACTACCCCCCGATGCGACCGCACTGCGGGAGCGGGATCACATCTTCGACTGGTCCGTGGCCGGAGTGGTCCAATCCGGGGCCTTCGTCCAGACCGACTTCGACGATACGGCACCCAGGAAGCCGCTGTTGACCCTAAGGTGTCACCCGCATGAGCACGCCCGTGCGGATCTGGAGCTCTACGACTATCCGGGTGGATACCTGAAGCGCGACCAGGGCGACCAATGGGTACGCGCGCGTATCGAAGAACTCCATGTGGACTACGAGACCATAAAGGGAAAAGGCAACGCCTGCGGGCTCGCCACCGGATCACTCTTTAAGCTGACCAAATATCCCCGCCGGGATCAAAACCGGGAATACCTGCTCGTCTCCGCCGAGTACAAGCTGCAATCCGATGTTTT
>Ga0209458_1000219_pt1 | contig 26470 bp, 20 predicted proteins | sample WorMetLIZAISLAND_FD_187411 | JGI IMG/M metagenome (GOLD analysis project Ga0209458, IMG submission 187411) | Marine gutless worms symbiont microbial communities from Max Planck institute for Marine Microbiology, Germany - Inanidrilus manae... ...
ATCGCCACGGCCCGTAAACTGCTCAAGATCATCTACGACACGTTGAAGAACGGCTGGGTCTTCGAGGACTTCCCGGCCTTCAAAATCACGGGACAGCAAAATCCCGCTGCACAATCATCATAGGAGCAGGTGCAATAGAGAACCAATCCGCCCGGCCTGACCAATGCGGCGCCGGCCTGCAGCAATCGCCCCTGAATGATCTGCAGTCTTTCGATGTCCGTCGGCGATTTTAGCCAAGCCACTTCCGGGTGCCTGCGGATGGTTCCCGTGGCCGAACAGGGCGCATCGACGACGACGACATGCGCCTTTTCCCTTGGCCTCCATTCGGTCGCATCGGCATGAACGACCGTCGCCTTGAGGCGCAGGCGGGCCATATTTTCGCGCAGCCGCTCCAGGCGTCTTTCCGAACGGTCGATCGCCACCACGTCGGCTCCCGCATTCGCCAAAAAAGCGGTCTTGCCGCCGGGTGCCGCGCAGAGGTCAAAGACCTTTTTGCCACGAACGTCACCCAGAAGGGCCAGCACCAAGCGCGCAGCGCCGTCCTGTACCCACCAGGCGCCTTCGGCAAAACCGGGAAGTGACGAAACGGCTCCGCCAGGCCTGCGGCGCAGGGTCCCCCATGGCAATATCGTGGCCCCGAGTTTGGCGGCCCAAGACTCGAGGTCAGATTTGACGCTAATGTCGAGCGGCGCTTCCGCCAGGTGCGCTGCGGCAATGCGCCGGCACGTGTCTTCTCCGTATGTCTTGCGCCACGACGACCACAGCCAGTCCGGCGTGTTCAGTTTTTCTGCATCCTGAAGATCGACAATGCTCCGTCCCTCGCGTGTAAGCCGTCGCAAAACGGCATTGACGAGTTTCTTGTGTGCGGTGAAACCAAGGCGGGCGGCCATTTCGACCGCTGTGTCGACCGCGGCATGGGCCGGCGTTTCAAGGAAAAACAGTTGGGTGATGCCGAGGCGAAGGATGTGACCGACGGGTTTAGACTTTCCGGTGAGGGGCCGCTCGAGGGCATGGGCGATCATCGTGTCGATTTGACCGAGCCGCCGCAACGTGGTGGTGACGAGATTCCGGGAAAAGGCCCGATCCCTCTCGGTGAGATCGGTAAAACCCCCGGTGCGCGCCATGGCATCATCGAGGGTCTGTTTCTGCCTGAGCACCGAATCCAGGATTCGAAAAGATATCAAGCGCGCTTTGAGCCCGGTTGGAGTCATGCTCGTTTCATGACCGAATGTTGGCTTCGAAACAAGTCCGTGATGGCAATTTGACAGCGAATCAGAGGGCGTATTTTATTTGCATCGAAGAGGCGCACGTTAATGGTGGTGTCATGTATTCGTTGTCTGATGCAGCGTGTTTGAATTTATGTGTTTAACGATGTAAGCGAAATGGTGTCACCCGTTCACCGATCGCGTTCGCTTGGAGAGTCGAATGGAAAAAGGTCTAAAATCGGAACTGCATGCGGACCGGCTTGACCGGAGCCGCAAAGTCCTGGAGGGACATCTCCCTGACGACGATAAGTCCCAGCGGACCCAAACGGCCGCCAAGGACAAGCCGAATCAGACGTCCGCGGAAACCGGCGGCCCCAGTGGTCCTGAACCGACGCGGTATGGGGATTGGGAAAAAAAGGGCCGCTGCATCGACTTTTGAACGTCGCCTGGGAACACCGATACGACATGACAATCAATATCATTGACCGATAGCGTCACCTAAAATGTTCAAAAGTATCTTTTCCTTGGTTTTTCCGAGCCTCGCCGCGAGGCCAAAACGGCGGAAGAAACGCAGGAAAAAGGGCGCCGAACGCGTTTCCGAGCATAAATTCATGCCCTCCGGCGCCGAAGGCGCGAGCGGTATCCCGAAACTGCTCGTCGCCGATTTCGACGGAGACTCAAAAGCCCAGGCGACGGTTCACCTGACGGAAACACTCAGTCGTGCCGGACAATGGGACGTCTTCCAGACCAAGAAAGTGATCAAGGTCGGACCCGGGAATACGCTGCTTGACCGTTTGATCGCGTCAGCCGAGATCGGTCGCGGATTTCTAGAAGATGAAAAGGCCGACCTCCTTTTGTGGGGCGACATCAAGGACGGCATGATGAATGTCCGGTTTCTACCGGCCATACCGGCTGCCGAAGGTCAGCCGGGTTCGTTCGGTCTCGGGGACAGCCTATGCTTGCCGGTCGGATTCTCGTATGGTTTGGAAAACGTCCTCACGGCAAGCGGCCTTGCCGCCGTCGGGCCGACGTTCCGCGGATTGCGGTCGAAGTTGGCCGAGGCACTCGGCAACACATTGCAAAACGTCAAGGAAATGGTAAAGGGCGCCCCCCAAGGTTACGACCCCAACCAATATGCGACGCTGTTGATTTGCATCGGCAACGCGTTTGCCGCTCATGCGCTTCTCGGCGGCAGCGTCAAAAGGCTCGACCATGCCGTTGCCGCCTACAAATTCGCAATGAAGAAAATTTCTTCGTTCGAGGCGCCCATTGTGTGGGCGATGGGGCAAAGCCATTTGGCGGCGGCTCTAAAAGCCAAGGGCGAACGCCAAAAGGACGAGGAAGCGCTGAAAGCGGCAGCCGGTGCCTATCGGTCCATCACCGACACACTGAGCCGCATTGAGCATCCGTTCGACTGGGCGTTGGCCCATATCAACATGGGAATGGTGCTATACCGTTTGTCGAACCAGACCGGCCGGGCCGCTTACTTGACGGAAGCCTCGCAGAGTTTCGAAGAGGCCTTGGCCGTCTATCCGAAGGATATGATGCCGGGCCGGTGGGCCGAGGTGACCAACCAGTACGGAGTCGTTTTGTTGGCGCTCGGAGAGCAGGTCAGCGGAAACGTAACCCTCGAGATGGCGGTCAAACGGTTCCGCGAAGCGCTCGCCGTGCGCAAACGGGAAACGGTTCCGCAGTTGTGGGCGCAGACGGCGAACAACCTGGGCGCGGCTTGCTTCGCACTCGCCAAAAGGAATTCGGAAGCGGCACTGTTGCGCGAAGCGGAGTCTTGTTTCGAGGGCGCCAAAGAGGTCTATGTGGAAGCCGGTTCGCAAAAGCGGGTCCAGGTGATCACCAACAATCTGGCACAGGTCCGACGCCTTTTGGCGCCGCACGGCGGGTAACGTCGCGAATGGGGAGCAAGAAAGAACGGCGGAACCGCGGGCTCCGCCTTTATTCCAAAGATCGGCTGTCCGTTAACGGTTTTGACGGTTTTCGATCAAGCCATCAACCACGGCCGGTTCGGCCAGAGTCGACGTGTCTCCCAGGCTGCCATAGTCGTTTTCGGCGATCTTTCGCAGAATGCGGCGCATGATCTTGCCAGACCGTGTCTTCGGCAATCCGGGCGCCCATTGCAGCCAATCCGGCGACGCGATCGGCCCGATTTCCTTACGCACCCACTGAACCAGCTCCTTTTGGAGGTCATCCGACGGTTCCTCACCGGCGTTCAGCGTGACGTAGGCGTAGATGCCCTGGCCCTTGATGTCGTGCGGTGCCCCGACGACGGCCGCTTCGGCAACCTTGCCGTGCGCCACAAGCGCGCTTTCCACCTCGGCTGTTCCCATGCGGTGGCCGGAGACATTGATGACGTCGTCGACGCGGCCAGTGATCCAATAGTACCCGTCCTCATCGCGACGGCAGCCGTCGCCGGTGAAGTACTTACCGGCGTAGGTGGAGAAATAAGTTTGCACGAACCGCTCGTGGTCGCCGTAGACGGTGCGCATCTGACCGGGCCAGGAGTCGATGATGCAGAGATTGCCCTCGCAGGCCCCTTCCTGTGGATTGCCGTCGGCATCGACGATCTCAGGCTGCACGCCGAAGAACGGCCGCGTCGCCGAGCCCGGTTTCAGGTCGGTGGCGCCCGGTAGCGGCGTGATCAGGATGCCGCCCGTTTCCGTCTGCCACCAGGTGTCGACAATCGGGCAGCGGCCGTCGCCGACGACGTTGTAATACCACATCCAGGCTTCCGGGTTGATGGGCTCGCCGACTGTCCCTAAGAGCCGGAGCGACTTGCGGCTGGTCTTTTTGACCGGCTCCTCGCCGTCACGCATCAGCGCGCGGATGGCCGTCGGTGCCGTATAGAAGATCGAAATGTTGTGCTTGTCGCAGACCTGCCAGAACCGGGACGTATCCGGATAATTGGGCACGCCCTCGAACATCACGGTGATGGCGCCGTTGGCAAGCGGCCCATAGACGATATAGCTGTGGCCGGTGACCCAACCGACGTCGGCCGTGCACCAGTAGACCTCGCCGTCCTTATAGTCGAAGACGTACTGGTGGGTCATCGACGCATAGACCATGTAGCCTCCGGTGGTGTGCAGGACGCCCTTCGGCTTTCCGGTCGAGCCCGAGGTGTAGAGGATGAACATCGGATCCTCGGCGTTCATCTCCTCCGGCGGGCAATCGGTCGAGGCCTCCGAGCATGCCTTGTAATACCGCACGTCGCGGCCCTCGACCCAGTTGACGTCGGCCTTGGTACGGGTCACGACAAACACCGTTTCGACCCCGGGGCAGCTTTCGAGCGCCTTGTCCGTATTGACCTTCAACGGCACGGGCCGGCCGCCGCGGATGCCTTCGTCGGCGGTCACAACGCAGTTGGAATTACAATCCTGGATGCGGCCGGCCAAGGCGTCCGGCGAAAAGCCGCCGAACACGATGGAATGGATGGCGCCGATGCGGGTGCAGGCCAGCATGGCGACGGCGGCTTCCGGAATCATCGACATGTAGATGGTAACCACATCGCCGCGCTTGATACCGCGGTTTTTCATGGCGTTGGCGAAACGGCATACCTGCTCGTGCAGTTCGGCGTAAGTCAGGGTCTTCAAGTCGTTCGGATCGTCGCCTTCCCAGATGATCGCCGTCTGGTCGCCGCGGGCCGCCAGATGGCGGTCGAGACAGTTGGCGGACGCATTCAGCGTGCCGTCTTCAAACCACTTTATCGAGACGTCGGGAGCATTGTAGTTGATGTCCTTGACCTTCGAATAGGGTTTGATCCAATCGATCCGCTTCCCATGCTCGCCCCAAAACCCTTCCGGGTCGTCAACGGACCGGGCGTACATCTCCAAATACTGGTCGTTGTTACAATGCGCCGACGCGGCAACGTCCGCCGGTACCGGAAATACATGACTCTCGCTCATGCTGATGGCCTTCCCTCTAATGCGAAGCTTCCCGGGGCCGTTTTCCCCGCGAAAAGCTTACCTCCTCTGCGAAACTTGAAGGATTATCGCAAAATTATTCGCTTTCACAAGCGAGCAGCACGGGACGAAGGCGGAAGCAAAACGGTTCAACCGACCAGGTAGACCATTCCGTCCTCAACGACCGCCTCGGCGGCTTCCAGTCGATCCCCCGCACAGGGCCCCGAGATACAGTATCCGTCCTCGATGCGAAATAATGCACCGTGCGTCGAACATAGGATGTGGGTGCGCTCGAGGTTGAGAAACTGCCCGGGCTGGAAGTCCAGCGGCGAGCCGATATGCGGGCAGGAATTGACGTAGACGAAGGCCTCGTCGTCGCGTCGTATGACCATAAAAGCCCGCCGGACTCCGCCGACCTCGGCCATGACACCGGCCGAGCCTTCGATTTCATCCAGGGCGCAAAGAGACGTTCTTGGCGCCAACACTTCAGGGTCTGGTCCCATTGGTCGGCCGTTCATATCCTATGCCTCCGCTATCACGCCACACCTAGTGCGCCTCGCTCCTGAATGGCCGGCTGAGCAACGCGTGAATCGTCTTATCGATATCGGCATCACGATTGAGAATACTGTCGACGGCGGCGCAAATCGGGATCTCGACGCCGAGGCGTTTGGCGAGGTCGGTAACCGAGGCCGCCGTGAATACACCCTCGGCGACCGATTGGCGTTCCTTCAGGACGGCATCGAGATCGCGGCCCTCGCTCAATGCGACACCGAGCGAGAAATTGCGCGATTGGAACGCATTGCATGTCAGGGTCAGATCGCCGATGCCGGATAGGCCCATCAAGGTCTCCGCCCGCCCGCCCTTGGCCCGGCCGAGGCGAACGATCTCGGCAAGCCCGCGGGTGATCAGGGCGGCCCGGGTGTTGTCTCCCATTTCCCGGCCCTCGACGATGCCGCATGCGATCGCCAGGACGTTTTTGACGGCGCCGCCGATTTGCGCTCCGATGATGTCGGTCGATGTGTAGATCCTGAAGTACGGCGTACCGACCGCCTCGGCGATGGTCTTTCCTCGGTTCTCGTCGGCCATGGCGAGCGTCACTGCCGTCGGCAGCTCGGCGGCGACTTCGCCGGCGAACGTCGGTCCCGAGAGGATTGCGGACTCCACCCCAGGAAGCGTCTCCTCAATGACCTCGCTCATCAGGGCACAGGTTCCTTGTTCGATCCCTTTGGCACAGATGATCAGCGGGACGTCTCGACCAAGTGCCGAGCCAAGACGGCCGATGACGGTCCGCAGATGCTGCGCCGGGACGACGAGAAATACGGCATCGGCGCCAGCCACCGCCGCGTTTGGATCAACGGTCGCTGTTATGGACGAATGGAGACTGTGCCCGGGGAGGAAGACCGTGTTTTCGTGCCGGTTGTTGACGGCGTCGGCGACCTCCGGCTCACGGGCCTGCAAGATGACGGTCCGGCCGGCCCGCTGGGCGACCATGGCAATCGCCGTGCCCCAGGCACCAGCGCCGATGACGGCGATATTCTTCATCATGCCAATTTATCCGTGCCTTGCGTCAAACGCCATTCCCGCCATGATCCATCGGTACGGAGACTACAGACTGGAGAAAAGATCGTCTGGCGTGATCCTTCCGTTCGCCAGGTACCACAGTATGGCGGCGACTTCGGTAAATGCCCGGTTGGCATAGGTCAAACCCTCGAGGGAAGGAAGCAGGTCCTTTGGTTCAGTATAGGGAAGCAGGTCCTTTGGTTCAGTATAGGACCGTCTCTGATGAATCCAGGGGATATCCAAACTGGGAACGACACGTACAGGGATTCCCATGTTTTGAAAGACGGCCGCGGTGCGCAAGCAGTGAGACGGGCTGGTCACCACGAGAACAGGACCTGAGCGCATGCCTTTGAGGAGTTTCTTCACGTTTTTTCCAGTGGCGTAGGTATTCCGGGAGCCGGTCTCGAGTACGATTTCGCGCCAAGCCGGTTTCGCATGCGCGGCGAGCACTTCGGCCTCCGATGGGGCGCCTTCTCTTGTATGACCGCCGCTGATGATCAGTGGAACCCGATGCTTGCTCGCCAGGCTCTGCCCTTTGTCCAAGCGTCGGAGCGAGGTGATGTCGGCCGCCCACCTCGATGCGTTGATCTCATAGAGGCCGGCCGTCGGGACGACGACGGCGACGGATTCGAGTTTCGCCAACCCGTCGGTCTCATAGACCGGCACAAGCGCCAATACCATAAGGCGGGACACCACCGGTATTGAGAACAGAAAAAAATGACGGTCGTTAAGGCAACCAATCGGCGATGGAGAGTCGGTTTTCGCCACAAGAGAACCGCTGCCACCAACAGGTAAAGGAATGGCAAAGGCAAATAGAGATGGGGGGCGAAATCGTAGGGGCTCATGTCCTGTGCTATATAGCGCCCATTGGGCTAAGCTGCCTGCGGGTCCAGCGGCCATCTCGGCCGCGGCCTGAAATCGGCGCCGTCCGTGTAGCCGGCCTTGAGGCGCTCAAGACCGGCCCAGGCGACCATGGCGCCGTTGTCCGTGCACAAGGCGGCCGGCGGCGCCAGGAAGCGCATGTCCGTCGATCGGGCAAGCTCAATGATGCTGTCGCGGATCTGCATGTTTGCGGCGACACCACCGGCGACGACCATCGCGCCAGTGGTCTCGAAACGGCTCTGGAAAATGTCGATGGCGCGTGCACATCTGTCGACGAGCACATCCGTTGCCGCCATTTGAAAGGAGGCGCAGATATCGGAAACATCCTCATCGCGGAGCGGTCCCTCCGGAAGGTCCTCGATCGTCTGGCGCACCTTCGTCTTGAGACCGGAAAACGAAAAGTCACAATTGTCTCGACCCAACAGGGGGCGGGGCAGCTTGAAACGGCTTGGATCACCGCGCCGTGCCGCGGCCTCGACGCGCGGTCCGCCGGAGTATCCCAATCCCAGCATCTTGGCGGTCTTGTCGAAGGCCTCGCCCAGCGCATCGTCGATGGTCGTGCCGAGCCGTTGGTAACGGCCGACGCCTTCGACGATCAACAACTGGCAGTGTCCGCCGGAAACCAGGAGCAGGAGATAGGGAAATGCCGCTTTTCCCTCGGTTTCGCTTTCCGTCAAGCGGACGGTCAGGGCGTGGGCTTCCAGGTGGTTGACGCCGATGAACGGGGCTTTGAGGACGCTGGCGATGGCTTTCGCCGTCATCACGCCAACGAGCACACCGCCGATCAAGCCGGGACCGCCGGTCGCCGCAACCGCATCGAGGTCGGAAAACCCGATACCGGCTTTGTTCATGGCCCGGTCGATCACGGCATCGACCCCGATGACGTGGGAGCGCGCGGCGACCTCCGGTACGACGCCACCGAAGGGGCGGTGTTCTTCGACCTGCGACCAGATTTCATTGGCCAGGATCTCGCGCCTGTCGGTAACCACGGCGGCGGCCGTTTCATCGCAACTCGTCTCGATCCCGAGGACGTTCATGAAAATCCTTTAACCTTCCGCTGGCCGTCATTACTCTCGCCCGCGATTTCCTGACGTTTGTGAAGCAGCTTCGAGAAGATGGCAATAACCCAACCGATCCGCATCGGCACCCGCGGCAGTCCGCTGGCCCTGGCCCAGGCGCACGAGACGCGGCGCAGGTTGGCCGACGCTTTGCCGCAATTGGCCGAAGTCGGTGCGCTCGAGATCGTCGAAATCAAGACTACCGGCGACAAGATACAGGACCGCGCCCTTGCCGAAGTCGGCGGCAAAGGCCTGTTTTCAAAGGAAATTGACAGTGCCATGTTGAACGGTGAGATCGACATCGCCGTTCACTCCATGAAAGACGTGGAAACCTGGCTGCCGGACGGGATCGTGCTGGCCGCCGTCCTCGAGCGGGAGGATCCGCGCGACGCGTTCGTATGTTTGAAGTCCGGCAGTCTCGCCGCCCTGCCGGCCGGCAGCACCGTCGGCACGTCATCCTTGCGGCGCCAGGCGCAGCTGCTGCACCGTCGGCCAGACCTGAAGGTCGATCTTTTGCGGGGAAACGTTCAGACCCGTTTGAGAAAGCTTGATGCCGGCGAGGCGGACGCCACCTTCCTGGCAATTGCCGGCCTCAACCGTCTCGACATGGGCCATGTCGCAACCGAGGTTCTCGATCCGGCCGATCAGCTGCCGGCGGTGGCACAGGGCGCCATCGGCATCACATGTCGGGACGAGGACGAGGATTTGCGGGACCTCCTAATGGCGATCAACCATGAGGAAACGGATATCCGTGTCTCCGCCGAGCGGGCGATGCTGGCCGCCCTCGACGGGTCATGCCGGACGCCGATCGGTGGATTGGCGGAGTTCCAGCCGGATGGCACGCTGCGACTGCGAGGATTGGTCGGTGCCCCGGACGGCTCCCGGTTGTTCGAGGCGGAGCGCTCGGGCGCCGTGGTGGAGGCCGAAACCATGGGACGGGACGCAGGAGAAGAATTGCGCCGGCGCGCCGGCAACGATCTGTTTGAGTGAAGAAACTTCCGCAGAGGGAACCTGATCCGTGAAGGTCATGATCACGCGTTCACGCGAAGACGGGGATCGATTGGCGAAAGTCCTTGCCGGACGCGGCATCGACGCCGTGCTCGTCCCTTTGTTGGAGATCGATATCTTCGAAGGACCGCCGCTGGTTCTGGACGATGTTCAGGCCATTCTGGCGACGAGTGCCAACGGCATCCGCGCCCTCGCTAAGCGGAGTCTCGAGCGACGTATTCCGGTCTTCGCCGTTGGTGACGCGACAGCGCGTCTCGCGATCAATAAGGGGTTTGCATCCGTGTCGACGGCGTCCGGCGACGTCGACACTTTGGCCGAACTGGTCATCAACGCTCTGCCGCCAGACGGGGGCGAACTGCTTCACGTGGCGGGTACGAATGTCGCCGGCGACCTGGGCGGCCGACTCGGGGAGCGCGGATTTCGTTACCGCCGGGAAGTTATCTACGCGGCCGAACGGGCAATGGCCCTCGACCCGTCGGCGGTCGAGGCGATTCGAGCCAATGGTCTTGATGGAATACTGTTTTATTCACCGCGGACTGCCTCTATTTTCGTCGAGCTCGCCGACCGGGCAGGGATCAAAGGCGATCTCGAAAACATCACCGCCTACTGCTTGAGCGAAGCGGTGGCGCACCGGATCGATGGACTGCCGTGGCGGGCGATCGGTATCGCAAGGCGCCCCGATCAAGAATCGATGCTGGCGCTCTTGGAAAGCGCTGTGTGAGAGAGGAATAGCCGGTGGGACGCGAAGACCAATTCTGGTATTACGGGCCTCATTGGACGCCGGAAACGAGAATTTAACCCATGGCCGAATCCGAAAAAAAGAGCGCCGTGGCAGGGAGAGCGGAAAGATGAGCGAAGCCAATTCGACGAGCAGCTCGAGCGACAATGCCCTTACACCTCCGGCGTCGAGCAGCCCGGCGCCGAAGAAGAGAATGGGTTGCGGCTCCTTGATGTTGCTGATCGTCCTCGGCGGCGTTATCGGCGTCGGTGGATACGCCGCGTGGCCGATTTGGTCTCCCTATGTGGCACCCTATATCCCGCAACTGGAATACGGTCCCGACAAGGACCCCCGGGTGGCAACGCTGGTCGGACGGATCAAAGCGCTGGAAGCTGGCGCCAAGGACCGGACGGCAGCCGAAAAGTCTCTCGGCGACTTGGAGAAGGAAAGAGACCGGTTGCAGGAAGAGGTTTCCCATCTCCTGGCCCGTCTGGATACGATCGAGGGCGCGCTTGACGGCGTTAAGCAGATGATCGCCGCGACCGGCGTGGTCGAGAAGGCCGACGAGGCGAAGGAATCCATTAACCGCCTCGCCAATCGACTGGCGGCCCTCGAGGCCAAGGAAGGCGATGCGGCGTTTCTCAGGGACCAAATCGGCCGTCTGCAAATGACGGAGGGCGATGTCGCCCTATTGAAAGACCGAATCGGCCGCCTTGAGACCGAGGAAGGTGCCGAGACACCGCAGGAGCCGGCGGCGCCGAGCGATGAGAGCCAGCGACTCACCGATATGCTGGCGGATATCCGCGGGCGCTTGGCGGAATTGGAATCGAGAAAGCCGGTCGAGGCTCTGCCTCCGACCCCGAAACTTGAGGGATCGGCAGCCGTCCTGGCGATGGGACAATTACGCGAAGCCGTAATGTCGGGAAAACCGTTTGTGCAGGAGCTCGAAGCGCTGAGGTCGTTGGCCGGAAGTGCACCCGATCTGGCCGCGGCGATCGCTAACCTGGAACGCCAGGCAGCCGGCGGCGTGGCGACGGTCAGCCGGCTTCATCGGGATTTCGGTGCCATCGCCGGAGATATCGTAAGGGCGACCCGAGAACTGGAGGGCGAGGGCTGGTTCGAGAAGGCGGCGAACCGGGTCCTGTCCATGGTTTCGGTCAGGCGTATCGACAACAGGTCCGATACGACGTCTGTCGAAGGCATTGTCGCGTTGACCGAGCAAAGTTTGGAAAAGGGTGACCTGGTTTCGGCTATCGAATCCGTGGAACGGTTACAGGAAATCGATGTGAAGGCGGCGACGGTCGCGGCCGAATGGCTGAAAAGGGCCCAGGCGAGGCTTTCGGTCGAGCGTGCCGTTGCCCAGTTGCATGTCTTCGCGGTTTCCTTGATCGCCCCGGCAACGAACTGATCGGACGACGATGTTTCGCGTTCTCCTATTCCTCCTGGGTGTGATCGTCGCCGTAGCGGCGCTGGCCTGGCTCGCCGATCACCCCGGGCACTTGACCATCGATTGGCAGGGTTACCGTTTAGAAACCTCGGTTGCCGTCCTCGTCATACTGGTCGCCCTCGTGGCAGCGTTGGCGGCCGCCGGTTACCGGGCCTGGTTGGCACTGCGTCGGGCACCGCGCCAGGTGAGCCAGGCGTGGCACGGCAAGCGGCGCCGGCAGGGATACCAGGCGCTGACCCGCGGCATGGTCGCCGTCGCCGCCGGTGATCCCGACGAGGCATCCCGGCAGGTCAAACGGGCCGAGGTTCTGCTAAACGATCCGCCCTTGACCATGTTGTTATCGGCGCAGGCGGCCCAGTTGAACGGCGACGATACGGCAGCGGAAACCTTCTTTCGGGCGATGACGGAGGAACCGGAGACGGAGTTCCTAGGATTGCGCGGACTGATGGCCCAGGCGATCAAACGGGGCGACAGCGAGGGGGCATTGAAACTGGCTCGCCGCGCCTACCGGCTCAGGCCGAAAAGCGAATGGGCGGCGAAAAGTCTTTTTGATCTTCACGCCCGGACCGGGCGCTGGCTCGATGCGCGCGTCACCACGGATGACCTGGTCCGCAATCGCATCCTTTCGAAAGACGAGAGCCGCCGCTACAAATCGGTTCTTGCCTTCCAATTGGGGGTTGCCGCCCGCGAATCGGGGAATCTGTCTGAAGCCATCAAGAAGCTGAAGCAGGCCGTCGACCTGGATCCTGAGTTTGTTCCGGCCGTGGCGCTGTTGGCGACCCTTTCGGTTGGTCAGAACAGGACGCGCAAGGCCGCCGTTATGATCGAAAAGGCCTGGGCCGCCAACCCGCATCCGGCGCTGGTTTCCCCCTATTGGGAGGCAATGAAGGCGGGAACCGCCCTCGAGCGCGTCAAGGCCATGCAGAAGCTGTCAAAATCCAATCCGGAACACCGGGAAAGCCATATGGCCGTGGTCCGGGCAATGCTCGATGCACAGCTGTGGGGCGAGGCGCGGGCTCACCTGGAAACACTGACCGGCGACGGTTCGGACGATCTGGAAGCGCGTGTCTGCCGCATGTGGGCGGAACTCGAGGAAGCGGAGCACAACGACATCGCCAAGGCCCACGCGTGGCTGACCCGCGCCTCCCTGGCCTCTTCCGATCCGGCCTGGGTCTGTGCCACCTGCGGCAACACGGTTCCCGATTGGTCGGCGATTTGCGGCAATTGCGGGAGCTTCGACAGTTTTTCCTGGCGCACGCCACCGCACGTCACCCATCTGGAAAGCCGGCGCCGACAGACCGCCGTCGCCGCTCTGCCGGCGGCCGAAAAGACCTAGAAACCGGACCCTTCTAACCGCCACGTTGGGTGGACCCGGCAGCGCCAGGCGAACGGCCGTCTTGACAGGCTCTTCCGAATTGCTAGGTTGCGCCGGTTCTCGGCGCCGCAGTAGCTCAGTTGGTAGAGCAACGCATTCGTAATGCGTGGGTCGGGGGTTCAAATCCCTCCTGCGGCACCAGTTTTTCCGACAACTTGGCTCGTGTACCCGTTCCCGGTCGTTCATCGCTGCTTTCAACCTCGGCCAGACCGACGCCGATCCGCCTTGGCGGCGCGATTTCGAGGGACGTGAATTGGGATGGAAAAAGTGTTATAATAGCCGGGTTCAGTTGGAAAATTCGTTCGCAGTCCTTTGAGCGGCCCGGAGTGGCAAGGCCATGGTTAAATCCCGTTAACCATAACGGCAAAATATCCGTGGACTCCAAAACGACCGGTCAGGTACTATCCGCGACGTTCCACGGTAAGTTGAGAGGGGCTCGTGGAATTGAAATTACAACTATTGATCATTGCTTCTGCGAATTCGGCGACCTCCGATTTGACCGGAGCCCTGCGGTCGCACGGCTATGAGCTCGACCATCGTCTCGTCTGCCGCGGCGTTGTCGGAGGCATTTCGGGATCGCGACTGGGATGCGGTGGTCCACCTTTCGGCGCCGAGCCGGCCGCCGGTTTCGGCGATCAAGGCACTGGCCGCCGTGCGCCGGCACTCGAATACCCTTTGCTTCGTTGTCATCGATCCCCATGCGGATACGCGCGGCGCCGTTGAACTGGTCAAGGCCGGCGCCAGCGATTGCCTGATGGATGTCGATGACAACAAACTGGTCGAGGCCCTGGCCGCCGCCGTCGACAAACCCGATCCGGCAGACGGCAAATCCGCGACCGACAACGAAGTCCTGGCCTCCGCCTACGCCTACGCGTTCCGTAACGCCGGTGAAGGCATCCTGGTGATCGACGGTGATCACCGCATCAAGGCCTGCAATCCGGCGTTCGAGAGGCTGACGGGATATGAGGGCGCCGAACTGGCGACCCGTCCGGCGGCGGACATTGACGGCGACGGCGCCTCAGGGTTCGACGATGAGCTGTGGGCGGCCTTGAACGAAGACCTGGCCTGGCAAGGCGAGATCGCCATACGCCGCAAGGACGGCAGTGTTTTCCCGGCCTGGGCGTCGTTGACTCTGGTCCCTGACGAAGTCGGGACTCTAGGCGACTCCATCGGTGTCATCAGCGACATAACCGTGCGCACGGAAAACGAACAGGAAATCCGTCGGCAGGCCAGCCTCGACGGTCTGACCGGCCTGCCGAACCGCACCCTCTTTCAGGACCGCTTTTCCGTGGCACTGGCAAGGGCCCGGCGCAGCGAGAACCGCATCGCCGTCCTGTTCATCGACCTAGATTATTTCAAGGAGGTGAACGATACCTTCGGCCACGCCGGTGGCGACCGGCTCTTGGTCGAGGCGGCCGGCCGCATGCGTGAGTGCCTGCGCGCCACCGACACCATCGCGCGTATCGGCGGCGACGAGTTTGCGGTCGTCTTGTCGGACCTGGATTTCGCCTACCGGGCGGAAAAGGTCGCTGCCAAGATCTTACGAGCCCTGGAGATGCCCTTCGAAATGGGAGAGGCGATCGCCAACGTCTCGGCCAGTATCGGCATTGGCGTCTTTCCCGATCATGGCGAGGACATGGAAACCCTGACCGCCTGCGCCGATGCGGCCATGTACGAGGTCAAACGAAACGGACGCCAGGGATTCCGGGCCTACGCGGACGGTGGCGATGCCGCGGCGTCGCCGACCGAACGCCCTCAAGCGGCGATGGTGCCGACGGACTCCGTTGACGGGCCGTCAACAGCCCGCCGCTTTTTCGACCGAATGCCCGGCGCCGAGTTTCCCGGCGTCGCCGTTGCCGTCGCGGCGTTGACATTGACGGCCTGGTTGTTGGCATCGGCCCTCTTGGCGCCTGAGCCGGCCCTGGGTCCGACACCGCAAGACCTGATTGCCGAGGAATCCCCGGAAGAGCTAAACGGGTTCTCGACCGCATCTGGCAAGGATGACGGCCCGGGGCCTACCGTCACGACCGACCCCGAGAAGACCGCCGAATAAGGCCGGCCCGGCCATCGGGAGCGCCCGGTCGCGGCCTGGCGGATCGTGCCGTTCACGAAACCGATTTCCAGACCATGGCCGCGGCGCGCGCAAGGAAAGGTGGTTCCGGTGTCGAAAACACGAGGGATTCGCGATCCGGATCCCGCCGAGTTTATTCCTGAAGCGATCGTAAGATAGGCCCACGCCGAGGGTTACAGAACAATGCCCTACGGACGGCAAAGGGAAAATCGTTGGGCCAGGGAAATCGACGGTTCCTGCCGCTCGTAGGCGTTGTGTGCTTCTCGTTCATGACCCGGAGGCGTCGGTCATTTCACCGGGCTAGACAGTCCGTAAGGCAATGAAACCAAGTGATGTTACGTGTTCGAATCGGTATCAATCCCAAGGTGCCATGAAATACCGCGACTGGGTGGCGAGTGTATTCGCTGGACCACCGGCCGCGAATTCGAACCGCCCGAGAAACGCCGTCAATCCGGTTCCCGGACCGATCGCGATGGATCGGGCTTCGAACCGCAAGGGGCGACGGCAGTGCGAAGAGACCGATAACCGGGTTTCCGTATATTCCACTCCGGGAAAGTTACCCTGCCGCAAAGGTCGCACCCGGTTATTAAGGCGTATCGGGCAGACCTTTGTTGGGTTACGCCCCCGTGGCGGCCCAGGTCGGGCTGTCGAACGGTTGCTGGTTGGGGCCCGCACGAGTGCCGATGAAATCGTGCCGAGGGATCAATGAAAACCGTCCCGAACCCCCAATCTTAACCATTTTGAACAACGCCGCAGGTTCCTGGGCACGGCCAAAAACGCGCCGATGCTTGCGGTGTGGTCGGTAAGTTAACGAAAGGTAAATAAAAAAATATTTTATTACAGTATGTTGTGAAATTTGTTTGAGACCTCTGTTAAGAATAGACCATTACATTCTGATATTTATCAAAAATAACGGCAATGGTAGTTGCCTGTTCACCGTTAACCATTGTGAAGATTGCCGATACGATTCGATCCGAAGGAAGGCCGATCAAAAAATCGACGATTGCTCGGGCGAAAAACGGCATGACTTTGCTCTCCGATTCCGCGCGCATCCGGCCAAGCAGGTTTTCGAATCAAGTCATTGTTTCAATAAGTTAGTTCCGTCTTGGCGAATCGAAACCGGGTTCCTGAGGGCGTCCGGCCAGCCAAACGGGCCGGGAACGGTCCATTTAACATCGATCGTAGTTGACGGTACGGATTTCGCTGTGCAGATTTGCCTGGTTGGACGCGGAATGGGTCGGGACATGCCGTCGAGAAATACCAAACACTCCTACACCATTCCCTGTCCGTCGTCGTTCCGCGATGCCATCGACGCGGTGGCGGAAAAGAGAGGGATCAACGTCGCCGATCTCCTGCGGTCCGTGGTCCTCGTCCTCGAAGCCGACGCGATCCGGTCGTTCCCCGATCCGGGTGACCCTCTCCCCGGAGACAGGGAAACGGTGATCCTCAAGTCCGGAAAGGCCAAGGGTCGCCCGTGGCGGCGCAAACCGCGCCTCCAGGTGCGTATGACCGACGGCTTTGAAATCTCCTTTTTGCGCCGGGCCCTGGCGGCGGCGCTCGCCCTCGAACGTGGCGAAGCGGTGGTTCATGTCGAGGCGCCTAGCCATGGGCTAACCGTGCAGCCCGGTGCCGGCGCGCCGCTGCCGCCGGACGTGCGCGACGAGATGGAGCGGCTGCGCGCCATCGTCGCGGCCCTCAGTTTCGAGCCCTTGGCCGGCGGCATCCGAACCCGTGACCAGGCCTTGCACATTCTCGGCTATCCACCGGGTGCGATTCCCGATCAGGCGTCGATCCGCGCCCGCTTCCGGACGCTCGCGACCATCCACCATCCCGATTCCGGCTACGGATCGCACGACCGCATGAGCCAGCTCAACTCGGCCATGGAGTTTCTGCGCGGCTGATCGCAACAGCCGGTGAAGGACACGATCCCCGCCAAGGTTCTCCGCGTCCTTGTTTTGATGAACGGTCCGTCGTAGTTGTCGGTGAAAGGCGCTGAGACGAGTGCGTTGAAGGAGGGGGATCATGCGATTGGACGGGAAGATCGCCGTCGTTACCGGCGGCGGCAGCGGATTCGGCGAAGGCATCGCGCGGCGCTTCGCCGAGGAAGGCGCCAAGGTCGTCGTCGCCGATATCGATGAAGCCGGGGGGCGCCGCGTCACCGATGGGATCGACGGCGCGCTCTTCGTCGCCGCCGACGTCGCCGCCAATGCCGACATGCAAAAGCTGGTCGAGACCACCGTCGGCGAATTCGGCCGCCTCGACGTATTCGTCAACAATGCCGGCATCGCGCAGCGCAACGGGCCCATGTGCGAGGTCCCGGAAGAGGTTTTCGATCGTATCTTCGCCGTCAACGTGAAGAGCATCTACCTGTCGGCGCTTCATGCCGTTCCCGTCATGCGCCGCCAGGGCGGCGGCGTCTTCGTCAACACGGCATCGACTGCCGCCGTCAGTCCGCGCCCCGGGCTGACCTGGTATAACGGCTCGAAAGGCGCCGTCGTCACCCTGACCAAATCCATGGCCGTTGAACTGGCGCCCGACAACATCCGCGTCAACGCCGTCAATCCGGTGATCGGCGAGACCGGCTTGACCGTCGAATTCATGGGCGGCGAGGACCGCCCGGAGATTCGAGAGAAGTTCGTCTCGACCATTCCCTTGGGCCGCATGTCGACGCCGCTGGATATCGCCAACGCCGCCCTTTTCCTGTCCTCCGACGAGGCCGACCTGATCACCGACGTCTGCCTCGAAGTCGATGGCGGGCGCTGTGTCTGAGGAGGCAGACATGACCGAGACCCCCGCCATCCTGCTGACCCGCTGTTATCCCGAAGCCGTCATCGAGCGTGCCGAACGGGATTACGGCGCCACCGTCAACCGTGACGATACCATCTGGAAGGGCGACGACCTGATCGCCGCAGCCGAGGGTTTCGACGGCATGCTGATCAGTTCATCCAATACCTTGACGGCGGACGTCATCAGCCGCCTACCCGAGCGCATGAAGATCGTCGCTTCCTACTCGGTCGGTTACGAACATGTGGATTTGGAGGCGGCGAAAGCGCGCGGCCTTCTCATCACCAATACGCCGGATGTGCTCACCGATGCGACAGCCGACACGGCGTTGCTGCTGTTGCTGGCGGCGGCGCGCCGGGCCCGGGAATCGATGGCCATGGTCGTCGAAGGGCGTTGGGTCGGCTGGACGCCGACCCAGTTGCTCGGCGTCGAGACGGGCGGCCGGCGCCTGGGCATCCTCGGCATGGGCCGCATCGGCCTTGCGATGGCCCATCGGGCCCGGGCATTGGGCATGGAAATCCACTATCACAACCGGAGCCGCCTGGCGCCGGACCTGGAGCAAGGGGCCCGATATCACGACAGCGTCGAAGGTTTGTTCGCGGTCTCCGATTTCCTGTCGATTCATTGCGAAATGACGCCGCAGACGGAGAAGCTCCTGAACGCCGAGACCATCGAGTTCCTCCCCGACAACGCGATCGTCATCAACACGGCCCGCGGCGGCATTATCGACGACGACGCCCTGATCGGGGCGCTCAGATCCGGCCGCGTGTTCGCTGCCGGCCTCGACGTCTTCGACGGTGAACCGAAGCTCGACCCCCGCTACCGGGAGTTGGACAACGCTTTCGTTTTGCCGCATATCGGCAGCGCCACCGTCGATACGCGCAATGCCATGGGTTTTCGCGCCCTAGACAATCTGGACGCCTTCTTCCGGGGCGACGACCCGCCGGATCGGCTGACTTGAGCGGCGTCTATTCGAGTCCGTAGACGCGCTTTGCGTTGGCGCCGCCGATCGTATCCGCCAGAGCTTCGGGTAGTTGATCGACGACGGCCCAGGTCGCCTCCAAGGAAGCGGCCAATTTGGCGGGCTCGGAACTGGGCCCGACGAACTCGTCGGCGCCGAGCATGATCCGGTCCGGGAAGGCCTTCATCAGGTCCAGCCATTCCGGCTTGAGGCGCCGCCTCGTATCGACGATGCGGTTGGGGAAGGCGCGGCCGTCTCTCGTTTGCAGTTGTTCGGTCACGCGCATCGAAAGATAGAGGTTGGCGTGCGCCTTGAGCAGGCGGTGCATCAGGGCCGGCGTCATTTGGCCGGTGTTGTCCCAGCCGATATGCTGCCAGACGATGCGCGCTTTCCTGTTGTGGCGGAGCAGTTGTTCTAATCCGGGAATCGTCGGTAGCAGCTGGTCCGGGTTCTTGTCGCAGCGGCGCAGCAGGTTCTCAGGTACCGGCGCTTGGTTTTCGATGGCCTCCATGTGGAGATCGATGGGCACGTCGTTGTCGGCGGCGATGTCCGAAAGCAGAAGGAACAGCGGGTGGTCCGGTGCCGCCGCTTCGAACTTGTGCTTGGGGTTCATGCAGAGGTGGTACGCCATCATTTCCCCGAAACCGGTCGCGCCCTCGGACAGCAGCCGTTCCGCTGTTTCGGTGAAGCGTCGTTTGATGGTTTCCGTGACGGCGCCGGGGTCCGTTTTCAGCAGCATCTCCTGCAACAGCGAACCGCCAGCCATCAGGCGCAGCCGGTCGGGGTGCGCCCTCACGGTGTCGCGCAGCAGGCGGTAGGATTGTTCGCGGCCCCGTCGTGAGGAGGGAATGACAACGATCAGCGCCGTCGACAATCGAAGCTCGTCCATGCGGGCAATCAGGTTTTCCGCTGCCGTGGCGAGCGCCGTGGCCTCGTCCAAACGCGCGGCACCGGAAACGCCCCCCTGGCCGCCGCCCTGGTTTCCGTGGGCCTTGTCGAGACCGACCGGGTGCAGGTGCATATGGGTGTCGATAAACCGAAGCGGCCCCGAACGTTGCGGCCCCGAGCGCTCGACCGGAACCGGAGCGGCGGTGCCACTGGGTTGCTGCCGTTGGCCGCTGCTGTCGCTGCGGCGTTGTGGTCCGCCCTGGCCCCGTTGCCCGCGGGCCTGTTGGATCTCTTGCGGTGTCAGGTATCCATCGCCATTGAGATCCAGGCGCCGGAAGGCCGGCGGCGAGCCAGGGAACTCGCGGGCCGACAACCGGCCGTCGCCGTCGCGGTCGTTCCTCTGGAAAGGACTTTGAGCAATAACCGCTGACCAACTCATCACCAATACCAGGGCGGTCAGGGTGGCGGTTATGGTCAATCTGCGTCTGGGGTTCACCATCTCGCGGTCCCGTCGGGGGGGTTCCCGCCGGACGTTCGGTTCCGTTCCGCCAGCACGCGGCCTCACGGTAACGCGAACCGCGCCTCTTGCCTAGCCCGCAGGTTGGGCGGCGGTGGCGTTGCCCCGGTGCCCGTCCCCGCCGCATGCGATGGAGGATGTGAATGCACCGGAGACTTCACTGCCTTCGATGGCCGAGCGGTAAAGGGCGTGAACCACGGTCATGGTGTCGACAAACAACGACAGGTCCGTCTGGCGACGGTCATCGACCGCTGCGAAGAACCCGTCGATGAGAGGGCCGTAGCCATCCCCGACGCGACCGTCGAAATCAGCCGCTTCGATGACACCGTCCGAGCCGATGATCCGGAAACGAAAGCTCACGGCCCTCTCCATGGCCATGCCCCAGCCGGTGCGCAGCTGCAACAACGGGCCGTCATCGATCTCCACCTGGGCCGAGGCGAGGTCATCGATGCCTTCGGGCCACTCGGGACCGGACCTCGTCGCGCAGGCCGCGCGGAACCGTTTCCGGTCCGGAACGGCGCCGAGGCCGATGGCGATCAGGTGCGAGCCGAGATCGGCGAGTACGCCGCCGATGGCGCACTTCGGGTCCGAGCGCCAAGGTTCGATTGGCAGACCCTTGGTCCTGAGCCACTCGAGATCAATCAGCCTGGGCGATCCGACGGCGCCGTCGAGAACGCGTCTTCGTACCCAGTCGTTGTTTTCGCGAAGCCGGTTGTTGAAGGTGGCCGAGAAAATGCCGGGCGCCGCTTGGGCCCGGTCGATCAGTTCCCGGCAGTCACCAAGAGTCGCACACAGCGGCTTCTCGACCAGCACGTTCTTGCCGGCGTCGAGTGCGGCCGCGGCGATCTCCAGATGGGTTTGCGGCGGCGAGGTGACGATCACCGTATCGACACCGCCATCTGCCATAAAATCCTGCCAGCCGGCGCCGGCCCGGGCGATGCCGTGATTTGCCGCCAAGCGTTCCGCCGAAGCGCCGGTCGCGCTGCCGACGGCGGCGACCTCCAGATGCGGACGCGCCAACAGATGCGGCATCCAGAACCGCTGGACGACATCGCCGGCGCCGATGAGAAGGATGCGGTGGGCGGGGTTCGTCAGCATGGCTTGAGGCTATCAGGCGAGGCAAGGCCGGTCCATGCGTCCGCTGGTTCACAATTCGCGACCGCCGCTTAGACGGTCTGTACAAACGACGGATTGGCGAATTAGGATTTATCCCGAGACCGGTTCATGACCGCAAGGCGTTGGTAAGGAATGCAGAACTACACGGTCCTCTTGGGTAGCGGCTTCGTCGTCGTCGTCCTCGTTGCCATCCACCTGATGATGCGAAAGGCGCAGCGGAATCGGGACGACCAACTGGCCGAGGTCACCGCCAGACTCGACAAAAGAGCGGAAAAGAGAGCCGCCGCCGCCAGGAATTTGAAGATGATCGAGTGGGAGGACGCCTACGCCGTCGACTGGGGGGTCATCGACAACGATCACAAGACCCTGTTCAAGCTGATCAACAAGTTCAACCGGAATGTCCCGCATTTCCGATCGCCGGAAGAGATGGTGCCCTACATCGAGTCCCTGAGAAAATACACGCAGAGCCATTTCAAGCGCGAAGAGATGCTGCAGGAAAAGGTCGGCTATTCCTTTCACGAAGACCACAAGGGCGAACACGCGGCGTTGATCGAGAAACTGGACGGACTGGCGGCTGTGGCGATGCGGGCCAACGACGACACCATCACCGACGCCGCCATGGACCTGGGGTCCTTCCTCGCCGACTGGCTGACCACTCACGTAATTGAGAACGACCTGCCCATGCACCCCTATTTGGACCGCATGCGCGAATACGCCAAAAAGCTGCGGGCGTTGGAGGAGTAGGCCGGTTTCAGCCGTTTTGCTTCGGGACGATTGGGGACATGACGCCGCCCAACGGGGATGAGGACCCTGTCCGCTATCCGCGCATCCAATTCATTGAGGTGTCCCCTGACTCCTCACCCATGGCCAACGAGGGAAGGAGACTGTCGACGAATGGGGATGGTCATCGCAAGACTCGCATTCCCGCACCAAGCCGCCATCGTCGGTTGGTTGACTAGAGTTGACAATTAAACCTAATAATGCTAAAAATTCCTAACTCTGCCGTCCGCGACAACGGCTTTGCTGATTGCGATTGAAATATTACTTGCCGCCACTGTTGATGGAAACCTCGGTGGTTGAGCGGCGATGGGAGGGACGGTGCGGCATCGACGCCTGTCGCGGCCTTTCTCCAAAGTCGTTGCCGCCACCGGTGATGGAAACAGCATTGGTTGTGGCGCAGGAGTCCGAAGGATGGGGACACGATCCCCTCCCCTGCGGGACAGGGTCATGTCCCCGCTGAGGTCAACGACGGCAATCGGGTTCGTTCCGTCGTTTTTTCTAGGCGTTTCTCCTCACCCCCGGGCTTGACCCCGTTGCAAGCGTCAGCGGGGATCTGCGTGGATGGCCCGCTGACGCTTGCAACGGGATCAAGTCCGGCCATGAGGAAGCAGGCCGATGGCGGTGGTCTGTGGCTGGTATGTAATGGAACCATTCCGCTCTCCAGAATGCCCACTCCTAGCAGAGAAAAACCATAGACAAATATAGACATCCTTTGACATTCGTAGACATCCGGCACCGAAGGCCTCCCGCCCCATGACGGGACCGGCACAGGCGGTTGCCCAATCCTCAAAACAAAACCGCCCGGGCGAACCCGGGCGGCTGTCGTTGTCTCGTTCTGTGCTGCGGCTATTCACGGTTGCCGAACAGGCTCAGCAGCATGATGAACAGGTTGATGAAGTCGAGATAGAGCGTCAGCGCACCCATGATCGCCTTCTTGCCGGCGACCTCGGAGCCGTCGAACTCGTTGTAAAGCGCCTTGATGCGCTGGGTGTCGTAGGCGGTCAAGCCGACGAAGACCAGGACACCGACCACGGAAATCGTAAAGTGGAGCGCCGAGCTGGCCAGGAAGATGTTGACGATGCTGGCCAGGATGATGCCGATCAGACCCATGAACAGGAACGAGCCCATGCCCGACAGATCGCGCTTGGTCGTGTAGCCGTAGAGGCTCATAGCGGCGAAGGTGCCGGCCGTGATGAAGAAGACCCGCGTGATCGAGGCACCGGTGTAGGCCAGGAAGATGTAGCTCAGCGACAGGCCCATCAGCGCCGAATAGACCCAGAACAGCATTTGCGCCGTCGAGGCCTTGATGGCGTTGATGCGCGCGCTCAGGAAAAACACGAAACCGATCGGCGCCAGCATGACGATCCAACGCAGGCCGGTGCCGTGGATGGCTTGCATCAGTTCCATCGATTGCGAGGCGGCGAAGGCGACCACGCCGGTCATCGCCAGGCCCAGGGTCATGTAGTTGTAGACCTTGAGCATGTATTCGCGCAGGCCGACGTCGATGCCGGCCGCATGGGCCTGGGCGTCGGTCATCTGCTGCGTGCGAAGCGTGAACTTGTTGTCAGGTCCGAGAGCCATGGAAATCCACTCCTTAATTCTCAACATACGGGCGCTCAGCCCACCTGAGCTTAATATGGCAAGATGCGAACCAAAAGCAACGGGTTTCGGGGTTGCCACCAAAAGGTCACAAACTGTTGAAAACCCGCCGGAACCACGGCGTTTCGCGTTTATTTGGCCCCCTCACTCGTTGCGCAAATGTCCGGACGCCTTCTCGCCCAAGGCGATCCATGTGCCCATCAAGCCGACCGTGAGCGTCACAGCGATGCAAACCAGGGTTGTCGCCCCGACCACGTGGGGCAGGAAGATCCAGTCGGCGCGCATCAAAAAGCGGATCACGGCCCAGGCCGTCAGCGTGCCGATCACCGCCGATATAACGCCGGTAAACAGCCCCAGCATGCCGTACTCGAGGAGATAAAGGCCGACGATGCGGGGCCGCGTGGCGCCCAGGACCTTGAAGACGACGGCGTCATAGACGCGGCGCTGGTGCTCGGACGCGATGACCCCGGCCAGGACGATGGCGCCGGCGACGAGCGTCAGGGCCGCCGTGCCGGTCACCGCGGCGCTGATCCCGGCCAGGATGCGGGCCGCCGCATCGAGCGCGTCGCGCACGCGGATCGCCGAGATGTTGGGGAACGGGTCGATGGCCGCTTTCTCAACGGCGTCCTCGCGGCCGACCGGCGCTTCGATAGCGGCGATGTGGCTGTGCGGCGCCGTTTCCAGGAGGCCCGGCGCGAAGACGATGGCGAAGTCGAACCGCAAGCTGCGCCAATCGATCTCGCGGAGCGACATGATCTCGGCGGTGATCTCGCGGCCGAGCACGTTCAGGCTCAGGGTATCGCCGAGGCCGACGCCGAAGCCGCGGGCCAGGCCGGCGTCGAGTGAAATGGCCGGTGGTCCGGAGTAGTCGGCGGGCCACCATTTGCCGGCCGTCACCTTGGAGGCGACCTCCTCTTCATGGACGGCGTAGGTCAGGGCGCGGTCGCCGCGGATGGCCCAGCCGCTCTCGGGGGCCACGGTGGCCTCTTCCACCGGGACGCCGTCGATCTTGACGATGCGGCCCCGGAGCGACGGCACCCGGCGATAGCCGCTGGTGCCCTCGACGCCGGTGACGGCTTGATCGAAGGCTTTTGTCTGGTCGGGCTGGATGTCGATGAAGAAGAAGGCCGGCGCGCGGTCGGGCAGGCGTTCCTCGATCTGACGGCTCATGTTGCCCTCGATCAGGGTGATGGCGACCAGCACGGTGAGGCCGAGACCGAGCGAGGTGACGATCCCCGGCGTCGCCGCGCCGCGCCGGTAGAGGTTGGCCTGGGCGAGGCGCAGCAGGACGGCGGTCGCCGGCCGGATGCGCCGGGCCAGCTTCATGACCACCTGGGCACCGCCGCGGAGCAGCCCGACCGTGACAATGGCGCCGCCGACGAACCAATAGGCGAAATAGCGGTCGTTGGCGGTGAGGATGGTCAAGACGGCGAGGCAGACGATACCGAACAGCGTCGCCGCCACATAGGCCGGCTGCGGGCGCCCTTCCGGCGGGCTAATGCGCGAGCGGAACAGTTCGCCAGCCTTGACGTCTCTCGCCTTGGCCACCGGCCAGAGGGCGAAGGTGGCGGCGGCGAGCAGGCCGAATAGCGCCGCCAGGGCCACCGGTTGCCAATAGAATCCATAGACCGGTTTGACTGGCAGCTGGTCCTTGACCGCCTCGATCAGCAGCCAAGGCGCGCCGATGCCGATGACCTCGCCGATCAAGATGCCGAGGATGCTGAGGATGACGACCTGCAGCATATAGATACGGAAAATCAGATAGCCGGGCGCGCCGACGCATTTCAAGGTGGCGATGGTGGTGACCCGTCCGGCTACGTAACTGCGCACCGCACCGGTGATGCCGACGCCGCCGACCAAGAGGATGGTGAGGCCGACGAAGGACAGGAAGAGCGTCATCCGCTCGATGAAGCGTTGCACGCCGGGCGCCGCCTCCTCCGTCGAGCGGATACGCCAGCCGGCGTCTGGGAAGGCGCCGATGAGGTCGTCCTTCCAGCTTTCGAAAGTGCGGCCTTCGGGGAGCAGGACACGGTGGTGATAGCGGATCTGGCTGCCCGGCTGGACGAGGCCCGTCGCCTCGAGCGCCTGCATGGAGACCAGGAGCCGCGGCCCGAAGCTGAATACGGTGGCGACCCGGTCCGGCTCCTTGACCACCCTGCCGCGGATTTCAAGATCCAGTTCGCCGAGGCGGATCCGGTCTCCAATTTCTACGCCGATGCGGGTCAGCAGGTTCTCGTCGATCAAGGCCCCCCAAACGCCGTTCTGCTGCCCGATCAATTGGTCGATGGGGCGGACTGGTGCCGTCTCCAGGGTGCCGACCAGGGGATAGGCACCGTCGACGGCCTTCAGTTCGACCATGGCCCGTTTGTCCCGCGTCGCCGCCGGCCGGACCATGGCGCGCATCTTAACGACCTCGGAATAGCCCCGCGACTGGCCGACGAGATGGGTCCGTTGCCCGTCGTCCGCCGGCCGGTGCAGCAGCCGGAGATCGACATCGCCGCCCAAGAGCGTCGCCCCGTCCGCCTTGAGCCCGGTGATCATTGATTGGCTCAGGCCGCCGACGGCGGCGATGGCGGCGACACCGAGAATA
>Ga0209458_1000220_pt1 | contig 26344 bp, 30 predicted proteins | sample WorMetLIZAISLAND_FD_187411 | JGI IMG/M metagenome (GOLD analysis project Ga0209458, IMG submission 187411) | Marine gutless worms symbiont microbial communities from Max Planck institute for Marine Microbiology, Germany - Inanidrilus manae... ...
GCTCTCCACCGCGGCAACAACACGCTCACGCAAATCCAGCGAATAAGGTCGAGGCATGCATGCTGGCCTCCTCCTCCAGCCAGCATCTTGAATCACATCAAACGCCTCAGGGGAATCCCCCTGTTGATTCAAACAAGCCCGGACATGCTCTAGCCCATGATCGACCGTCAAGGCATGAACACGACCGCGACGGCGCCGTGTCCAGGTCGCCGCGAGCAGCGCCAGGGCCATGCTGTCGGCGCCACCCGACACGGCCACCGCGAGTGTCGGGGCCGCTTCGAACGGCGCCAGAGACGCCATCAACCCGGCGAACTCGCGCTCGGTCAGCGGCTGGTCGGATTCAGCGGCAGTCGTCGGCGACGGCATCTCGCGGTCGATCAGGGACAGGCGGCCGCGGCGACCTCGCGCGTCATGCGATTACGCAACGGCGGCGATACGTCCGGGAACTTTTTGCCCAGTTCGCCCAGTGTCGCACAGGCTTCTTCGGTCTGATCCATCTTGCGCAGGGTGATAGCCAGCTTGAGCAGCACGTCGGGCGCCTTGTTGCCGTCGGGGAACCGGCGATAGCCGTCGAGGAAAACCCTGGCCGCATCGTCGAGTTGGCCGCGGGCGTAGTAGGTTTCGCCCAGCCAGTACAGCGCGTTGCCTGCCAGCTTGTCATCGGGATGCAGTTCCAGGAACTCGCGGAACGCCCCTTCCGCACCCTCGAAATCGAGCTTGCGCAGCAGCGATCGGGCGAAATTGTACTGCTCCATTGCAGTGCCCTCGGGCAGCACGCCGGACACGGCGGCCGTCTGCGTGTCGCCCTGCGCTGCCGCGCCGGCGTCGGCACCAGTGGCTGTCGCCGCGCCGGCCGGCGGTTGCGCCGCGCCCGCTGCGGGCTGCGCCCCCTGTTCGATCTGGGTCAGACGGAAGTCGACATCGGTGATCAGCTTGTCGACCCGCTGGGCCAGATTGCTGATGCCGAAGCGCAGTTCCTCGATGCGTCCGGTCATGGCGCGCATCTCGCTCTCGATCCGGCTCATGCGCACTTCGGCATCAGCCAACCGGCCGGCGCCGGTCGCCGTGCTCGGGGCCGCGCCGCCACCCGCCGGCGCCGGCGTCTCGCCGCGGTAGACCGCCCGCTGCATGGTCCGCAGGTCACGTTCCAGGCGCTCGAGCCGTTCCACCAGCGCCCGGGTCTCGGCGTCCTGGGCAATCGCTGCCGCCGGCAGCCAGACGGCGGCGCAACACAGCAGCACAAGCAGGCTTCGTGCGTTCACAAACATTGTCTCCGGTCCCGTTCGCAGCGGTCAGGTCAGCCGTCGCCGGCAGCCCGCCATAGCCGGTAATTGAGGCAATAGTGTAGCAACGTGCGCCGTCACACCGCGTCGGCGCCGGCGGGCGGTGGTCGAGCGGCGACGCAAACGACCGAAAAACACGAAGGGCCCGCCCCGGCAGCCACAGCGGCGGCCAGGGAGGGCCCGAACCGTGGCGTGAAGTCCCGCGTCTAGTTGACGACCAGAACGCCGCGGCGGTTCTGCGACCAGCAACCCTCGTTGCTGGTGGTGCAAACCGGGCGTTCCTTGCCGTAGGAAATCGTTCCGATGCGGTCAGAGGTGACGCCGAGCGCGACCAGGTAGTTGAAGGCCGCGTTGGCACGCCGCTCGCCGAGGCCGAGGTTGTAGTCGCGCGTGCCGCGTTCGTCAGCATGGCCCTCGATCGTCACCGTCACGTCGGGATACTGCCTGAGCCAGGCGGCCCAACGCTCGATTGTGGCGCGGGCGTCAGGCTTCAGTTCGGACTTGTCGAAGTCAAAGAACACGCGGTCGCCGACGTTAAGCACCAGGTCTTCCTGGCTACCCGGAATGACCCGCTGGGCACCGGCCCCTGCAGGCGCGGCAGTCGTGGTCTGTGCGGCTGCCCCCGTGCCGGCGGTGTCCGCCTCTTCTTGAACAGCGGTCTCGCACGCCGCTGCCAGAAAAACGGCCACCGCCAATGCCACCGCCCTCAACCCGATCTTTTCTAAGCCCATCGAGGCACTCCTTTCCTACGGCCTTCTCGCGGTGTTCAGTTAAAACAAAAGAACCACTGAACTCATACGTACCGTCTATGGCCGGGGCAATCGCTAATCTAGCCGGATTAACAAATTGTTATCCGCTAAGCGATTTTCCTCCGAATTAACCATATTTTACTTGATTCGGCGCAATGTAACCGCGCTAGGTCACCGATTCAAGGGGCTCAACGGCGACCAGGCCGGGTCCGAGGCATCCCGTGGCGTGATCATTTCGCGCTCGTTGTAGCCCGTAAGATCGACCGACCAGAGCCGGATGCGCCCGCCCGAACCGTCTTCGCGCACCGGTTCCTGGCGAAAGAACATCAGCACCCTGCCGTTGGGTGCCCAGGTCGGCGCCTCGTCGAGGAAGCTCTCGGAGAGGATCCGTTCGCCGGATCCGTCCGGCCGCATGACGCCGATCTTGAAGGTCCCACCCTGCATCTTGGTGAAGGCGATGAGATCGCCGCGCGGCGACCATACCGGTGTCGCGTAGCGGCCGTTGCCGAAGCTGATCCGGCGTACGTCGCTGCCATCGGCATTCATCACGTAGAGCTGCTGGGCGCCGCCACGATCGGAGTTGAACACGACCTGCGTGCCGTCCGGGGCATAGCCGGGCGAGGTGTCGATGGCCGGAGTATTGGTGAGCTGGGTGATCACCCGGGTGCGCAGATCCATCACGTAAATGTTGGAGTTGCCGGCGCGCGCCATGCTCATGATGACCTTGTTGCCATCGGGCGAGAACCGCGGCGCGTAGGTCATGCCGGGGAAGTCGCCGAGGATTTCCTGCTGCCCGGTGTCGATGTTGTACAGATAGACCCGCGGCGTGTCGCGATTGTAGGAGAGGTAGGTGATCTCCTGGCTGGTCGGCGAGAACCGCGGCGTCAGGACCAGATAGCTGCCGTCGGTCAGGAAGGTGTGACCCGCGCCGTCCTGATCCATGATCGCCAGCCGCTTGATCCGCCTGTCCAGCGGCCCGCTCTCGGAGACATAGACGATGCGGGTGTCGAAATAGCCTTCCTCGCCGGTCAGGCGCTTGTAGATGGCATCTGAAATGACGTGCGCAATGCGGCGCCAGTTGCCCGGCGTGGTGAAGTAGACCAGGCCGGTCATCTGCTCGCCGGCCAGGACATCCCACAAGCGGAACTCGACTTTGAGCCGGCCGTCACGCTGCATCTCCGTGCGGCCGCTGACCAGGGCCTGGGCATTGATCACGCGCCAGTCGGCAAACCTCGGCCTGACCTGCATGGACTCGGTGGTCTGGATGAACGACCTGGGGTCAAGCGGGCGGAACAGGCCGGAGCGCGCCAGGTTGGCAGTGATGACCCCGGCAATGTCGTCGCCGATCCGGCCCGCCGCAGCGTCCGGACCGAAGAACGCGGGCACGGCGATCGGCATGGGGTCGACATTGCCCCGGGTGATATCGATCTCCAGCGCCGCCTCGGCCGGCGGCGCCGCCAGCAGCAGGCCGGCCAGGCACAGCGCCACAAGATAGCTCCAGGTTCGGCCTTGCAGTGTCACAGCGCAGCTCCCGTGTTCAGCAAACTTAACCATCCAGCATGTCCCGCGGATTAAAGGTGAGCGTCAGTTCCCGCCAGTGCCGGTACTTCTCGGCCGGCAGGTTCTTCAAAGGCGTGCATTTCAACACCGCGCGGCGCGCGCTTTCGGCCGCGGTGCGGAAGAAGCTGTCGTCCCGGCCGACGTCGACGATCTCCGGCGGCCGAGCGAGGGTGCCGTCGGGATTGAGAAACACACGGATCCGAACCACGAGGTTCTCCGCATCGCGGGCTCCGGCGGGGACCGACCAGCACTGCTGGATCTGGTAGCGGATGGCGTCGATTTCGCTCATCGTCAACCGTGCGACGGTGCGCCGCGGCGCCGGCTGCGGCGCCGGTTCCTTGGCCTCGGGCTTGCGCGCGGTCTTTTCCAACGGCTCCGTCGCCGGTTTCTTGTCGCTCTTGTCCAGCAGCGCCGCCAGGCGACTGGCATCGAAGCGCCGGTTGGGCGGCGTCGGCTTGGCCGACGGGCGCGGCATCGCCTTGAAGTCGCTGCGCGCCGGTTCGGGCTGCGCCTTGGGTTCGGGCTTTGGCGTGGGCGCCACGGCAACCTTGGTTTCCGGCGGCTTGGGTTTGGGCTTCAGCTTCAGCTCCGGCTTGGGCGGCGGCGGGGCCACCAGCTTGGCCTGACGCGGCGCCGCGGTCTCTGGCACCGGTTTGGCCGCCGGGGCCGGCGGCGGCGGCGGCGCGGCAGCGAAGCGCTTGGCCTGCGGCGGTGGCGGCAGCTCCGGCGCTTCTTCCTCCTTGGCTTCCTCCGGCGCGGGCTGCTGCGGCGTGGTCTTGTCGGCGATCGCGACCAGCTCGACCAGGATCGGCTGCTCTTCCGGCGGCTCCGGCTGCAGTGCCAGCGGCAGGCCGTAGACCACTGCCAGGACAGCGGTGGCGTGCAGACCGCCTGATATGAACGCCCCGGTGCGCACGGTCGTCGTTCACCTCGTCTCCTTGGGCACCTGGGTCACCAGCGCGACCTTGGTGTAGCCACCGGCGGTGATCGTCCCCATCACCTGCATGACCGTGCCGTAATCGATCGTGCTGTCACCGCGTACGAAGATGCGGGCATCGCTGCGGTTGTCCGAGATGGCGCGCAACCGCGGCACCAGGTCGTCGAGCGCGACCTCGGTTTCCTGCAGGTAGATCTGGCCAGCGCTATTGACGCTGATCGTCAGCGGCTCCTCGTTGCCCTGCAGCGGCTGCGCCGACGTTTCAGGCAGGTCGACGGGCACACCGACACTGAGCAATGGCGCGGTGACCATGAACACCACGAGCAGCACCAGCATGACGTCGACGAACGGGGTGACGTTGATGTCCGACATGCGGCGGAAATGTCCCGGCCGGCGCCGGTCGTAGCCACTGTTGAGGAACGGGCCCGCCATCAGGCCGTCTTCTCTTCCAGCTGCCGGGACAGGATTGCGGCGAACTCACCGACGAAACCCTCGAGCCGGATGGTGTAGCGGTTGAGATCGGTCGACAGCTTGTTGAAGGCGATCACCGCGGGAATGGCGGCAACCAGACCCAGCGCCGTGGCGAACAGGGCCTCGGCGATGCCGGGCGCGACCACTGCCAGGCTGGTGTCCTTGGTCACCGCGATCGCCTGGAACGAGTTCATGATCCCCCAGACGGTGCCGAACAGGCCGATGAACGGCGCGGTCGAGCCCGTGGTGGCAAGAAAACCGAGATAGCGTTCCAGCCGCTCGACCTCGCGGGTCAGGGTCAGGTGCATGATCTGGGTGATGCGGTCGCGCAGGCCGGCCCGGAGGGTATCGTCGTCGGCCAGGCCGCGCGCAGTTGAACGGCGCCATTCGCGCATCGCTGATGCGAACAGCAGCTCGATGGGATGATCGGGCCGGTCGCCGATCCGGTCATACAGGTCTTCCAGGCTGCCGCCGGACCAGAACACGTCCTCGAACTCGTCGGCCTTCTGCCGCAGGCGACGGAACCGGATGCCCTTCTCGAAGATGATCGCCCAGCACCAGAAAGACGCCAGGATCAGCACCACCATGACGATCTTGACGACCATGTCGGCCTTGGCGAACAGGCCCCAAAGGGACATATCCGCACTGGCGACAGAGCCGGCCAGGGCGACCGCTTCAACTGCTTGACCTTCCATCTCACCCCTCTCCTTGCGCCGCCGCCAGCCGGGCCGCAAAGGCCGCCCGCACCGCCGCCGGCAGCCGCCGTGGCCGACCGGCCTGGTTGATGCAGGCCAGTCGCACCCGGGCGCTGACCAGCAGTTCGCCGTGTCGCTGGATCTCCTGAAGCAGGTCGACGCTGGCACCGCCGATCCGGTCGACCGAGGTGCTGACGTCGAGCTCGTCTTCGAGCCGGGCCGACTGGTGATAGTCCACCGTGCAGCGCCGGACCGGAAAGAAGATGCCCTCGCGCGCCAGCAGCTGTGCCTGATCGATGCCGGCGCGCCGGACCATGTCGCTGCGCGCCCGTTCCATGAACTTGAGAAAGTTGGCGTAGTAGACGATGCCGGCCGCGTCGGTGTCTTCCCAGTAGACCCGCACGGCGAAGAGGTGCGCGGGAGCCGCCACCGGCTGCTGTCGCGCCGGTTCAGCCATCGACGTCGTCTCCGGTTTCGCTGGCCATCAGTTCGAGCTGGCGCGCCGCCGACTCCGGCATCTCCAGGCCGAGGTGGCCGAAGCCGTGCCGGGTCAATACCCGGCCGCGCGGCGTCCGTTGCAGCAGGCCCTGCTGGATCAGGAACGGCTCGATGATCTCTTCGATCGCGTCGCGCTGTTCCGACAGCGAGGCCGCCAGGGTTTCCACGCCGACCGGGCCGCCGCCGAAGTCCTCGGCGATGCAACCCAGGTAGCGCCGGTCCATGGCATCGAGACCGCGCTGGTCGACGTCCAGCCGGGTCAGCGCTGCATCGGCCTTGACCGCATCGACCTGCGCCGCCCCGGCGACAGTGGCGAAGTCACGCACCCGGCGCAGCAGACGAACGGCGACGCGCGGCGTGCCGCGGGAGCGCTTGGCAATCTCGTGTGCGCCGTCGGCCGTCACGTCCAGTTCGAGCAGGCGGGCACCGCGGGTGACGATCTGCTCCAGCTCCGCCACGTCATAGAAGTTCAGGCGCAGCGGTATCCCGAAGCGGTCACGCAGCGGATTGGTCAACAGGCCGAGGCGGGTGGTGGCACCGACCAGGGTGAATGGCGGCAGGTCGATGCGCACGTTGCGCGCCGCCGGACCTTCACCGATCACCAGGTCGAGCTGGAAGTCTTCCATCGCCGGATACAACACCTCCTCTACGGCAGGATTGAGGCGGTGTATCTCGTCGATGAACAGGACGTCGCGATCCTGCAGATGGGTCAGGATGGCGGCCAGGTCGCCGGCCTTGGCGATCACCGGCCCCGAGGTGGCCCGGAAGCTGACGCCCAGCTCGCGGGCAACGATCTGCGCCAACGTGGTCTTGCCGAGGCCCGGCGGGCCGTAGAACAGGACATGGTCCAAGGCCTCGCTGCGGCTGCGGGCGGCCTCGATGTAGACGCGCAGGTTGGCCTTTTCGGCGGACTGCCCGACGAAGTCGTCGAGCGCCTGCGGACGCAGACCGGCTTCCGGTCCGTCGTCGCTGGCCGGTCCGGCGGAGACGATACGAGCCGGATCCGACTGATCGCTCATCGGCCGAGGGCCTTAAGGCTGCCACGGATGACGTCCTGCAGCGCCGCCTCGCCGCCCAGCTCGGCAAGGGTCGTCTGCACCGCACCGTAGGCGTCGCCACGCCGGTAACCCAGGTTGACCAGCGCCGACAGGGCGTCGCCGGCAACGCCTGGCACCGGGCTGGCGGCGACGGCGACATCGGTCGCCGCGACCCCGGTCGCGGCAAGCCCGGGCCCCAGCGCCAGGTTGCCGGCCCGGTCCTTCAGCTCGCTGCAGACCCGGCCGGCCAGCTTTGGTCCGACCCCGGGGGCGCGGGCGATCATCGACTTGTCCTGAGCCACGATCGCCTGCGCCAGTTCGCCCGGCGACAGGGCCGAAAGAATGCCCAGCGCGACCCGGGCCCCGACCCCCTGCACCCCCGTCAGCAGCTTGAACCAGTCCCGTTCGACCGCCTCGGCAAAGCCGTAGAGATGGATATGGTCCTCGCGCACATGGGTCTCGATCTCCAGTCGCACCGCCTCGCCGGCGTCCGGCAAGGCCGCCAAGGTGCGGGCGGAACAGAACACCAGGTAACCGACACCGCCGACGTCGAGCACGCAGCCGTTCTCCAGCACGCCGTCGAGGCGGCCGTTGAGCCGGGCGATCACCGCATCCCTCCGGCCGCGCGCACGCGCTCCTCCGTCTGGCGGAAATGGGCGTGGCAGATCGCCACCGCCAGGGCATCGGCGGCGTCGTCTGCGACATCGCCGGCCGCCGGCAGCAGCGTGCGCACCATCATCGCCACCTGCGGTTTCTGCGCATGGCCGGTCCCGACGACGGACTTCTTGACCAGATTGGGCGGGTACTCGGCCACCGGGATTTCGGCCATCGCCGGTGCGAGCAGGGCGACGGCGCGGGCCTGGCCCAGACGCAGGGTGGTCGTCGGATTCTTGTTGACGAAGGTCTCTTCGACGGCCGCTTCGGCCGGTTGCCAGCAGGCCAGAACCTCGTTCAGGGCTTCGAACAGCTCGCGCAGGCGCACCGCCAGCGGCGCGCGCGGGGCCGAGCTGACGACACCGTGGGCGATATGACGCAAACGGCCGGCGTCGGCGTCGACCACGCCCCAGCCGGTCCGCTGCAATCCCGGGTCGAACCCGATCAGCCGCACACTGGCGCCCCTTCTCCTTGTCCCGCCGGGCCCGCTTCAGGCGCTGAGTTTCTGCATCACGTCGTCGGCGACATCGAAGTTGGCGGCGACCTGCTGGACATCGTCGTTGTCGTCCAGCGCCTCCAACAGCTTGAACAAGGTGCCCGCCGCGGTTTCGTCCAGGCTGATCGAGGTCTGCGGCTTCCAGCCCAGGCGCGCCGCCTTGGGGTCGCCAAAGCGGCCTTCGAGCTGCTTGGCGACCTCGTGCAGCGCGTCGGGCGCGCAGACGATCTCGTGGCCGTCGCCGGCGCTCTCGACGTCGTCCGCTCCGGCTTCGACCGCCGCTTCGAACATTGCATCGGCATCCGCCACATCGCCGGGGTACTCGATGATGCCGACACGGTCGAACAGATAGGCGACGCTGCCGCTCTCACCCATGTTGCCGCCGAACTTGGTGAAGCTGGCCCGCACTTCCGACGCCGTGCGGTTGCGGTTGTCGGTCAAGGCTTCGACGATGATGCCGACGCCGCCGGGGCCGAAACCCTCGTAGCGGATCTCCTCGAAGTTGGCGCCGTCGTCGGACTGCACGGCGCGCTTGATCGCCCGCTCGATGTTATCCTTCGGCATGTTGGCGCCGCGGGCTGCCTGGATGGCGGACCGCAGGCGCGGATTCATGTCCGGATCCGGCAACCCGACTCGGGCGGCAATAGTCACTTCCCTGGCCAGCTTGGTAAACATCCGCGACCGCTTCGCGTCCTGCGCGCCCTTGCGGTACATGATGTTCTTGAATTGCGAATGACCGGCCATGGCCTCGTCCGTCCGTTCTCTGCCGGCTGTGCGAACACCGCGCAGCGCCGCCGCCGCGCCTGTCTGGTCCGGCACGCCACGGGGCGCGATTCGCTTGAAACTACCAGATGTTGTGACGAACCGCAGCAGCCCGACGGCGGCAAGGCCTAAGCCGGGTTTGTGGCGACAATGCGGCGGTTCGGCGCCTCATCCGCCCCTGGCCGGTTGAGGAACTACGGCGCGGATGTTGAGGAAATCTTAAACCACCGCGCAGACACTTGCGGCACGAACACCTCGTGTCGGGAGGGTCCCCCGTGTCGCAGAATTCCACTACAGCCGGGTCGGCACAGCTGGCCGAGCTGCTGTCCGATCTGGAGGGCGCGGCGGGTGACGCCGGCGCCCGGGCGCTGAAGGCCATGCTGGTGCTGTCCGAGGATGGCACGGATTCGGCCGACCGCGCCCGGCACGCCCGCCGCATCGCCGATTGCTGCGCCGACCTGGCGCGCCAGTTCAGGCAGGACGCCGGCCGGAGATAGTCCGCACGGCGGACGACCCCGTATCCGGCGTGGCTGGCTAGATCGGCCAAACAGGTGCCAGGCGACCGCCTTGGCGCAGCGGCGCCACGGCGACCGCCAGGCCGCTGTCGTCGTCGGTTTCCAGGTAGACGCCGCACAAGGTCGCCTCGCCGGTTGCCGGCGTGAAGCGGTTGCCCGGGATCTTCCGGGTGAACCGGCGCAATGGCTCGGCCTTGTCCATGCCGATCACTGAATCATAATCGCCGCACATGCCGACGTCCGACATGTAGGCGGTGCCACCGGGCAGGATCTGCATGTCCGCCGTCGGCACGTGGGTATGGGTGCCGAATACGCAGCTGACCCGTCCGTCCAGTTGATGGCCCAGCGCCATCTTCTCCGAGGTCGCCTCGGCATGGACGTCGACGAAGATGCAGGCGAGATCGCGGCCCAGCCGGAACTTGGCCAACTCGGCCTCGAGCCCCGCGAAGGGATCGTCCAGCGGCTCCATGAACACCCGTCCCATGACCTGCAGCAGCAGCAGCCGGCGTCCGTCCGGCAACTGGTACTGGCCGACGCCGCGTCCCGGCGTGCCATCAGGGAAATTGAGCGGCCGCAGCAGCCGTTCTTCGCCGTCGATGTAGGGGATGATGTCGCGATTGTCCCAGGCGTGGTTGCCAAGGACGATGGCATCGGTGCCGGCGGAGAACAGCTGTTCGCAGATTTTCGGGGTGATGCCGAAGCCGTTCGCCGCGTTCTCGCCATTGACGATCACGAAGTCGAGATCCAGCTCCTCCCGCAACTGCGGCAGGCGGTCGATCGCGACCTGCCGCCCGGCACGCCCGACCAGATCACCCAGATAAAGCAGTCTCACGCTCCACGCTCCTCCGTCGCCCGCCCGCCATCCGCTGCCGGCAGCGCCGTGAACCGATGCACCGCGGCCTCGGTGACCACCCAGTCGAGCCGCTGATCAAACCGGTCGCGCGGCAGCGCCGGGCGTGCCTGCACCTGGTACGCCAATGCCCCGGCCTGCAGGTCCGGCCTGCGCCGGCGCAACGCCGCCAGGGTCAGGTCATAGTAGCCGCCGCCATAGCCCAGCCGGTAGCCTTCCGGATCGAATGCCAGCAGTGGCGCAATCACGACATCGGGCTCCAAAGCCGGCGCCTGCGGCGGCGGCACCGGCACACCGAAAGCGCCCGGCTCCATCGTCATGCCGGGTGTCCAGCGGCGAAAAGACAGCGGCTGACCCCGGCCGTTCACCACCGGCAGACCGACGTGCTGGCCACGCGCCACCAACGCCAGCAGGGCCGGTCGCAGGTCGAATTCCTCGGCCAGGGGCCAGTAGGCGGCAATCGCCGCCACCGCGTCGGTGTCGTCGAGCAGGCGCGCAATCGCTTGGTCATGGGCCTTGGCGCGCGCCTCGGCCCTGAGCGCGCCACGGACCGTCCGCATCTCCTGGCGCAGCCGCCGCTTGGCGGCGGCGATCTCAGCCGGTGCTGCCGTCACCGGCCAGACCGCGCCGGTCGACGGTGGGAACGGGACCGCGTCGGCCGTCGGCTGGTACTCTCCGCTGTGGCCTGCCTAAGCAGGTGGGCGCCGCAATGACAGGACCACGATCCCGCCAGAGGCAGCTCCCGTGCGGAAGTCATTGGCCCAGGGAGAAGTGACGCCGTCGCACCGCGCAGAACCCGTCCCGCCTCTATTTAGGCGCTCTCGAGGCGGGCGGCAATCTGCTCCAGCCGTTCCGCCATGGCGGACATCGCCTGCCGGTCCTGTGCGGTTTCCGCCTCGCGGGCGGCATCGCTCTGCCGGCGCTGGCCGACCTCGGCCAGCTCGTCGGCCACCATCAGGGCCGCCATCAGCAGCAGCCGGGCTTCGCCGACCTGGCCGACCTGGGTCACCAGCTCGGCGACCTGTTCGTTGACGAAGCCGGCCAGATCCTGCAGGCGCTGCTCTTCGCCGTCGTCGCAAGCCACCACGTAGTCGCGTCCATTGACGCGCACGGAAACCTCAGCCATCGCGTTCGCCCATCATGCCCTTCAGTTCATTGATGGTCGCGTCGAGGCGCGTGGACACCACTTCGGTCAGATCTTCCAGGCCGCGATGATCGGCGGTCAGCGACGCCAACTTCTCGCGCAGCGCCGCATTCTCGCCCCTCAGACCATCGATCTCGGCGTCGAGACGCTGCCGGTCGGCCTGCAGGCGGGTCAACTCGGCGCGCGCCGAGCCGGCCCGCTCGAGCATCTGCCCGAGCGCCGCTTCCAGCCGTTCGACGGCCTTGGCCAGTTGTTCTCTGGCGCCGTTCTGATCCGACATCGTCGCGCCGCTCCGTCAGGCGGGCCGGCGGCCCGCTTCGCAACGGCGGCAGGTTAGGCCGCGGCTTTTGCGGCCGTCAACCACGCCGACGGCGACATGCGGCGGCAGTCGGATTCCCAGGTTGACGTGACAAGGTCAGCGGTTATGTTGCCCCCGTCGCGCCCGATCCAGGGCCGGCGCTCAGATGCAACCAGGTTGCCCCGGCCGCCGTCCCGCTGCGGCGAAGCGCCGAACGGCGACAACGGGCCGAGACCTCGATGCCAGCAAGCGACGCCCCCGCCGATCTCGACATCGCCAGACTTGCAACCATGGCCAACGCCGTACGCGCGTTGGCGATGGACGCCGTGCAGGCCGCCAACTCCGGACATCCGGGTATGCCGATGGGCTGTGCCGATCTGGCGGCGGTGCTGTTCACCAGATTTCTGAAGTACGACGCCCAGGCACCCGACTGGCCGGACCGCGACCGCTTCGTGCTCTCGGCCGGACATGGCTCGATGCTGCTGTATGCGCTGCTGCATCTCACCGGCTACGACGATACTGACATGGGCCAGTTGCGGAAGTTCCGCCAGCTCGACAGCCGGACGGCCGGTCATCCGGAGTACGGCGCGGCCGCCGGCATCGAAACCACCACCGGACCGCTCGGCCAGGGCTTCGGCAATGCCGTCGGCATGGCGATTGCCGAACGTATCCTGGCCCAGCGTTTTGGCGACGAACTCGTCGATCACTACACCTACGTGCTGGCCGGCGACGGCTGCCTGATGGAAGGCATCAGTCACGAAGCTGCATCGCTGGCCGGCCATCTGCGTCTGGCCAAGCTGATCGTGCTGTTCGACGACAACGCGATCTCCATCGACGGACCGACCGAGCTGACGGTGGACGACGATCAGCCAGCCCGGTTCGCTGCCTATGGCTGGGACGTCGCCCGGGTCGACGGCCACGACATGCACGCCGTGGCACAAGCGATCGCGGCGGCGCGAGAGAGCGACCGGCCGTCGCTGATCGCTTGCCGGACCGAGATCGCCCGTGGCGCGCCGACCAAGGCGGGCCAGGCCTCGACCCACGGCTCGCCGCTCGGCGAAGAGGAAGTCGCCGGCGCCAGAGCGGCGCTGGACTGGCCCTACCCGCCGTTCGAAGTGCCCGACGACGTCGTCGCCGACTGGCGCAGCGCCGGCAGCAGTGGTGCCAAGAGCCGCGAAGCCTGGAGCAAGCGCCTGGACGCCCTGGGCATGACCGAGCGCGGCAGCTTCGACCGGGCGATCGCCGGCGACCTGCCCGCCAAGCTGTCCGAAGCGATGGATGCCTACAAGCAGACGCTGGTCGAAGAGAAACCATCGCTGGCGACCCGTGCCGCGTCCGGCCGTGCTCTGGAGGTGGTCAACGAGGTTGTCAACGAGACCGTCGGCGGCTCCGCCGACCTGACCACCTCGAACAACACCAAGACGACGCAGCAGCGGATTATCACCGCCGACGATTTCGGCGGCCGCTACCTGCACTACGGCGTGCGTGAGCACGGCATGGCTGCGGCGATGAACGGCATGGCCCTGCACGGCGGCGTGATCCCCTACGGCGGCACCTTTTTGGTCTTCAGCGACTATTGCCGGCCGGCGATCCGCCTGTCGGCGATGATGCAGCAACGGGTGATCTACGTTCTCACCCACGATTCCATCGGCCTGGGCGAAGACGGGCCGACGCACCAGCCGGTCGAGCACCTGGCGGCGCTGCGGGCGATCCCGAACCTGCAGGTGTTCCGGCCTGCCGACGCGCTGGAGACGGCGGAATGCTGGGAGCTGTCGCTGGCAACGAAGACCGGCCCGTCGGCGCTGGCGCTGACCCGGCAGGGGGTGCCGGCAGTGCGTCTGGAGTATAGCCAGGAGAACCTTTGCGCCCGTGGTGCCTACGAGCTGGTCGCGGCCGATGGCAAGGCGACAGTCACCCTGCTGGCCACGGGCTCCGAGGTATCCATCGCCGTCGCCGCCCGCAACATCTTGCAGAGCGCCGGGCATCCGACGCGGGTCGTGTCGATGCCCTGCTGGGAGCTGTTCGAGGCGCAGGACGACGACTACCGTGCGGCAGTGCTGGGCCCGGATACAGTGCGCATCGGCGTCGAGGCGGCGGTCGGCATGGGCTGGGACCGCTTCCTCGGACCACGGGGCGCCTTCATCGGCATGCAGGGCTTCGGCGCCTCGGCCCCGGCCAAAGATCTGTACCGGCATTTCAATATCACCGCCGATGCCGTGGTGGAGGCGGCGAAGGCGCTGCTGTAGCGCGGGCGTACCGGCGGCAGCGGCGGCGAACCGGCGGGCTGCCGTCGGCGCACGAGGCTAAAGAGGCTTGGTAACCAACAGACGGAGGTAGGCATGGCTGTGCGGGTTGCGATCAACGGCTTTGGCCGGATCGGCAGGCTGGTGCTGCGCGCCATTCACGAGAGCAAGCGCAGGGATATCCAGGTGGTCGCGATCAACGACCTCGGCCCGGTCGACACCAATGCCCATCTGCTGCGTTACGACTCGGTACACGGCGCCTTCGCCGGTTCGATCCGCACCACCAAGAGCACGATCGACATCGGCCGCGGCAAGATGCAGGTCACGGCCGAGCGCGACCCCGCGCAGCTGCCGTGGGGCAAGCTGGGCATCGACGTGGCCCTGGAGTGCACCGGCATCTTCACCTCCAAGGAGCAGGCTTCGGCCCATCTCGAAGCCGGCGCGAAGCGGGTGCTGGTATCGGCCCCGGCCTCCGGCGCCGATGCCACCGTGGTCTTCGGCGTCAACGACCGCAAGCTGCGCAAGTCTCACAAGGTGGTCTCGAACGCGTCGTGCACCACAAACTGTCTCGCCCCGGTCGCCTTCGTGCTGAACCAGGCGATCGGCATCGAACACGGCTTCATGACCACGGTACATGCCTACACGGGCGATCAGCCGGTGCTCGATACGCTGCACAAGGACCCGCGGCGGGCCCGTGCGGCCGCACTGTCGATGATCCCGACCTCGACCGGCGCCGCCCGAGCGGTCGGACTGGTGCTGCCGGAACTGGCCGGCAAACTGGACGGCACCGCCATCCGCGTGCCCACCGCCAACGTCTCGATGATCGACCTGACCTTCCGCGCCAAGCGCAAGACCACGGTCGAGGAGGTCAACAGCGCCATCACCAAGGCCGCCCGCGGCAAGCTGAAGGGCATCCTCACCGTCAATACGGCACCGCTGGTGTCGATCGACTTCAACCATAACCCGGCAAGCTCGGCTTTCGACGCCACCCAGACCCAGGTCGTCGAAGGCCGTTTCGTGCGTGTCCTGTCCTGGTACGACAACGAGTGGGGCTTCTCCAACCGGATGAGCGACACCGCCGTGGCGATGGGCAAGCTGGGCTGATCCGACTCGGGAGGCGACGTTGACCGGCGCCCGCTTCCACACCCTCGACGACCTGGCGGTCGCCGGCCACCGGGTCCTGGTGCGCTGCGATCTCAACGTGCCGATGCGCGACGGCGAGGTCGCCGATGCGACCCGGATCGAGCGCTCGGCGCCGACCCTGCTGGAGCTCGCTGACAAGGGCGCGCGCGTCATCGTGCTGTCCCACTTCGGCCGGCCCAAGGGCAAGGTCGTGCCGGAGATGTCATTGCGCCCGGTGGCCGACGCCGTGGCCGGGGTGCTGGGGCGCGACGTCGGCTTCATGACCATGGAAGAGGCGGAAAGCGGCGCGGTGCCACTGACCGACGGTCAGATCGCCGTGCTGGAGAACCTGCGCTTCGACCCGGGCGAGGAAGCCAACGACGGCGCCTTCGCCGCACGGCTGGCTGCACTGGGAGACGTCTACGTCAACGACGCGTTCTCGGCCGCGCACCGGGCACATGCCTCGACCGAGGCGCTGGCACGGCTGTTGCCGGCCGCCGCCGGCCGCGCCATGCAGGCCGAGCTGGAAGCGCTCGACCGCGCGCTCGCTGCGCCCGAGCGTCCGGTCGCCGCCGTCGTCGGCGGGGCGAAGATCTCGACCAAACTGGCGGTGCTCGGCCACCTGATCGACAAGGTGGACCAGTTGATCATCGGTGGCGGCATGGCCAACACGTTCCTCAGCGCCCGCGGCCTCGAAGTCGGACGTTCCCTGTGCGAGCGGGAGATGCTAGACACCGCCAGCGAGATCATGGCTTCGGCCAAGGGCCGCTGCGATATCGTCCTGCCCGTCGACGTCGTGGTGGCGCGGGAACTGGCGGCCGACGTCGATACCGTCACGTTGGCGGTCGAGAAAGTCCCGCCCGAAATGATGATCCTGGATGTCGGTCCGCGCACGGCCATGGCGCTGAGCGAGCGTCTCACCGCCTGCCGGACGGTGTTGTGGAACGGTCCCCTGGGTGCGTTCGAGCAGGCGCCGTTCGACGCCGGCACCAACGAGGTGGCGAAAGCCGCGGCAGAGCTGACCGGCCAAGGCAAGTTGATCTCCGTCGCCGGCGGCGGCGATACCGTGGCGGCGCTGCGCCATGCCGGCGTGCTGGAGGAGTTCACTTACGTCTCCACCGCCGGTGGCGCCTTTCTGGAATGGCTGGAAGGCAAGGCGCTGCCAGGGGTCCAGGCTCTGGCCGGCTGAACGATGGGGCCGCGCCGCCTGATCTGCCACCATCTCGGCCACGCCGAGGCCGCGTTCGAGGCCGCGGCGCGCCATCGGCGCGCGCTGATGCTGCTGACGCCGGCAGGTGCTGCCGGCTACGGCGGTCCGGCCTATTTCCAGGCGATGTTCGATCGCGCCCACGCCACCCACCCGGCGGCCCGGACCATCTGCGTGCTGGACTGCGGCGACGACGCCGCGATGGCGCTGTTCGCGTTGGATTCGGGCTGGCAGGCGCTGTTGCTGCGCGGCCATCCGGCGGCCCGCCGCCGCGTCGCATCGATCGCCCGGCAACGCGGCGTGACGCTGTATCAGGCGCCGCCGCCGGCCATCGATCTGGCGTTCGAGGCCGATCCGTCTGCCGCGATCGCGTGCGCCCTCGGCATCGGCTAGCGGCGTTGCAACCGCCCGAACGCTGCGTTATTCAAGGCTGGATTTTCGCACCTCGGAGACTGCACCCGAATGGCCGCACCAGCGGCGTGCAGCACGACCACAGGAGAACAGCATGTCCGGCCTCGACATCGTCGCCAACGCCCAAGCCATGATCGCGCCGGGCAAGGGAATTCTGGCCGCCGATGAGAGCACGGGGACGATCAAGAAGCGGCTCGACACGATCGACGTCGAGTCCACCGAAGGCAACCGTCGCGCCTATCGCGAGCTGTTGTTCACCACCGAGGCGGCGGCACCATACATCGGCGGCGTGATCCTGTTCGACGAAACCCTGCGCCAGACCGGCAGCAATGGCACCCGGTTGGCGCAAATCCTCTCGGATCAGGGCATCTTGCCTGGGATCAAGGTGGACAAGGGGGCCAAGGACCTGGCCGGCGCGCCGGGCGAAAAGGTCACCGAAGGCCTCGACGGCTTGCGTGAACGGCTCGCGGAGTATGCCGATCTCGGCGCCCGCTTCACCAAGTGGCGCGCCGTGATCGATATCGCGTCGGGCATTCCCAGCCGCTACTGCCTCGAGGTCAACGCCCATGCCCTTGCCCGCTATGCGGCGCTGTCGCAGGAAGCCGGCCTGGTGCCGATCGTCGAGCCGGAAGTGCTGATGGATGGCGGGCACGATATCGAACGCTGCCGCGAGGTCAGCGAGGCGGCGCTGCAGGTCGTGTTCGACGAGCTGTTCACGCAGCGGGTCCGCCTCGAGGGCATGGTGCTCAAGCCCAACATGGTGATCGCCGGCAAGAAATGTCCGCAGCAGGCGAGCGTCGAAGAAGTCGCCGAGGCCACGGTGCGGGTGTTGCGCCGGCACGTGCCGGCCGCGGTCCCCGGCATCGCCTTTCTGTCCGGCGGCCAGTCCGAACAGGAGGCCACGGCGCATCTGAATGCGATGAACGCGCTGGGCACGCATCCCTGGCAGCTGAGCTTCTCCTATGGGCGGGCGCTGCAGCAGTCGGCCCTGCAGGCCTGGCGCGGCAAGTCCGAGAACGTCGCCGCGGCGCAGGCGGCCTACGCCCATCGCGCCCGCATGAACGGCCTCGCCCGCACCGGCGCCTACAGCGCCGAGATGGAGCAGGAGCTGGCCGCCTGAATGGCCGCTGGCGCGACGGACCAGGATACGCAGTCCTGTCGACTCTACCTGATCACCCCGCCGCGGCTTGAGCCGGCGGCATTCTCGGAGCAGCTCAAACGGGCCCTCGACGGCGGCGACGTCGCCTGCCTGCAGCTCCGTCTGAAAGACACCGACGACGACGCGGTGCGCCGCGCCAGCGAGGCGCTGATGCCGCTGGCGCATGCCTACGACGTCGCCTTCCTGATCAACGACCGGCCGGACCTCGCCGCGGAAATGGATGCCGACGGCTGCCATGTCGGCCAGCAGGACGCCGACTACGCGGCAGCGCGGGCGCTGGTCGGCGATGACCGCATCGTCGGCGTGACCTGTCATGACTCGCGCCACCTGGCGATGCTGGCCGGCGAGGCCGGGGCCGACTATGTCGCCTTCGGCGCCTTCTTCCCGACCGGCACCAAGGACCCGAAAGCGGCGGCCACACCGGACCTGCTGCAATGGTGGTCCGAACTGTTCGTCATTCCGTGCGTCGCCATCGGCGGCATCACGGTGGCGAACTGCGCCCCCCTCGTGGTTGCCGGGGCGGACTTCCTGGCCGTCGTCGCCGGTGTCTGGGACTATGCCGACGGTCCGGCTGCGGCCGTCCGCGACTTCAACGACGCCATCGCCCGGGCGCTCGAACAGCGGCGGACGATGGTGGGTTCCGCCGGACCATGACGACGACGGCTGCGGCGCCCCGCTTTCGCCCGCTCGACGCCGACGACCGCGACGTGGCTTTGGCGTTGATGCGCGCCTACTACGCCGAAGACGGCCACCGTTTCGACCCTGACCTGGCCGCCGAGGCCCTCAACCAGATCGCCGCCGGCACCGCCGCGGCCCGCTTCTGGCTGATCGAGCAGGATGCCCACGCGGCCGGCTATCTCTGCATCACCCTCGGCTTCTCGCTGGAAGTTGGCGGCGGCGACTTCTTCCTCGACGAGATCTACATCACGCCGGAAGCGCGTGGCGGCGGTCTCGGCCATACCGCCCTGGCCTTCGCCGAGCAGCAGGCCGCGGCCCTCGGCGCCCACCGGATCTGCCTGGAAGTGGAACGTCACAACGACCGGGCCCGCGCCCTCTATGAGCGCAGCGGCTATCGCAGCCATGCCAGGCATCTGATGTCCAAACCACTGACGCCGCGGAGATAGCGCGCGGCCGCTGTCCGCCCGCGGAAGCCGGCGGTCGGCCCGTTACTGCAGCGCCGGCGGCCTGCCCTTCACGGAGATGCGCCACAACAGGCGCTCGGTCTCCGGTCCGGCCGCCACGTCGATGGGGGTGCCGCTGTGCAGAGTCATGGCGGTATCGTAGATCGCGACATCGCCCGGCTCGTAGGCATGGCGATAGATGAACTGCTCCTGCAGTGCGTGCGCCTTCAACGCCTCGAGCAGCGCCGTGCCCTCGGTCTCGGACATGCCTTCGACCGCATATGCCGTGCCGGCCACGCCATAAAGCGCCTTCTGTCCGGTCACCGGATGCGGCCGGGCCAGCCGGTGGGTGACGGCCGGGACCCGCTGTTCCTGCGCGTCGTCCTTGAACCAGGCCGCGCGCGCTTCGCCGTCGCGGCCGGACGACGCGCCGTAAAGATGAACGGCGCGCACGCCGTCGATACGGTGCTTCAGGTCGGGATCCAGTGACTCGTAGGCGGCGACCATGTCGGCGATCTGGGTTTCGCCGCCGGACGCCGGCGCCTTGAGGCAATACAGCATGGTCGCGCTGGACGGCTCGGCTTCGTAGGCCTGATCGGTGTGCCAGAACGCCGCGCCGTTGCGCACGTTGTCTTCGCGGTCTTTCTCTTCCGTATTGCCGATCGCCATCATGCCGGGAAAGCCGGGCATCCGCAGGTGATCGAGTACATGTGGGTGCGGGCGGCCCCAGTGTTCGCCGAAGCGCAGGTACTCGGCCGGCTCGAAACGCTGGTGCTTGAACACCAGCAGCCGGTTGTGGTGCAGCAGGTCGGCGAGCTGGTGCATGCTGTCATCGCCGATCGGTTTGGCGCAGTTGATCCCCTTTACCTGCACCCCGAACGGCGCATCCAGCGGCCTGACGTCAAACATTGCCCATGTCCCGAGGCTCGGATCCCGGCGCAGGCGGCAGCGCCGCCGTCCGGCGCCACTTCCATGTTATGGCAAACCGGTGCCCGCGCAAGTAGCCCGGCAGGTCGCTCACTTGGCCGCCATCACCATGATCTCGACGAGGAACTCCGGCGCCGCCAGGTCGCTGCACAAACCGGCGCGCACCGGCGGGTTGGCGGGGTCGATCCAGCCGTCCCAGACCTCGTTCATGGCCCCGAAATTGCGCATGTCTGTGACCCAGAGCTGCGCCCAAAGCAGCTTCGACTTGTCGCTGCCGCATTCGGCCAGCAGGCCGTCGATCTTGCTCAGGATCTGCCGGGTCTGTTCGCCGGCGTCCGCGTTCTTGTCGTCCGCCACCTGCCCGGCGAGATAGACGACCCCGTTGTATTCGACGGCCTGGCTCATGCGTGGGCCGACGTGGTGGCGAACGATTTCGGTCATGGCATTCTCCCCGTGTCGCTGACTCTGTTTCCGGCTGTGCTGCTTGCCGCGCTGGGCTTTCCCGCAAAGCCTAACCTGGAAACCGTACCAGATCACGGCCGTTGCACAGACCGGGGCCTGTTGATAGGTTCCGCGCGCTCTGCCGGCGGCACCGGGCCAACTGGCAGAAGCAGGCTAATCCGGACAGGCTAGGACGATGAAGATCAACGGCAACGCGATCCGCCCAGGCATGGTGGTCGAGCACAAGGGTGGCCTGTGGCGGGCGGTCAAGATCCAACACACCCAGCCCGGCAAGGGCGGGGCCTATCTGCAGGCGGAACTGCGCAACCTGCGTGACGGCAGCAAGCTCAACGAGCGCTTTCGCGCCGCCGAGTCGGTGGAGAGGGTCAGGCTCGATCAGCGGGACTACCAGTTCCTCTTCGGCGATGGCGACAGCTACACCTTCATGGACACCGAAACCTACGAGCAGATCGAGCTCAACGCCGACCGCCTCGGCGAGCAGGCGCAGTACCTGCAGGACGGCATGATGGTGCAGGTCGAGAGTTATGAAGGTGACGTCATCGGCATCGCCCTGCCAGAGCACGTCACGCTCGAAGTCAGCGAAACGGAACCGGTGGTGAAAGGCCAGACCGCCGCCGCCTCGTACAAGCCCGCGCAACTCGAGAACGGCATGCGCGCCATGGTGCCGCCGTTCGTCAGCACCGGCGACAAGGTAGTGATCGCCACCGAGGATGGCAGCTATGTCAAGCGGGCGGACTGAACGCGCGGACGGACCCTGTCACCGGCACCGCCGATGGCGATAAAGTCTCCCCTCATCAACGTCATGCAGGGCGCCGTGCGCAAGGCAGCCCGGGGCCTGGTACGTGACTTCAACGAGGTCGAGAACCTGCAGGTTTCGCGCAAAGGCCCGGCCGACTTCGTCAGCAAGGCCGACCTGCGCACCGATCAGAGACTGCGTGACGAACTTGGCCGCGCACGGCCGGCGTTCGGTTTTCTGACCGAGGAATCCGGCGCACATGAAGGCAGCGACCCGCGCCGGCGCTGGATCATCGATCCCGTCGATGGCACCACCAACTTCCTGCATGGCATTCCCCATTTCGCCATCTCGGTCGCCCTCGAGGAAGCCGGCCAGATCGTCGCCGGGGTGATCTACCAGCCGGTCAGCGACGAGTTGTTCTGGGCCGAGCGCGGCGCGGGCGCGTATCTGAACGACCGGCGGTTGCGCGTCGCCAGCCGCTCGCAGCTGGACGATGCGGTCGTCGGCACCGGCCTGCCGCAACCCGGCCGGCCGGATGATCCGGCTTACCTCGCCGAGTTGCGCGAGATGATGGAGAAAGCCGCCGGCATCCGCCGCATGGGTGCGGCGTCGCTCGATCTGGCGTATGTCGCCGCCGGCCGATTCGATGCGTTCTGGGAGAGGGGGCTGGAGATCTGGGACATTGCCGCAGGCGTTATCCTGGTACGCGAGGCCGGCGGCCGCGTCAGCCGCACCGACGGCGGCGAGGACGTCATCGGCAGCGGCAGCGTGCTTGCCAGCAACGACGCCCTGCATGGACGTATGCTGCGTCTGTTCCGCGAGGCCCGTGAACGTGCCGCCTGAGCTGGATCGACGCCGCATTTCGGCCCGAATTGACGCGCAGCATGGACTGCCGAAGCGGAGAAGATTGCCCCTGGCGGGTCGCTGGGCTATCGTTCCGGCGCGTCGGCCATACCTGCATGCCGACCCGCGAGAGGCGTCGCTCGCTGCCAACAAAACGATCATGCCAGCATTAGTTCGTTCCCGCGCCCCGTCAGCTACCAGGTTGAGACTCCTTGCGCCGTTGCTGATGGCCGCTGCCTGCGCCGGTGGGGTCAGTGCCGCAGTTGCGCAAACCATCACCCTTGGCAGCAGCGGACAGCCGGCAGTGGAGGTCAACCTCGACGCGATCACCGGCGCCACAGCACCACCGGGACGGCAACTGGCCGTTCCAGGCGGCAGCCTCAGCGCCACCCAACGCCAGTTACGGATCCCGAACCTGGATCGTCCTGAAGCGGGCGCCATTATCCTGCGCCAGCCGGGAACGACGGCCGCCGGCCGCGTGCGACTGCGACCACCATCCGAAGCCGCGCCGCGCCGCGCGGCGGCGCAACCGCCGGCGCCGGCCACACCCAAGCCGACGCGCACGCCGCCGACCACCACGACCACACGTCCGACGCCGCCGCCGGCGACAGCCACCGCGAGACCGGCACCTGCACCGCCGCCCCCGGCCGCGGCACCGACGCCGCGCGTCGCCGCAGCGCCACCTCCCGCGACGCCACCTCGGGCCACCGCGGCAACACCGCCCCCGGCGCCTCCGGCCGCGACGACCAGGGGCGACGACGGGCCAAGGATGCCGGCGGTACCGCAGGGCCAGTTGACCGCGCGCGACGTCGCGCCGCCACCACCGGAACCAAGGGGACAAGCGCGCAGCCTCACACCGCCACCCGCGCCGCCACCCGCGCCAGCGGCGACGACGTCACCGCCCGCCAGCAGCAGCCAGCAGGCCGCACGCACGGTTGCACCACCGCCGCCGCCGTCGAGCAGCACGGCAACGACGGCCGCGCCAAGGTCGGAACCGCCCCGGGTCGCCGCCCTGCCACCGGCGGACGACGAAACCACGCAGATCCGCTTTCGCAGCGGCAGTGCGGCCCTGGCCGCCGATGACGAACAACGCCTCGCCGACATCGCAAAGCGCCTGCAGGGCACGGACAAGCGGCTGCAACTGCGCGCCTATGCGGACGACAGCAGCGACGACTCGTCACCGTCCCGGGCACGACGGCTTTCCTTGTCGCGTGCCCTGGCCGTGCGCTCGTACCTGATTGAGAACGGCATGCGCAGCACCCGCATCGACGTGCGGGCGCTGGGCATCGCCCGCGATGGTGGTCCACCGGACCGTGTCGATGTGATCCTGCTGGAGCGCTAGGGCGTCAGTTCGTCGACGTCGCGGCAGCAAATGACAGCCTCCCCGAACTAGCAACGACTGGGGGCGACCGACGGAGCGCAGCCAACGATGACCCGGCCCGATCGCTACCTCCTCCGGATGGCATTGTTCCTGACCATCGTCGTCGTGGTCGGCGCCCTGCTGCACGAACGCCTGATACGCGCGTTCGAGGCCAATCCGGCGCTGAACGGGTTGATCCTGGCCACCCTGCTTTTCGGCATTGCTTTCGCCTTCCGGCAGGTCTTCCTGCTGCGTCCGGAGGTGGATTGGATCGACACCTTCCGCCGCGGCGAGCCCGGCCTGTCGACACGCAAGCCGCCGTCACTGCTGTCGCCGATGGCGACCATGCTCGGCGAGCGGCCGAGCGGCCGCATCTCGCTGTCAGCCCTGTCGACCCGTTCGATCCTGGATTCGATCAGTTCCCGGCTGGACGAGAGCCGCGACCTGTCGCGCTACCTGATCGGGCTGCTCATCTTTCTCGGTCTTCTGGGCACTTTCTGGGGCCTGCTCGAAACCGTCGCCGCCGTCGGCACGACCATCGGCCAGCTGTCGGTCGGAGCCGGTGATTTCGCTGCCATCTTCAGCGACCTCAAGGCCGGATTGCAGTCGCCGCTGAACGGCATGGCGGTCGCCTTCTCCTCGTCGCTGTTCGGCCTGGCCGGCAGCCTGGTGCTGGGGTTCCTGGAACTGCAGGCCAGTCAGGCCCAGAATCGTTTCTACAACGACCTGGAGGAGTGGCTGTCGACCCACACCCGGCTGTCCAGCGGCGTGGGCGGCGGCGATGGCGATCAGTCGGTGCCGGCCTACGTGCAGGCCCTGCTGGAGCAGACCGCCGACAGCCTGGAGAACCTGCAGCGCACCATCGGCCGGGCCGAAGACAGCCGCAGTTCGGGCCAGGCCACGCTGAATGCGCTGGCCGAACGGCTGGCGACGCTGACCGACCAGATGCGTGCCGAGCAGGACCTGATGGTCAAGCTGGTCGAGCACCAGATGGAACTGAAGCCGGTACTGCAGCGCCTGGCCACGGCGTTCGATTCCCAGACCGGCGGCCTTGACGAGGCCAGCCGGACGCATCTGCGCAATGTCGACGTCTACCTGCAGCGTCTGCTCAACGAGGTGAGCGACGGCCGCTCGCAGTCGGTCGCCGAGATCCGCAGCGAGATCAAGCTGCTGGCCCGGACCATCGCTGCCCTGGCCGAAGACGCGAACTGAGGCCTGAGCGCAGCCGCCCGGAGGCCCAGCCCCATGCCCCGCATGCGCAGCACCGCCGCCGGTAGTGCCAACATCTGGCCGGGCTTCGTCGATGCCCTGGCGACCCTGCTGCTGGTGATCATCTTCCTGCTCGTAGTGTTCGTGCTGGCCCAGGTGCTGCTGGCCCAGGCCATTTCGGGCAAGGACGAAGCGCTCGACCGGCTCAACCGCCAGGTCAACGAGCTGGCCCAGCTCTTGAGCCTGGAGCGCCAGGCCAATGCCGATCTGCGCCTCAACATCCGCCAGCTCTCCGACTCGCTGCAGAAGAGCGCGGCCGCGCGCGAAGACCTGCAGGCCCGCTTGGAGCTGATGACGGCCCGCGCCGACGAGGCCGAGGCCGCCCTCGAACGCGCGGAGTCCGCGAGCAGCGCCAAGGACGGCGTGCTCGAGCGTCGGCTGCTAGAGATCGAGAGCCTGCGTCGTGACATCGCCGCCCTGCGCAAGGTCCGCGATGACCTGGAGGCCAGGATCGGCGCCATGGCCGGCGTCCTGGCCCAGCGCACGGCCGAGGTCGGCGAACTACGCGACCGTCGTAAGGAACTGGAAGCCCGCCTGGCCGACGCCGAAGAGCGGACCCGGCTGGCGCAACGCGACATCGCCGAGAAGGAGGTCCGGCTGTCCGAGTTGCTCGACCTCTATACCCGCCTCGAGGAGGACTACGAGGCCGAGCGCAGCCTGAGCGAGGAGCAGCGCATCCGCATCGGCCTGCTGAACCAGCAGCTGCTGGCGTTGCGCCGCGAACTGGAGCGGTTGAACGCCGCACTGGGCGTGCTCGAGGCCAAGGATGTCGAGAGCCAGGCCGTGATCGCCGATCTCGGTCGCCGGCTCAATCGCGCGCTGGCCAGCAAGGTGGAAGAGCTGTCGCGCTATCGCTCGGAGTTCTTCGGCCGGCTGCGCGAACTGCTCGGCAACCGGCCGGGCATCCAGATCGTCGGCGACCGGTTCGTCTTTCAGTCCGAGGTGCTGTTCCCGTCCGGCTCTGCGCTGCTGGAACCTGCCGGCAGCCAGCAGCTGCGCCAGCTCGCTCAGACCCTGCTGTTGATCTCGCGCGAGATCCCGACCGACATCAACTGGGTCTTGCGGGTCGATGGCCACACCGACCGTGTGCCGATCAGCACGGCCCAGTTCCCGTCGAACTGGGAGTTGTCCACAGCTCGCGCGATCTCGGTGGTCAAGGTCCTGGTGGCCGAGGGCGTGCCGGCCGAACGGCTGGCGGCAACGGGCTTTGCCGAGTTCCAGCCGCTCGACGATCGCGACGACGAAATCGCCTTCCGCCGCAACCGCCGCATCGAACTGAAGCTGACGCAGCGCTAAAGCTTGCTCGGTTCAATTGGCTTCGCTGCCTGTAGACCCCGGCTTTCGCCGGCGATTCCCCTAAAGAGAACCTGAATCCCCGGCGAAAGTGTTGTGTCCCGGGTGATTGTTCAGACGCTCGATTGGCGCGTTGTATCCAAGGCACCTGAGTCTGGTTCGATTGTAGGCATCGACGAAGCTGCGGATGAACTGATTTCGTTCGTGGTGTGTGTCGAAGCGGTTCTTGCCGTGGTTTCGGG
>Ga0209458_1000221_pt1 | contig 26067 bp, 26 predicted proteins | sample WorMetLIZAISLAND_FD_187411 | JGI IMG/M metagenome (GOLD analysis project Ga0209458, IMG submission 187411) | Marine gutless worms symbiont microbial communities from Max Planck institute for Marine Microbiology, Germany - Inanidrilus manae... ...
GAACGGTAGAGCTGGACTTCAAAGCCGGAATTAGACAACTATGATGAAGCATCCGGTCAATCGCCGGAAATGACTTCGGAGACAACCCTGTCCCCGGCAATCGGAAAATGGAACGGTAGAGCTGGACTTCAAAGCCGGAATTAGACAACTCATAATGGTGCATTCATCGGACAAAAGGCGGAGGACCATGCAGACGACCAACCGAATTCTCGATGACTTGGCGAAAGTCGCGAACGGGGCCGTGTCTACCGTGGTCGGGATCAAGGACGAAGTTGAGGCGATGGTGCGCCAGCAAATGGAGCGCTTTCTCGCCAACATGGACCTGGTCACCCGCGACGAGTTCGAAGTGGTCAAGGCGTTAGCCGCCAATGCCCGTGCCGAGCAAGAAAAACTCGAAAAGAAGGTTGCCGCCCTGGAAAAAGCGCTAGCCGCGAAACCGGCAGCCCGTAAGGCGAAGCCGCGCACTGTATCGAAAACAGCGGCTTCAAGACCTGCGACAACGAAAACAGCACCGGCCAAGAAACCGGCCCGGGCAACACCACGCAAGCCGACACCCAAGAAATAACTCCTGCGAGCGAGTCAGACTTTCCCATACCCGAGTCACGGGTTCCTGCGGCTCGGCAGTACAAAACCGCAACGTGTGAATTTTCCACAGTATTTTATTACCCCGCACCACTTAACCCTTGCGCGCGATTCAGGCTTGGGGCAGGCTACACCTTGTTTAGGCCGGACAAGGTTCCACAATATATAGCGGCAAACACGAAATATTGTGGTACGCCCCAACCGGTCCGCAATTCGGGCAGCCTTAGGGGGCTTGGGGGAAGCGGACATGACAGCGATCGATACCACCCACGAAGTTCCGACACATAACCCGCTGGATATCGTCGAAAGGATCGTCGAGTACAACGACTGGCTCTTCGACCGGCGCAGCGATCAGGAAATGGCCGTTCAGGTACCGGGGTCGTGGTGCGACTACAGCCTCTATTTCGCCTGGAACGACGAGATGGAGGCCATGCATTTTACTTGTGCCTTTGACATGCGGGTTTCCGACGATCAACGCCAGAACGTCTACGAGTTCCTAACGTTGGTGAACGAGCGCCTATGGCTGGGGCATTTCGGCGTGTGGGCCGACGAGGGCTTGCCCATGTATCGGCACACCCTGCCGATGCGCGGGTTGCGCGGCCCGACCATGGAGCAGATGGAGGATCTCGTCGAAACGGCCATCGTCGAGTGCGAGCGTTTCTACCCGGCCTTTCAGTACGTGATCTGGGGCGGCAAAACGGCCGACGATGCCATATCGGCGGCAATGATCGATACCGTCGGCGAAGCCTAAGTCAAAACCGATGATCGAGGCCTTGGTTCTCGCCGGATGCGGCAAGATGGGCGGCGCCATGCTCGAGGGCTGGCTCGACCAAGGTTTGAATCCAGGCGCTGTCCATGTGGTCGAACCCGTTGCCGAAATGGCCGATGCCTTGCACCGAGGGCATGGCGTCAACGCTGTCGCCGGCATTTCCGAATTGCCTGCTGATTTGGTTCCTGACGTCGTCGTGTTCGCGGTCAAGCCACAGGTTATGAGTAGTGTCGCACCGGATTATGCCCGTTTTGACAATCCGCGGACGGTCTTTTTGTCGATCGCCGCCGGCAAGCCCATAAGTTACTTTGAAGACACACTCGGTGCCGGATCCGCCGTGGTGCGCTCTATGCCCAACACACCGGCCGCAGTCCGCCAGGGCATTACCGTCGCCTGCCCCAACACTCATGTCACGGCACAACAAAGGCAGCTTTGCGAGACCTTGTTGACGGCGATTGGTGCCGTCGAGTGGATCGACGACGAAGGGCTGATCGACGCGATAACAGCACTCTCTGGCGGTGGACCGGCCTACGTGTTCCTCCTCGTCGAATGCCTTGCCGAAGCTGGCGTCGCCGCCGGGCTGCCGCGCGACCTTTCGGAGAGGCTGGCGCGCGTCACGGTTTCGGGGTCCGGCGAATTGCTACGTCAGTCAATAGAAGAGCCGGCGACACTCCGCAAAAACGTGACCAGCCCGGGCGGCACGACAGCCGAGGCATTGAAGGTCCTGATGGCCGATGACGGCTGGCAGCTGCTGGTGACCAGGGCCATCGCTGCAGCGACTGATCGCTCCCGGGAACTGGCCGGTTGAATCAATTCCCCATATCTAAACGAAGCGGTTTTTGAAGGGTTAACCGTTCAGTTGGCCAACGCCTTGTTGACGGCCTCGATTTGGGCCTCAACCGAGATGTCGAGTAGCGCCGTTATCTCCAAATCCCGGTCTTCGAAAGCGTCTTCATCGGGATGTTCCGCGGCCCATTCCTCGACCTTGACATCGCGTGCCCGGATCAACTCTTCGATTTGCGGCCGGAACAATCGAACCATGCTGGTCAACCAAATGTTGGTGACCAGCGAGGGGAAGCTCATGTCCATGTCGAAATGGTCGAGCATGGCGATAACGTCATCGGCCTCATACCAATGGTCGGCCGTTACCCACCGGTTCGTCGTGAACAGCTGTCTGGGGAAACCGGCTTTTTCCATGGAAATGGCAATCAGGTGCGAAAGGGTGTCGTCGCGGTCATCCATGAAGGGCGCGTGGGTCTGCTGAGCCGGGCGCGTTCCGGCGGGCATTCCGGCTTCGCGGAGAAAAGTATGGAAGTGGCCGTGTTCGCCCTCACGGTGCGAATGATAGTAGAACTGAGAATGGGTTTCCGGATCGTAAGCGTCGCCTTCCGGGTAATGATCCATCTCGTAGAACGTGCCTTGGCCCTTAAGCACCTCGGCGACGACGTTGCTGCCGCCTTTGTTGAGAAGCCGGTAGCATTCGAGGATTTGCACCCCGGCTTCGGCCATCTTCTCAAGCCGTTCCTTGCCCAGGTTCGACCACGTTATGTCCATCATTGCCTCCAGCCTTCGGCCTTTTCCGTCCCGTCCTATATAGTCGGATTATTCGCCGTGGGAAACGTAGGCAGCCCCAACATTTCCGTGATAGAAGCCGTTCGAAAAGGACACGCCCGGCAATACCTCGCCAAGCTCTGCCCGTATGCCGTCCAGTGACGCGGTACCGTCCAACAGCGCGCGGAAAGCCCTAGAAACGCGTACCATATCGACATCCATCGGGGAAAGACGAAACCGCTTGATACCGGCGTTCAGCAACTCGTGGATCTCGCTGTCCAAGCGGCGACACGTCCGGGACAGAGTCTGGGTGCCGTTGACCGTGAGAAACGGCGTCCCGTCCAGGGTGTCGACAGGCATACCGTCCGGATCCTCGGCACAGACGAACTGGCAGCTATCTTTGGCCAATCCCCGCGATCGGGCATGGTAACACCGCGCCGAGATCGCCAACGGCAACCGGCCGAACACCTGCACTTCGATTACGCCCGGGTTTTCGATCCGCGTCGCCATCGAACGGATCGCGTCGCCCGCCAACTCCGGCGGCATACAGACGGCTTCCGCTCCAGAGCGGAGCAAGTACTCAAGGGTTCCTTCGTTATAGGTGTTGATGAAAGGCCCGATCATGTGGCGCCGCCCTTCGAGAAGGGAAACGGCGGCAACGTCATTGGCCTCGAGGAACAGATCCGCATCGGCGGCAAGCGCGCGCACGCTTTCCAACTCCCGTTCGTTCATGATCAGCGCCAGCGTTGAAAACACGACCTGCTTGCCGGCACTGGTAAGCCGCTCGATGACATCGGCCAGTACCGGCTCGAAGAACGGTAGGCGCTTCGAACAGACGACCTCGCCGACGAACACGACATCGACCGGCGCCTCGTCGGCAACCCTGAAATAGAAATCGCGCCACGTCTCCGGTGCCCAATTGAAAAGCACGGGACCCAAAGTAAGGACCGCTTTGTCCCCACGCTCGGCCATGATCAGCGCCATTCCTTTCGGTATGCGCCGGATGTCTCTCGCCCGCCTTCCGTGAGGAACGCGAGTTCTGATGAGTCGATGTCCTGCCCGGCCGCCGCCGCATCGACGATGTGACGGAACGACGAGACGACCTGAGACACATAGGCTCGGCCGCGTTGGCGCCCCTCGATCTTGATCGCGGTGACGCCGGCCTCCATCAGTTGCGGCAGAACGTTGGCGACGTTCAGGGAGGTCGGTTCCTCGAACAAATAGGACACACCATTGGACGCCGCAAATCTCCCCTTACAAAGGGTCGGATAGCCGGCCGGCTCGCCTTCCGGGAAGGCGTTGATGGTATAACCTGCCAACTTGGTGACCAGTTCGCCGTCGCGTTCCTCGTAACGGACATGGCTGGCCGGCGAACAGGCGCCGTCCTTGTTCGGCGACAATCCGGTCGCGTAGGAAGACAGGGAACAGCGACCTTCGGCCATGACGCAAAGTCCACCGAACGCGAAGACTTCCGTTTCCACCTCGATCTTGTTGTTGAGCGTTGCAATCTCGGGGATCGTCAAGACCCGGGGCAAAACCACGCGCTTGACGCCGAAGGCCTCGGCATAAAACCGGATCGCCTCCGCATTGGAGGCCGACGCCTGCACCGAAAGATGCCGGCGCAATTGCGGATGGTTGCAGGCCGCATAATCGGCCAGCCCGATGTCGGCGAGGATGATGGCATAAACGCCGAGTTCAGCGGCGGCGTCAACGGCTTAGTGCCACGGGCCCGGATTGCCGGCCTTTGGGTAGGTATTGATGGCAACGAGGATTTTCACATCGTGCCGGCCGGCAAAGTCGACGGCATCGGCCAGTTCGTCGCGGCTGAAATTCAGACCGGGGAAATTGCGGGCGTTGGTCTCGTCTCGGAACCCGAGATAAATGCTGTCGGCGCCGGCCTCGACGGCGGCTCGCAGCGCGGCCGGGGTGCCGGCCGGGCAAACCAGTTCAAGCGGTCGCGTCATTTGAGTGGGCCCTTGCGGCGAATCGATGGGTTATCGAGTTCGGAGAGCCGCCGTTCGAGATTTCGGATGACGGCGTTCTGGGCATCGATGCGGCGCAGAAGCGGTTCCCGGATGGCACTGCCGACGGCTTCCAGATCGGCATTTGCCCGGCGGCCCAACTGCCAAACACCGCCAGCCACCCGGCGCGCCAAGCCGGCGAAAGGTCCGAGCGACTTCAGAACATCCTCGACCAGGTCAATCTCAGCGCCGTCAACGGCGTTTCTGAGCGCCACGACAGCCTCCATGTCGCCAATAACGGTCAGTTCACGGGAGAAAAACAGGGCGTCGCCGTCCTCTTTTCCCTCGAGCAACCGGATCAGCGACAACAAAGGGCCTTGAATTTGCGCCGCGGGCTCAGATTCCTCTTTGTCGCCGTCCGTCATCTCGGCGATGGCGGTCAGCCGCAGCCCGGTCGATCCCACGGAAAGTAGTAGTCGAAACGAAAGATCGGTCGGGTCGATGATGAACCGGGTTTCGCCATAGGCGCTCAACCGCTCGATGACGTCGGGATGGCGGCGCTCGATCAATCGCGCGCTGAGAATCAACAATGGCTGCAATCCGGCTAGCGGCAATGGCCGCATGGCCAGGCCGGCGATCATCACCGGTGACAGTGGCGGTGATCGGTATTGGGAACCTTTTTCGGGCCCCCGCGATACAAGCGATGAAATGGCGAAACCTCCAGCCGAACGCGACGATATACACCCAGTTTCCCACCGGGGTCTCTCCGTGGCACGACCGGCAGGCGATCTTAGGAGTGTGATTGCCGGTAACGGGAGCCGCCTTAACGAAGGTCAAGTCGCGAAAAAGCTCCCTTGGCCTCCTTCAAAGATTGCGCCATGATTCCCATATTCCACTCGTTGCCATCGTTGACGGGAGGTGAACTGTGGCCCGCAAAGCACCAAAGAAAGGAATTGAAGGACAAGCCATCGACGCGGCGATGGCCTTGGCTGCTGAACGCGGTTGGCCGAACATCGGCATGATCGATATAGCGGAACGGGCGAAGGTTCCGGTCGTCGAGCTCATTGGGCATTTCCCGTCGAAGTCGGCGATCCTGTCAGCGTTGTTCTCGCAAGTCGACGACGCCATGCTCGCCGATGTGCCCAAGCGCTACGGTGATTTGGGTGATGGCGCCCGGGATCGGTTGTTCGAGTTGCTGATGGCCCGGTTCGATGCTTTGGCCCCCTATAAGGAAGGCGTTGCATCCGTACTCACCAGTTGTTCTTCCCAGCCGCTGGACGCCATCTGCGTTTTACCCCGGGCGGGAAGATCGATGGCCCTGACGTTGGAACTCGCCGGTATTTCGACATCCGGTGTGTCCGGCGCACTGCGGGTAAAGGGATTGCTTATCGCCTACGGCGATGCGTTTCGGACTTGGCTCGGCGACGACAGCCAGGACCTGACTCAGACCATGGCCGCCCTTGATCGCAACTTGCGACGCGCGGAAAAACTGGCGGGCCTTTGCTGGCCCGGCTACCGGAGATCCACCACGGAAGAGACGCCTTCGAGCGAGGCTTGACAGCCCTTGCCCTTTTGCGGTGCAAAATGTATGTTGCAGCGCAAAATATTCCGTTGACATTCAAATAGGTTTGGCCGATAATTCATTATGTTGCACTGCAACATAATGAATTCACGGCCGACCGCACGGAACCTATAAACAGCGGCCGCCACCAGCAAGGAGAAGAGACTATGACCAAGAACGCCAATCCTTTCGCCGCGTTCGACCTAACGAAGATGACCGCCGATTTCGACCCGACCAAGATGGCTGAGGAATTTACTAAGATGTTCGGCACCATGCAGATTCCGAACGTGGATATGGGCGTCGTCGTCGAAAGCCAAAAGAAGAATATCGAAGCCCTGACCAAGGCCAACCAAGCCGCCGTCGACGGTGTACGGGCCCTGGCCGAGCGTCAGAACGCCATCCTCAACGAGACCTTGAAAGAAGCCAAGGCCGCCGCCGATGCCCTCGGCAAGGTCAAATCGCCACAGGACGCCACCGCCAAGCAGGCCGAAATCGCCAAGAAAGCTTTTGAGAAAGCCCTCACCAACATGCGCGAACTGGCCGAACTTGTCGCAACTTCGAACGAAAAAAGCGCCGAGACCATCAACTCGCGCATTGCCGAGAGCCTCGACGAGATCAAATCGCTGGCGCTGAAGTTCAAGTAAAAACGCCCTCGATCAATCGATTGAAAAGGCCGCTCGCTCCCTCAGGGGGTGGGCGGTTTTTCTTTTTTGATTGGCATATTCCACCACTTGTCAAATCGCCTCCATTTGACGATTTTCATGCGCGCCGTAAGGAGAAGTGTCATGCCGATAGAATACGATGACTTCCTGAAAGTCGACATCCGAGTCGGAAGCGTCATTCGCGCCGAGGCGTTTCCTGAAGCGCGCTCGCCCGCATTCAAGCTGTGGGTCGACTTCGGGCCCGAGATCGGTGAACGGAAGACATCAGCGCAGATCACACGCCATTATTCGCTCGACGAGTTGATCGGCCGGCAAGTTGCGGCCGTCGTCAATTTCCCGCCTAAGCAAATCGGCAAGTTCATGTCGGAGATCCTCGTTCTGGGCTTTCCCTATGAAGACGGCGAGGTCGTCCTGCTCCAGCCGGAGCGGTCGGTGCCGAACGGCGGACGGATGTTCTAGATGCGGCTTAGATCGGCAAGCTGATCCGAACCCGTAAACCGCCATTGGGCGAATCCGCCAGTTCGACAGTCCCACCGTGACCTTGAATGACGTCACGCGCGATCGACAGGCCGAGTCCAACACCACCTGTGCCCGGATTCCTCGACGCTTCGATCCTGTAGAAGGGCTTGAATACGTCAGTCCTCTTATCTTCCGGAATTCCGGGTCCGTCATCGTCGACAAGGATTTCAATGGAGTCGGATCGCTCGCCGGCGCGAACGGTCACATGCCCGGCATAGCGGATCGCGTTGTCGACCAGATTCGTTATGCTCCGTTTGAACGCGTTCACCCGCAACGGCATTTCGATCCGGCCTTCAGCATGATAATCAATGGCGCCGCCCTTTCGCCGGGCTTGCGTAACGACGTCTTCAAGCACAGCGGTGAGGTTTGAAGGCTGCGGCTGTTCCGTGCCCTCGCCGCGGGCGAAGGCCAGATATCCATCGAGCATGTGCTCCATTTCCTGGGCGTCCGCCTTCAATTCCCTTGCCGCAACATTGTTGCCAATCATCTCCAGCTCAAGTCTCATGCGGGTCAACGGCGTTCTGAGATCGTGCGATACACCGGCCAGCATTTCCGTTCGCTGGCCGATTTGCCGAAGGATGCGGTCACGCATGGCAATGAAAGCTGAGGCGGCCTGGCGGACTTCGTTGGCCCCTTCTGGCTTGAAATTAGATACGTCACGACCCTTACCGAAGTTCTCCGCCGCCAGCGCTAATCTACGGATCGGTTTAACTTGGTTGCGCATGAAGATGGTCGCCACTGCAAACAGGATGAGCGATGTTCCGACCATCCATATGACGAACACGTAAGCGGTGCTGCTGAACAAACGTTTTCGAGTGGTCACGACGTTCAGAACGCCGTTCGGCAGTTGAACGTCAATGACGACATGACGATCGACACTTTCGTTGTCAATTCGATGCGGTTTTCCGATGTACTCCCGCAAAGCCCGCGACAACATCCGCTCCATCAAGCTCGTGTAGGACACCGGCGCATTGTCGAGAACTTCTTCAGGTCTGAAGCCGATCTCCATCTGCATGTATTGCGCCGCTACGTCGAATATCCATCCATGGTTATCCGGTCCCGGGTGGCGTCTCATCAAGTTGATCACCGCTCCGACATCGCCAGCGACACCACGCGCCAATCGGAGTGTCACCTTGTCCCAGTGGGTCTCGTAGAAGATCACGCCCGATACGACCTGAAGGATGACCAGCGGCATGACGATGATCAGGAGCGAACGCCCGAGCAAGCTTTTCGGCAGGTAACGTTTGATTACGGACGCCACTTTCAAACACCCATTAGTCCGGCCTCAGGACATATCCTTGACCGCGTACCGTCTGCAAATATCGCGGAAGCCGCGGATCGTCCTCAATCTTCCGGCGCAACCGTGTCACTTGAACGTCGACGGCCCGCCCGCCCCCGCTGGCACCCGTCAGGTCGATCAGGACTTCGCGGCTCAATACCTCACCGGGATGCGAAGCCAGTGCCGTCAAAAGCGCCGCCTCGATGTCTGTCAAGTGGACCCGCTCGCCGTCAATCTCCAATTCGGCTCGGTCGGCCCGGAACACGGCGTTGCCGAGCGAAATGTCGCCGGGCGCCTCCTTGGGAATTGGCGTACGTTTCAGGATGTTGTGAATACGCAGGAGGAGTTCTCTTGGCTCGAACGGCTTCGCAAGGTAGTCGTCGGCACCGCGTTCCAAACCCGTGATACGGTCTTCAGGTTCGCTCATGGCCGTCAGCATCAGAATGGGAACGCTGCTCGAACGACGTAGGTCCTCAGCAAAAACCAAACCCGATTCCCCGGGCATCATGAGATCAAGTATAATGATGTCGAAACTCAGTCCTCGAAGTTTCGCTCTCGCGTCCGCGGCGTTGTGGGCACTCGCGACAACAAAGCCGTTTTCATTGAGGTACTTGGACAGCAGCTCGCGCAGTCGGTCGTCGTCATCGACGACGAGAACGTGCGGCAAGTCGGCACTCGATGCCATGGCGTCTTTCGATCTCCTTGCCTTTCACAACACACGAACAGATCATAACATTCCTGAACGCCGGTGCCATGCCCGCGCCGAATATCATCGGGAAAATCATGTCCTCTCGAGATAATTTATTTTTCCCTTAATCGATTGCCGCGTTCTCGCGATCTACTTATATTTGCTGTGTCCTGAAGGGCGCCACGCGGTAGAAGGATCAAAAGATGGAAACCGTTGTTCTTCCTAGGAACGGCGCGCAAACCGAAAGAGACGTCGTCGGCATCGCCAACCTGACTGGAGCCATCGATCAGCTACGGCGCGAGAAGAATGCCGTTATCTTCGCCCATTACTACCAGGACGGAGAAATCCAGGATCTCGCCGATTTCGTCGGCGACTCGCTCGACCTGTCACGGAGAGCCGCCGCAACCGATGCGGATATGATCGTTTTCTGCGGCGTTCGCTTCATGGCGGAAGTGGCAAAAATCCTGAGCCCCAATAAGAAGGTCGTGCTTCCCGATGCCGACGCCGGCTGTTCTTTGGAAGAAGCCTGCCCGCCCGACCAGTTCGCCGAGTTCCGTGCCGCGCACCCCGACCACGTGTCGATCACCTATATCAACTGCTCAGCAGCAGTGAAGGCTCACTCCGACATTATCGTGACGTCCTCCAATGCCGCCCACATCATCAATCAAGTTCCGGAAGACCAACCGATCTTATTTGCGCCGGATCGTCATTTGGGAGCTTGGCTGGCACGCAACACCGGCCGGAATATGACGCTTTGGGACGGCACCTGCATCGTCCACGATCAGTTTTCGGAGCGCGAACTGGTCCGCCTGAAAGGCCGACACCAATCGGCCCCAATCGTTGCCCATCCGGAATGCCATGACGGTATTCTTCAGCATGCCGATCATGTTGGCTCGACGCGATCGATCCTAAACTACGTCCTCGATAACCCGGCCAATGAATTCATCATTGCGACGGAACAGCACATCATCCATCAGATGGCGAAACAGGCGCCGGAGAAGGCGTTCATTCCCGCCCCTGGGGCCGACGGCAGCTGCAACTGCGCCAACTGTCCGTTCATGGAACTGAACACTCTCGAGAAACTCTATCTCTCGATGCTTAACGAGGCGCCGCGCATCGAGATCGACGAAGATCTGCGCATAAATGCGCTGACTCCGCTGGAGCGAATGCTGGAAATGCCGCCGCCGCCAGGGGATCGACAGGACCGGGTCACGCAGGCCGCGGAGTAAACATGCCGGAAATCGGGCTTGATCCGGAGGCCATTGCCGCCGTCGTTGACAGCGCTTTGGCCGAAGACATCGGCAAAGGCGACGTTACGACGCGAGCCACGGTGCCGCCCGACGCCCGCCTCGATGCGCGGATGGTATCACGGGAGGACTTGGTCGTCGCCGGCATGCCGGTGATGCAAGAGATCTTTCGGCGCCTGGCCCCCGAAGCGGAAATTTCCATCCTTACGGACGACGGGCAACGTGTCGCCGCCAGCAGCGAAATGGCGCGGATCGCGGGTAATGCAGAGGCCATACTGACTGCCGAACGATCGGCATTGAATGCGGTGCAGTTTCTATCGGGAATCGCTACGCTCACCCGGCGATACGCCGACGCTATCGCGGGAACCGGGGCCGTCCTGCTCGATACTCGAAAGACCGTCCCAGGCTTGCGCACGCTTTCCAAATATGCCGTCCGTTGCGGCGGCGGCATCAACCACCGCATACGCCTAGACGACGGCATCCTGATCAAGGACAACCATATCGCCGTCGCCGGCGGGATCGCTGAAGCGGTTGCCCGTGCCCGTGCCGCTAACTCGCTGAACCTGACCATCCAGGCAGAGTGCGATACCCTGGCACAGGTCCGCGAGGCAATGGCCGCCGGCGCCGGCCGGTTACTCCTCGACAATATGCCACCGGAAACACTGCGTCAGGCCGTCGAAATCGTCGGCGGCCGAATTCCCCTCGAGGCGTCGGGCGGCGTTTCCCTCGAGACCATCCGTTCCATCGCCGAAACCGGTGTCGATTTTGTTTCCGTCGGTGCCATCACTCAGCGCGCTCCTGCCGTCGATATCGGGCTCGACTTCGTCTAGGACTGATCCGTCGCCACAATCGCGACTCAGTCCCGCTTCCGTTACCATTGTATTCCGCTCGGATTACCCTCCCTCGCCCCTGGAAGATCGCATATCGTCGCAATTACGGACCGACCGGTCCGTTAAGATCTTGATTCTCTGGGCAAATGCTTGCCCTGCTCTGGGAAACAAGGTACGACAGACAAGAGGTTCGATCGGCACGAAATAATGCCGTCAAAGACGTTTGAATCTACCGGGGGAGTATAATGGCTCGAAACAAAATCGCGCTTATCGGCGCTGGCAACATCGGCGGCACGCTGGCCCATCTGGCCGGGCTTAAAGAGTTGGGTGATGTCCTATTGTTCGATATTGTCGACGGCATTCCGCAAGGCAAGGCCTTGGATATCGCACAATCGTCCCCGGTCGAAGGGTTCGATTCGAATATGAAGGGGGCGAAATCCTATGCCGCCATCCGCGGCGCCGATGTCATTATCGTAACCGCCGGTATCGCGCGCAAGCCGGGCATGAGCCGGGACGATCTTATCGGCATCAACACCAACGTCATGCGTCAGGTCGGCGCTGGCATCAAGAAATACGCGCCAAACGCATTCGTTATCTGCATCACCAATCCTCTGGACGTTATGGTTAAGGTGTTGCGCGACGCCTCAGGACTGCCCTATCAGAAAGTCGTTGGCATGGCCGGCGTTCTTGACTCGGCCCGTTTCCGCTATTTTCTCGCCGAAGAGTTCAACGTTTCTGTCGAGGACGTCACCGCCTTCGTCCTCGGCGGTCACGGAGACATCATGGTTCCCTCGATCCGTTACTCGACGGTCGCCGGTATCCCGCTCCCCGATTTGGTCAAGATAAAGTGGACGACTCAAAAACGCATTGACGAAATCGTTCAGCGCACACGTATGGGCGGCGGCGAGATCGTCGGCTTGTTGAAGACCGGTTCGGCCTATTATGCTCCTGCCAGTTCAGCCATCGCTATGGCCGATTCCTATCTAAAGGACAAGAAACGTGTCCTTCCCTGTGCTGCCTACCTGAAGGGCGAATACGGAGTTAAAGGCCTCTACGTGGGTGTACCCGTCGTTATCGGCGCCAAGGGCGTCGAGCGAATCGTCGAGATCAAGTTGGACCGGTCTGAAAAGTCGATGTTCAACAAATCGATCGCCGCGGTGCGCGATCTGAACGACCTAATCAAGAGGCTGGACCGCGAGGCTGCAAAAAAGGCGGCAGCCGAAACGAAAAAGGCGCCGGCGAAAAAGGCGCCCGCCAAGAAAACGGCGGCAGGAAAGAAGCCGCTCGCGAAATAACTCAACGGCCTATCCGCCGGCCTTTTCAAAGTGCCGGCGCATTGGTCTCAGGAGCCTAGAGGGGGTCTCATGAACATTCACGAGTACCAGGGAAAACAACTGCTATCCAAATACGGCGTCACCGTCCCTCGGGGCCACGTCGCCTATACGGTCGACGAGGCGGTAAAGGCCGCGGAAGATTTGGGAGGCGATGTATTCGTGGTCAAATCCCAAATTCACGCTGGTGGCCGCGGCGCGGGGCGCTTCCAGGACAATCCGGACGGCAAGGGCGGGGTCCGTGTCGTCAACACCATCGAGGACGTCCGCATCAATACCGAGGAAATGCTTGGGCACGTACTGGTAACCAAACAAACCGGCTCAACTGGCAAGGAAGTCAAACGCCTCTACATCGAAGAGGGCTGCGATATCGCTCGCGAACTGTATCTCGGCATGTTGCTCGATCGCGAGACGTCGCGCCTGACAATGATGGCATCAACCGAGGGCGGAATGGAGATCGAGGAGGTCGCCGCGGCAACCCCGGAGAAAATTCTCAAAGTCGCCATCGACCCGGCGACCGGTATGCAACCTTACCATGCCCGTCAACTGGCGTACGGTCTTGGTCTCGAGGGCGACCAAGTGAAGTCGGGCATCAGATTCATGATGGCCCTCTATAAGGCATTTGTCGATCTCGACTGTTCGCTGGTTGAGATCAATCCGTTGGTCGTCACCGGTTCCGGCGACGTCATCGCGCTCGACGCCAAGGTCAACTTCGATGACAACGCGCTTTACCGTCACAAGGATGTTGAGGAAATGCGCGACGAGGATGAAGAAGATCCGGCGGAACTAGAAGCTGCCCAACACGACCTCAACTACATCAAGTTAGACGGTAACATCGGCTGCATGGTAAACGGCGCCGGGCTCGCCATGGCAACCATGGACATCATCAAGCTGCACGGTGGCGACCCGGCCAATTTTCTAGATGTCGGCGGCGGCGCCACCCGCGAGCGCGTCACGGTGGCCTTCAAGATCATTCTCTCCGACCCCAACGTCGAGGGCATTCTGGTCAACATATTCGGTGGCATCATGCGCTGCGACGTCATCGCTGAAGGCGTTGTCGCTGCTGCCAAGGAAGTCAGCCTCAATGTTCCCCTTGTCGTCCGACTGGAGGGAACCAACGTTGATAAGGGCAAGGAGATCCTGGCCAATTCCGGACTCCCGATCGTGTCGGCCGATGATCTTGGCGATGCGGCGGAGAAGGTCGTTAAAGCGGTGAAGGAGGCTGGATAGATGGCTGTACTGGTCAATAAGGACACGCGCGTCATATGCCAGGGCTTTACCGGCGCCCAAGGAACCTTTCATTCTGAACAGGCGATCGCCTACGGCACCAACATGGTCGGCGGCGTCACGCCGGGCAAGGGCGGCGAGACCCATCTCGACCTGCCGGTCTTCGATACAGTCAAGGATGCGGTCGATAAAACCGGCGCCAACGCCACCGTCATTTACGTGCCGCCACCATTCGCAGCAGACGCCATTCTCGAAGCTATCGATGCCGAAATCCCGCTCGCTGTCTGCATTACGGAAGGCATACCGGTAATGGACATGGTCGACGTGAAACGCGCGCTAGAAGGATCGTCGACACGGCTCATCGGCCCCAACTGCCCAGGTATCATCACGCCCGACGAGTGCAAGATTGGTATCATGCCGGGGCACATTCACCAACGCGGTAAGGTCGGTATCGTATCGCGTTCCGGCACTTTGACCTACGAAGCCGTGGCGCAGACATCGGTTCCCGGCCTCGGTCAGACGACCTGTATCGGTATCGGTGGCGATCCGGTCAACGGCACCAATTTCGTCGACTGCCTGGCAATGTTCGTCGAAGACGGCGAGACGGAAGCCATCGTTATGATCGGTGAGATCGGCGGCACAGCTGAAGAAGACGGCGCCGAGTTCATCAAGGCGTCGGGCACCAAAAAGCCAGTCGTCGGCTTCATCGCTGGCGTCACCGCACCGCCTGGCCGGCGGATGGGGCACGCGGGCGCCATCATCGCCGGTGGCAAGGGCGGTGCTCAGGACAAGATCGAAGCCTTGAGGGCGGCCGGCATCCACGTGGCCGATTCACCGGCCGGCATCGGTGCCAAGATGTCGGAGGTCTTCGACGGGTAACCCGGCCGGGGCATGGTCATAGGCGCAAAGTCTAGGGAGGACGCGTCGGTAACGGCGCGTTGCAAGGGTAGATGACTGAGCTCGACGCGACACAATTCCTATACTCCGGAAACCAAGTCTACATCGCCGAGATGTATGAACGGTTCCGCGATGATCCCAGTTCCGTCGATTTGAAATGGCAGGAGTTTTTCGCCGACCTTGAGATCGAGGCGCGGAACCTGAGTCACGAGATCCGCGGCGCGTCATGGTCGCCTTCGGATGCCGGCGTCCTCGACCAAGGGGATCTCGCAACCACATCTGAACAGATGGCGACCGGTCCGCAAGCCCAGACGCAAATGGTGCCAATGGTTTCCGAAGCCCGGATGACGGGCGTCAAGGTCCGCGAGGCAACCCTCGATTCGATCCGCGCCTTGATGCTCATCCGCGCCTACCGGGTGCGTGGTCACCTGCTGGCCAAACTCGACCCGCTGGGTATCGAGGCTCCAACCGAACACCCGGAGCTCTCACCGGCGACATACGGTTTCGCCGACAAAGACATGGACCGCGAGATCTTCATCAACTACGTGCTTGGTCTGGAGACGGCGACGGTTCGCGAGATCCTCAACATCCTCCAGGAGACCTATTGCGGCTCCATCGGCGTCGAATTCATGCACATCCAAGATCCGGATGAGAAGTCATGGATTCAGGAACGCATCGAACGCATTCACAACCAACCGCACTTCACGGAACAGGGCAAGAAAGCCATCCTCAACCGCCTGATCGAGACAGAAGGCTTTGAACAATTCCTCGACCGCAAGTTCACTGGCATCAAGCGCTTCGGACTAGACGGCGGCGAAAGCCTGGTTCCGGCTATGGAGCAGATCTTCAAACGCGGCGGCCAACTGGGCATCCAGGAAATCGTCCTCGGCATGGCCCACCGCGGCCGGCTCAATGTTTTGGCCAACGTCATGAGCAAGCCCTTCCATGCCATCTTCCACGAATTCCAGGGCGGCTCCTCGAGCCCCGATGATGTACTCGGGTCGGGTGACGTCAAATATCACCTGGGGTCATCGTCGGACCGCGTGTTCGACGGTAAGTCCGTGCACTTGTCATTGACCGCCAACCCGTCACACCTGGAGGTCGTCAACACGGTCTGTCTCGGCAAGGTGCGCGCCAAGCAGGTCCAAAAGAACGATGTCGAACGCGAAAAGGTCATGGCGTTGCTCCTGCACGGCGACGCTGCTTTCGCTGGCCAGGGCTTGGTGCCCGAGGCCTTCGACCTGTCGCATCTGCTCGGCTACCAGACCGGCGGCACCATTCATATCGTCATCAACAACCAGATCGGCTTCACGACCAATCCTCGGCATTCGCGTTCCTCTCCCTATTGCTCGGATGTGGCGAAAATCGTCGCCGCGCCGATCTTCCACGTTAACGCGGACGATGTCGAAGCCGTGGTCCATTGCGCGAGGATTGCCACCGAATACCGCCAGCGGTTCAAAAAAGACGCGGTCATCGACATGATCTGTTATCGCCGCCATGGCCATAACGAAGGCGATGAGCCGATGTTCACGCAACCAAAGATGTACAAGAAGATCGGCGATCATCCGACGACTCAGGACATTTATTCGAAAAAGCTGATCCGCGAAGGCGTCCTTACGGAAAACGACTTCAATCGGCAGGTTGACGCCTTCAACAAGCAACTCGAAGAGGCATTCGAGGCCGCGCCAAACTACAAGGCCAATCAAGCTGACTGGCTGGACGGCGCCTGGGCCGGCATTTCGGTGGCCAGCGGCGACGCCCGGCGCGGTGATACCGGCGTCTCCATCGATCGCCTCAAGGAAATCGGCGAAAGCCTGACCCGCGTGCCCGACAACTTCAACCTGCACCCGCGCATCGCCCGCCAACTGAAGGCCAAGGCCAAGATGTTCGATACCGGTGAGGGGATCGACTGGTCGACCGCCGAGGCATTGGCCTTCGGTACCTTGCTGACGGAAGGTCATGCGGTGCGTCTTTCCGGACAGGATTCGGAACGCAGCACCTTTTCGCAGCGCCATTCGGTGCTTGTCGATCAGGAGAATGAGGACCGCTACATTCCGCTCAACAATTTACGTTTCGGTCAGGCGCCGTACGAGGTAATCAACAGTCCGTTGTCGGAAGCCGGCGTGCTCGGGTTCGAGTACGGCTACAGCCTCGCCGAACCGAACATGCTGGTCCTATGGGAAGCGCAGTTCGGCGATTTTGCCAATGGCGCCCAAGTGGTCATCGACCAGTTCGTGTCTTCCGGTGAGCACAAATGGCTTCGCATGTCGGGCCTCGTCATGCTGTTGCCGCATGGCTACGAGGGCCAGGGCCCGGAACACAGTTCGGCCCGGCTCGAACGCTATCTGCAGCTTTGCGCCGAAGACAATATGCAGGTTTGTTACTGCTCGACACCAGCCAACTATTTTCATGTCCTGCGCCGGCAGATGCGCCGCGATTTTCGCAAGCCCCTGGTCCTGATGACTCCCAAGTCCCTGCTTCGACATAAGCTCTGTGTGTCGACGCTCGAGCAAATGTCGGAGGACTCGACGTTCCATCGCGCCCTCTGGGATGATAAGGACAAGCGCACCGACCCGAAAAGCGATCTGGTCGCCGACAGTCGCATCAAACAAGTCGTGTTGTGCACCGGCAAGGTCTACTACGATTTGCTCGAAGAGCGCGAGAAACGCGGTATCAAAGATATCTATCTGATGCGCGTCGAACAGTTGTTCCCGTTACCGAAGCGGGTTCTTATGGAGGAATTGGCCCGGTTCCCCAACGCAGCGATCGTCTGGTGCCAGGAGGAGCCGCGGAACATGGGTGCCTGGCCCTACATGATCGAGCGCCTCGACGATCTGCTTCGCGAAATGCAGCGCATTCAAACCCGACCGCGCTACGCCGGCCGCGCCGAGGCCGCCGCGCCGGCAACTGGTCTGATGAAGAAACACGTCGCCCAGCAGCAACAATTGGTCGACAAGGCTCTTACCATCATTCCGGAACGGCGGCAGGCTGCCCGATCAAGCTCCGCGCCCCAGACGACTTCGCGCGCCAAGGCGCCAACCCGCAAAACGTCGCCCCGCAAGAAAAGCTAGCCGGCAAGAGAAAGACTGAGGACACGCATCATGGCCATAGAGATCAACGTCCCCTCCCTAGGCGAATCCGTGACCGAGGCGACGGTCGCCAAGTGGTTCAAGAAACCCGGCGACGCCGTCGCGGCGGACGAACCTCTCGTCGAATTGGAAACGGACAAGGTGACGGTCGAAGTGAACGCCCCGGCTGCCGGCGCTCTTGCCTCGATTGCTGTCAGCGAGGGCACCGACGTTGCCGTCGGTGCTTTGCTTGGAACCATCGATGAAGGCGCGGCCGGCGCCGAAGCTGCGCCGGCTCCGGCACCTGCGCCTGAACCCGCTCCGGTCGCGGCGCCCGCCCCGGCTCCGCCGCCCGCGGCGCCCGCTGCTCCCGCTGCTCCCGCTGCTCCAGTCAAACCCCTGTCGCCGGCAGTCAGAAAGCTGGTCGACGACAATAATCTCGACCCGGCCCGCATTACCGGCACCGGCAAGGACGGGCGCATCACCAAGGGCGATGTGTTGGCCGCCATGGAGGCCGGCACGGCGACGAGACAGGCGAGCGCCCCTGCCGCACCGGCTGCCGCTCCAGCGCAGGCCTTCACGTCCTCTGAGGGCCTGCCGCCGCGCCCCGACGATCCGCGCGAGGAACGGATCCGCATGACCAAGCTCCGCAAGGTTATTGCAGGGCGGCTTAAGGAGGCTCAGCAAACGGCGGCGATGTTGACGACCTGGAACGAGATCGACATGGGCGCTGCCATGGACTTGCGCGCCACCTACAAGGACGCGTTCGAGAAGAAACACGGAGTCAAGCTCGGTTTCATGGGGTTTTTCGTCCGTGCCGCCTGTATTGCGCTCAAGGAATGGCCAGCGGTCAACGCCGAGATCTATGGCGACGAACTGATCTACAAGAACTATTACAACATCGGCGTCGCCGTCGGCACGCCACAGGGCCTTGTTGTTCCCGTCGTCAAGGATGCCGATCAGCTTCGATTCTCGGAGATCGAGGGCAAGATCTCCGATTTCGGACGCCGGGCTCGCGACGGCCGTTTGTCCATAGACGAGATGATGGGTGGCACCTTCACCATCTCCAACGGCGGCGTCTTCGGCTCGCTCAACTCGATGCCGATCCTCAATGTGCCGCAATCGGCCATCCTCGGCATGCACAAGATCCAGAAACGCCCCATCGCCGTCGGCGACGAGGTTGCCATCCGACCGATGATGTATCTGGCGCTGAGCTACGATCACCGCATCATCGATGGCCGCGAAGCGGTGTCGTTCCTGGTCCGTATGAAAGAGTGCCTCGAGGACCCGCAGCGTATCCTGCTCGACGTCTAATTGCACAATGATCTTGGAATAGGAAAGGACGGGCAATGAGCGACGTATACGACCTGGTCGTCATCGGCGGAGGCCCTGGCGGTTATGTCGCCGCCATTCGTGCAGCCCAATTGGGTTTGAAAACGGCAATCGTCGAGAAACGCGGAAAGTTGGGCGGCACCTGCCTCAACGTCGGTTGCATCCCGTCAAAGGCGCTTTTGCAGTCGTCCCATCATTTCGAGATCGCGGCCCATGAATTCGAGCGCCACGGCATCAAGACGACTGGATTGGCGCTCGACCTGAAAACCATGCTCGGGCGCAAGGAGAAGGTGGTTGATGACCTGACCAAAGGCATCGAGTTCCTGATGAAGAAGAACAAAGTCGATTACGTGGTCGGCGCCGGTACCATAACGGCGCCGGGCGAGGTTTCGGTCAACCCGGGCAAGGGCAAGAAGAAGCAGACGATCAAATGCGAGAACATCATGGTTGCGACTGGCTCCGACGTGGCGCCGCTACCCGGCGTCGACATCGACGAAAAACAGATCGTCAGTTCGACCGGTGCGCTGAGCCTGCCGAAGGTGCCGAAGAGCCTCGTCGTCATCGGTGCCGGCGTCATTGGACTCGAACTCGGCTCGGTATGGCGCCGTCTCGGCGCCGAAGTAACGGTGATCGAGTTCCTGGACGTCGTTCTGCCCGGCATGGACGCCGAAGTATCCAAGAACATGCAGCGCATTCTCAAGAAACAAGGCATGACCTTTAAGTTGAAGACCAAGGTCACCGGCGCCAAGGCGACACGGGCCGGCGTGACGCTGACCATGGAACCCAGGAACGGCGGAGATAGCGAGACCCTAAAGGCCGACGTGGTGCTTGTCGCCATTGGCCGGCGGCCCTATACGGAGGGGCTCGGCCTCGAAAAGGCCGGTGTCGAGATGGACGATCGCGGTTTCATCAAGGTCGACGAGGATTACCAAACCACCGCCGAGGGTATTTATGCCATCGGCGACGTCATGCTGGCCCACAAAGCCGAGGACGAAGGTGTCGTCTGCGCCGAAATCCTGGCCGGCGAAACCGGCCATATCGACTATGACGCCATACCCGGCATCGTCTACACGCATCCGGAAGTCGCTTCGGTCGGCAAGACCGAGGAGCAACTGAAGGAAGCCGGTATCGAGTATTCCGTAGGTAAGTTCCCGTTCACCGCCAACAGCCGGGCACGTTGCAACGCCGATATGGACGGTTTCGTCAAAATCCTTGCCGACAAGACGACCGACGCCATCCTCGGCTGTCACATCATCGGTCCCGGTGGCGGTGATCTCATTCAGGAAGTCGTGGTTGCCATGGAATTGAGCGCCAGCGCCGAGGACATCGCCCGAATCTGCCACGGCCACCCGGGATTGCCGGAAGCCGTCAAGGAAGCAGCGCTGGGCGCCGGCGGCCGGGCCATTCACATCTGATACCGGTTCGGAGCGCCTACGCCCTCAGTCGACGTAGGTGATCAGCGGCGCCCAAGCGGCTTGCAACTCGCGCGAGGTCTGGTCGCGACGGTCGAATAGGCTTTTCCCGGATTCAGCCGCGTCGGCATAGATGACCGTTTCCTTCATGGTCATCACCGGTGCGTGGTTGAACTGCTCGAGAAACTCGAACAAGGAGCGGGCTGCACGCGAACGCATCTTGACCCGGTTGGCGACGACGGCGACGGGTTTTTTGTTCTTGCGGATCGGCTTCAGTGTCTCGATTTTCCCGAGGAAGGTAACCGCCGCCACTTGATCGAAGGCTGACGGCATGATCGGAAGAATGATCGAATCGGCCATCTTCAAGAGTATGCGGAAATCCTTGGGCGTGATCGCGGCGGGCGCGTCGATGACCAATCTGTCGATGCTTTTCTTCACTTTGCCGATTCCCTTGGTCCAATCGAACCCATGGATCATCGGTAGATCATCTGGACGGCGCTCGATCCAATTCAGGCTGCTCATCTGCCGATCACCATCGGCGATTGCCGTTACCCACCCGGCCCGCGCGAAGGCGCCGGCGAGGTTCGTCGAGATGGTTGTCTTGCCGCATCCCCCTTTTGGATTGGCGACGAGAACTGATCGCATAAGGGACTCCCTGTTTGCCGAATTCTGCCGGCCTATCGTTCCTTCTTCCAGAAGGTCGGCGTTGAGATGAAATCGTTCCAATACTCGAGGAAGTGAGACTCCAGCATGTGAAGATGCTGGGCGTGCCACCCCATCACCAGACCCGCGGCACCACGCAACCGTAATTCGTCATCGATCTTGCCGTCGTGGTGCTCGAACAACTCCTCGATCATATGGCGGATTTGTGCGACGTCGTTCAGGTAACCGAACTGGTCCTGCAGCTTACGCAGGTTTTTCAAGAATTTCCGGGTGTGATCACCGGGATAGAGGTTCTCCAAAAAGTCCAATGCATAACGGAGTTTCTTGAGCCGGATGCGGACGACGTGACGGTCTTCCATTTCCATCTCGGCCAAGTTTTCACCCTCTTTGAGCAACTTGCGATAAGGCCGTGACAATAGGTAAGCGGCGTGTTCCCGAAGCGGTTTGATCAAGGGGTGATAACCCGTGACCGGGCGCGGCAGCCAGCCTTCGGTTTCGAAAAAGCCGGTCAGGCGAAGGATCAACTGGGCGTAACGGGTCGAATTGAGTGTTTCCCGAACCAATTCATAAGCCTCTTTGCGCCGCACTTCAGCCAATCGGCGTAAGGCGTCGATGCTGTCGAGGTCTATTCCGTAACCGTCAACGACCGCGAGGGTTTCCGAAATGAAGACATCCCAGTCACGGGCCGGCCCCATGGACGTATGCAGCCACTTCAACTCTTCGCGCAACCACCCCACCCGTTCCGGATCGACCAGCTTATTGACGATTGAGAGCGTCGAACGCATGCGGCGGACCGAAACCCGCAATTGGTGAACACCCTCAATATCCGTGCCGTCGATGGCCACTGGCTCATTATCGACGATGTTCTCGACACAGGTGCCAAAGATCTTTCGCAGGGCATCGGATACCGTCTGGTCGTGTTCCAGCATGAATTTCGGAACCTTGACGGCCCCGGGTTTCTTGTCACCGAACAAGGCAAACCCGTTGGCCGCCTTGGAAACGTTGGAAAGGCGGGCCGAGGTATTTCCTTGAACGGCCAAGGCCATCTCGAAGAAAGCCGCCGGTTCTCCACGAATGAGTTCGAGTTCGCATTCCGAAATCCGGACAGATCTTCCGGCGGCGTGGACCGCGCCCTTGTCGATGGCAACCTCGACCTCGAGGTCCGGCCCGAAGGCATTCATTTGAAGGATTTTCTTTTTCTGGCGTTTTACGTCCACCGTCACAGCCGGTTCTAACTCGTCCGGCAGAACCGTCCCCATAGCGCGCCGGGTTTCCGGTTCGACGACCGAAAGGTCCGGTTCCTGCTTGGCGACCGGATACTCCCATTCGTTTCGATGAAGAGCGGCACCACCATCGTGGGTATCAGACTTGATGGTCTGAACATATTCGTCACCCGACTGGCGTACGCGAAAACCGACGCCTTTCGAGGACAACCGGTGATCCGGCGTGTCGTAATAGACAGCGTGTAGATCACTGGTGCTCCATGTGCCGCGCCCGCCTCCGTGCGCGTCGACGGCTTTTTTCATCGCCGTCAGATCGGTTGCGCGGGCTTTGAACTTCAGCTCGAACTCACGCGGTGAATTTTGCATGTTTCCCCTTGACCCTTGACCGTCTCATTGCGCCCAACTTCGAGCAAACGTCGAACCCATGCAATTCGGTGAACATACGGAAATACCAATATCCGTATTACGGTTGGCCCTCTGTCCAACGGGTCCTATGACCACATTGGAAAGGCACACCACCGAATTCATCGGCCCGTGAAAGGAACGTCTGTAGTGTGCGATCTGGGGTTCGGGTCTCGATCCAATCCCCCAGTGACGCCGATTATTTTTTCTTGGACTTTTTGGATGACCCTTTTTTCTTCTTTGATTTGGACTTCTTCTTGCCACCCTTCTTCTTGGTTTTTTCCGCCTTCTTGCCTTTTTTCCCCTTGCCCTTTTCTTTGGCAGGAGAAGCCTTCGACGGTTGTTCCGAAGTGCTGGCGGCGGCGATCAGAGCCTGGGCCGCGGCGATCAGCGCGTTCGCCCGCGCATCGCCGATTCCCGAAACGACGATGACATCAGCCGTCCCTGCTTTGGCCAGTTTCTCGGCCGTCTTGAACCCCTTTGCGGCAAGCGCCTTGGCGGTCGCCGGACCGACACCTTTTATTTCGGATATTGAAGCCATTTGTCTCCCCTAAATAATCTCGAGTCCACTCGGATCCGCCGGTTCGATGCCGGTATTTGTGTATTTCTCGGCCGACGTGAAACCCTTAATGCCCAGTTCGCGGTCCGAATAAACGTTTTTCGAACACGCGATAGTCAGGCTAGCCTAAATCCTTGCCCTTCGCCAAGACCTACCATCGTATGGACGTATCTTTTGCATATTAGCTGCAGGTTCTATATTTCCGGAAGTCGGGGGGGGGGAGTGGTGCAGAGATATTCAAATCTTTCTGGAGTTTTTCATCTTCCTCGGGTTCGGTTTCGGACCCGTCGCGGAGGTATTCGCGTCCGCTTATGACCAATCCGACGCCCTTGAAGTTGATCGTCTTGATTTGCGTCGCCGAGGTTTTCAGCATGCTCGGCGCCGTGACTTTTCCTGCATTGTTGCCGCAGTTCATTGAGATCTGGCACCTTTCGAAAACCGACGCTGGCTGGATTAACGGAATATACTATGCCGGCTACCTATTGGCCGTCCCCGTTCTCGTCAGTCTCACGGACCGCGTTGCACCGCGTCGGATATATCTCATTTCACTCGCCATCAGTGCCGTGTCATCCCTCGGCTTCGCGACAGTCACCGACGGTTTCTGGACGGCCATGGTTTTCCGCGCCCTTGGCGGCATTGGGTTGGCCGGGTCCTATATGCCGGGTCTAAAACTGCTGTCGGATTACCTCGAACACCTGAGCCCCGGCCGCGACAACAGCCGTGCCATCGCTTTTTACACATCGAGTTTCGGGATCGGGACTTCGCTTTCCTTTTTTGTCGCCGGCGAGGCTGCTCGAGTGTGGGACTGGCAGACGGCATTCGCAATAACGGTGGCCGGCCCGTTGCTAGCCATAGTTCTATCCATCGTCCTGCTTCCAAGAAAAGATCCGCTTCCCAATTCGGTACCGTCAACCCACCTTCTCGACTTCAGGCCGGTGCTTCGCTGCAAGCCTGCGATGGCCTACGTCCTCGCCTATACCGTCCACAACTTCGAACTGTTCGCATACCGGTCCTGGATGGTCGCCTTCCTGGTCTATGCCGCATCGATCAATCCAGACCAGGGAACGATCCTCGCCGCGACAACCTGGGCCGCCATCGCCAACCTCCTCGGCCTGCCGGCGAGCGTCCTCGGCAATGAGCTGTCGCGTCGCATCGGACGCCATCGGGCGATCACCATCATCACTTTGAGCTCCGCTATGTTGGCCTGTGTTCTGGGTTTCACGGCTGAATTGCCGTTCTGGATCGTCGTCGGTCTCGTCCTGGTATACGGTCTGACAATCACCGGCGAGTCTTCTTCCGTTACAGCGGGTGTCGTCGGTGCCGCACCGGAGGGGTATCGAGGTGCGACGATGGCTGTCCACTCTTGCATCGGGTTTTCGGGTGCATTTGCTGGCCCGTTGATGTTCGGTGTCGCCCTCGACCTGTCGAGCGCTACGGGTGTTGGCGGCGAAACCACGGCGTCATGGGGGTGGGCCTTTGTGCTTTGCGGCGGCGTCGTCGCGCTCAGTCCATTGTTTCTTTTGGTCCTCGGCAAAAACCGCAGGGAGTAGTCCGATGAAAGCTTGGGAAATCGTCTCGGAAGGCGGAATCGACGCCCTCGACTTGAATGAGCGTGTACTGCCTGATCCGGGCCATGGACAAGTGTTGGTCAAGGTTGGGGCCTCGTCGATCAACTACCGAGACCTCTCGACAGTCCTGGCGCCGGCGGCGCGAAATATCCCCTATCCCACCGTACCGAACTCTGATTGCGCCGGGGAGGTCGTCGCTGTGGGATCCGGCGTTTCGCGTGTCGCCGAAGGCGATTGTGTGATGGGGTGCTTTTTCCAGAACTGGGAGGCCGGCGGAATAACGCCCGAGGCTATGGCGTCAGCTCTAGGTGGTGCCATCGATGGCGTTTTGGCCGAGTCAGTCGTCCTCAACGAAACAGCCGTCGTCCCGGTCCCCAGCCATCTATCGATGGAGGAGGCGGCGACGCTCCCATGCGCGGCACTCACGGCCTGGCACGCCTTGACGGCACCACAACCGGTATCGCCAGGGGAAACGGTCCTGCTGTTGGGAACCGGCGGTGTATCGGTCTTTGCCCAGCAGTTCGCCAACCTGTTCGGCGCACGGACGATCGCCACCTCTTCTAGCGACCACAAGCTCGATCGTATGCGCACGCTCGGCGCCGCCGACACCATCAACTACAAGTCGACGCCGGAATGGGAGTGGCTGTGTGAAAACGCCCCAATCGGTTTAGAATCCTGGCACTTGCTTTGGAGGTCGGGATGAGCCGATTTGTTGAAGGCCAGGATCGCGGACAGC